>VFSW01000979.1_pt1 | contig 42496 bp, 41 predicted proteins | sample 5358111 | NCBI WGS metagenome assembly VFSW01 (sample SAMN11554181, study PRJNA540505) | mine drainage metagenome | isolation source: sediment from site ElyBrook_90M | place: USA: Ely Copper Mine, Vershire, VT | collected 2017
ATGTTAGCGGCGACGCTCGCGACCACCGCCGACGACGCGCACGTTGCGCGCTTCGCGACCCTTGGGACCGTTGGCCTCTTCGAACGTGATCTTCTGACCTTGCGCGAGTGACTTGAAGCCGTCGCCCACGATGTTCGAGAAGTGGATGAAGAGGTCGTCGCCCTTGTCGTCGCTCGCAAAGCCGAAACCCTTGGAGTCGTTGAAGAAGCTGACGATCGCCTCACTGCCGCGTACCGAGGCGGCGCCCTTCGTGAAGTGCGTGTCGCGCGCACCCGATCGCTCGGGACGAGGGGCGCGCTCCGTGAAGACGCGCTCAGTGCGGGGCGAGCGCTCGACGCGATCGCCGTTCGTGCGAACGGGACGTGGGGGGCGTTCCCCACGCTCGGGTCGCTCGTTGAAGGTGCGGGGACGATCGTTGCTCTCAGGTCGCTCGGTGAACGTACGTGGCGTGCGCGGTCCGCGGTCCGACGACGGTCGCTCGCTGCGAGGACGATCGCTGAACGATCGCTCGCGCGGAACGCGCTCGAAGCCACGAGGGCCACGGTCGTGGTCGCGGGGCGCAGTGCGCTCTGAACGACCCTTGCCGCCGCGGTCGTCGAGACGTTCGGCGGCGACGGTGTCGTCAACGGCACCGAGGCGAATCGGCTGCGCGTCTTCGCGCGACTCGATGGATGCGTTGATGCCGAGGGCCTTCTGCAGTCGACGGACCTGACCGATCACGTCTTCGCCGACGAGGGAGATGACGGCGCCCGTGGCGCCGGCGCGACCGGTGCGACCGGAGCGGTGCAGGTAGTCGGTGGCTTGCGCCGGCGGGTCGTAGTGAATGACGACCGGCAGAAGTTCGATGTGGATACCCCGCGCGGCGACGTCGGTCGCGACGAGGACTTGGACCTGACCGTTCTTGACGCTACGCAACGCACGTTCGCGTTGCGCCTGCGTGCGGTCACCGTGCAGGGGCACCGCGGAGATGCCGCGCTCTTCGAGCTGGCGAGCGAGACGATCCGCACCGTGCTTGGTACGTGTGAAGACGAGCGCGCGCTCGTACTCGTCGACGATGTCCGCGGTGATCTGAGGGCGCTGGTCGCGCGGAACCTTCCAGAAGTAGTGGTCGACGTCACTCGGCGCTTCGTCACCCACGACGTCATGGACGGCGGCGTCGTGCGTGAACTCCTTGACGAGCGACTTGACGTCGGGACCCATCGTGGCCGAGAAGAGCATCACGTGTCGCTCCCGACTGGTTGCGCCGATGATGCGTCGCACGCAGGGCAGGAAGCCCATGTCGGCCATCCTGTCGGCTTCGTCCACGACGACGGTCGTGACCGATGAGAGATCGAGCGCACCCTGTTCGAGCATGTCCTCGAGTCGCCCCGGGCAGGCAACGACGACGTCGACGCCAAAGTTGAGGGCCTTGCGCGCGACGTTGTACGACGTACCGCCGTAGATGCAGATGACGCGGCGACCACGGTCGTCGGTGAGTTGCGCGAACTCCTTTTGAACCTGTGCGGCCAGTTCGCGAGTGGGCACGAGCACGAGCGCCACGGGCTTGCGGGGACGGGCTTTGGTGAGGCGCGTCATGAGGGGGAGGCCGAACGCGAGTGTCTTGCCCGAGCCGGTGACGGCCTTGCCGACGACGTCTCGACCGGCGAGGGCGTCGGGAATCGAGGCCTCTTGAATCGGGAACGCTTCGGTGATGCCGCGTTGTTTGAGGTGCTCGACCAGATTGGCGGGCACGCCGAGCGCGGCGAAGGACACAGACATATAACTCCTACAAGTTGAGATGAGCCCAACTCGAAGGATTTACAGTCGAATCGGTCTCCACCGCGAGATGCGGCGAAACAGCCAACCCATGCTAGCAGACGACGTGCTTCTCGAAACGTCACGTATCGAAATGCGTGCGGGCGGAGGGACTCGAACCCACACTCCGAAGAACTGGTACCTAAAACCAGCGCGTCTGCCAATTCCGCCACGCCCGCAAGAGCAGCCATTCTACGTCGCCCATCGAGGCTTTCGTGGAACAGACCATTAGAGTTGGTCGCATGAATACCTTGAATAGGACCGATGGATTCGGTGCGAACGATCTCAACCAGCGACTCCTACGTGAACGCATCGTGTTTCTCGGCTCCGAAGTCAACGATGAGTCGGCCAATCGGATCTGCGCCGAGCTCCTCCTGCTCGATGCCGAGGACAACTCACGCGACATCAGTCTCTACATCAACTCTCCCGGTGGTTCGGTGACCGACGGACTCGCGATCTACGACACGATGCAGTACGTGAGTGCCGACGTACGCACCATCTGCGTCGGCATGGCTGCGTCGATGGGCCAGTTCCTGCTCTGTTCGGGGACACCCGGGAAGCGATTCTCGCTGCCCAGTAGCCGTATCTTGATGCACCAACCCCTCATGGGCGGGATGCAGGGTCAAGCGTCGGACATCGCGATCCAGGCCGAACAGATCGTCTTCATGAAGCGCCAGCTCGCTGAGCGCATCGCGTTTCACACCGGCAAGGCCGTCGAACAGATCGTGGCCGACTCGGACCGGAACCGCTGGTTCACCGCACAAGAGGCGTTGGAGTACGGATTCATCGACGCCGTGATCGAGCATTCGGCACTTCATAAAGGCGCCTAGTGGACGGCGGCTCGTCGGCGCGAGTCGAACGACGCTCCTTAGAGGATGACGCCTTTCGCGTCGTGAGCGCTCGCGACAGTCTCCTTACGCGACTTCGCAACCTCTGGAATCGGCGAGAGTTGCTTTCGAGCCTGATCCGCTCCGACATCCGCATCAAGTACAAGAACTCCGCACTCGGCATCGTCTGGTCGATGCTGACGCCGACCCTGTTCTTGGCGATCTACTGGCTGGTGTTCGCGAAGTTCCTGAAGAACGGCATCCCAAACTTCGTCGTGTACCTCTTCGCCGGAATGATCGTGTGGAACATGTTCAACACGTCGCTCAGCACGGCGACGGGCGTCATCGTCGTTCGATCGGGACTCGTGAAGAAGGTGTCGTTCCCACGCGAGATCCTGGCCCTCGCCAACGTCGGCGCTGCGACGTTCTACTTCTTCATCCAGCTCTGCGTGTTCGGGATCTACCTCCTGGTCGTGGGCCATGCGCCCGACTACGTCTACCTCTGGTTGCTGCCACTGGCATTCCTTGCGCTGTACTTTTTCACCGCCGCACTCGCCATCGTCATGTCAGCGATCACCGTCTACATGCGCGACATGGAGCACTTCATCCTCATCATCCTTCAGCTCTGGTTCTTCCTGTCGCCGATCGTCTACTCCTACGAACACTCCATCGCGCCCCAACTCCACGCCCACGGGCTGGCGTGGCTCTACTTCTTGAACCCCATAACTTTGATCATGCTCACCTTCCAACGGACCTTTTACGTGTCGACCGTCGTGCACTCCACGGTGCCGACCGTCCTCGGTGGTCACGTCTTTCCACTCATCAACGTCCTGCCGTCGTGGCCGATGTCCACCTACTTCTACCTCGACATCGCGCTCCTTGGCATCATGATCGTCCTCTTCCTCTTCGCCGAGGTCATCTTCGGTCGTCTCCAGGGCAACTTCGAGTCGGAGCTGTAATGACGACCGTCATCAAGGTCGAGGGGATTTCGAAGACCTTCAAGATCCATCACGAACGCCACCAGTCACTGAAGGAGCGGCTGCTCCATCCCCGTTCGGGGTCGACCGAAGTCTTTGACGCCTTGGCCGACATCAACTTCACCGTGGACACGAACGAAACCGTCGGGCTCGTCGGTCACAATGGGTCGGGAAAGTCGACCTTGCTCAAGTGCGTCTGCGGTGTCCTGCAACCCACCTCGGGTCAGATCCACATCCGCGGCAGTCTCGCCGCACTGCTCGAACTCGGCGCGGGGTTCCAGCCCGAACTCTCGGGACGCGACAACGTCTACCTCTACGGCGCGATGCTCGGCTTCTCCAAGAGGATGGTCGACGGCATCTTTGACAGCGTCGTGGACTTCAGCGAGATCGAGCAGTTCATCGACACCCAGGTGAAGTTCTATTCAAGCGGGATGTACGTCCGGTTGGCCTTCGCCGTCGCCGTGAACGTCGACCCCGACATCTTGGTGGTCGACGAAGTGCTGGCCGTCGGTGACGAACGGTTCCAGGCGAAATGTATCGACCGCATCCGCACGTTCCAGGACGAGGGCCGTTCGATCCTGTTCGTGACGCACAACGCCGACCAGGTGCGCGCAATCTGCGACCGCGCCATCGTGCTCGACGGGGGCCGCATGATCGCGGATGGACCGACGCACGAGTCATTGCGAATCTTTCGCGAACACCTCATGGGTAGCGCCCAGGAACACGACCGCAGCGGGCTGCTCGCTTCGATATCGATCGATTCGCTGACGACGCCGTCGGGAGCGTTTCACGTGCGGAGCGGCGCCGGCATGCACTTCGACGTGAACATCACCTCCCAGAGTGCCTACAGCGGGAACTTCGTCCTGGAGATCTTCACGCGCACGGGGCTCCTCGTGAGCCGAAGTGACGCGAAGGGATCGCCGGTCAACCTGACACCGGGTCAGAACGTCGTGGGCATCGACCTCGCGCAGATACCGCTGCTCGATGGGATCTACGACGTGAACGTCGGCATCGTCGATCCTCGAGGCAACACGGTCATCGCGTGGCGTGAACAGGCCGCCTCGATCCAGGTGACCTACGACGGGCGCGAGGGCGGACTCGTGGAACTAGGCGCCGCCATCCGTCAACAGTGACGGGCTACTCGACCGGAGCCGCCTGATCGATGCGCAGTCGTGGAAAGCGGCGCAGCGAACCGAGCCAACCGAGCTTGCCGACGTTGAAGGCATGTGTGGCACCGCTCAACATTCGACGGTCACCCCGAGAGTTCCCGTAGGCGAAGATCTCGGGCGCAGAGGAGTAGTGGCGCTCGTCGATCCACTCGTTGAGACGGCGCATCTTCTCCGTCCCTCGACAGTTCTTGCCGAGGTAGCCGCCGGTGAGTCGTCCCCGTGGGTCGACGGCGAGTCGCGTGCCAAGTCCGCCCGTCGCGTGCAATGCCTCGGTTATCACGTCGACGTAAATCTGCGGAGACGCCGACACGATGACGACGTCGTGACCCTGCTCTAGATGCCACTGCAGCCGACGAAGCAGGGGAGCGCGACCTTCGTGCTCGAGGTGCTCCAGCGCGAAGACGCGCGACGCGGCGGCGACGTCGCTGAGGTCGGTCCCGGCGAGCAACTTCTTGAACAACCGCTCCTTGGCGCTGTCGGCCCAGCGGCTCGAACGGATGGCCCCGATGGTCAGGGGTACGAGGAGGCTAAGGGCCGCGCGGCGAGTGCGTGCGCCCCCCGCGATGCTCTTCAACCAGGGGAACACGCTTCCCCCTTCGGTGAGGGTCCCGTCGAGGTCGAAGGCCGCGACGATCGGCGGCGTGGAATCGCTCATGGGCCTAGTCTCACAGCCCAGGTTGACCACCGGGATCGAATTAACTACAAACCCGACAGATTTTGACAACAATTCCTCGACAACCACTAGGGTTGGCCTGATCAGTCAAGGGACTGGCAGATTGCAGGCAAGGAGAATGACATGGCGATTCGACTCGGCGACGAGGCTCCGGACTTCACGGCGGAGACCACCGAAGGTCCAATCAGCTTTCATGAATGGCTCGGCGACAGTTGGGGCATCCTCTTTTCGCACCCCAAGGACTTCACCCCGGTCTGCACGACGGAACTGGGCGCGTTCGCCGCACGAAAGGGTGACTTCGACAAGCGCAACACCAAGTTGATCGCCGTCTCGGTCGACGACGTGGCCTCGCACCAGCGCTGGAAGAGCGACATCGGAGAGACCCAGGGTTCGGAGCTCAACTTCCCGATCATCGGAGACGAGACGCACCGCGTGGCAGACCTCTACGACATGATCCACCCGAACGCCAACGACACGCTGACCGTACGCAGCGTCTTCATCATCGACCCGAGCAAGAAGGTGAAGTTGACGCTGACCTACCCGGCGTCCACGGGACGCAACGTCGACGAGATCGTGCGCGTCCTCGATTCGTTGCAACTCTCGGCCAAGTTCCCGGTATCCACGCCCGTCAACTGGAAGGACGGCGATGACGTCATCATCGCGCCGTCGGTCAACGACGACGACGCCAAGGAGAAGTTCCCCAAGGGCTTTCGCAAGGTGAAGGACTACCTGCGCTTCACCCCGCAGCCCAACAAATAGTTCCGAGTTGCTCGGACGCGGTCCAACGTGGTGACCGCGTCCCTGTGACGCCCTAGGGTGACGCGTATGACTACGCCGACATTCGCCCCAACCATCCACTACGCGAACCAGACCGTTCATCGACTCGGTTTCGGCGCGATGCGCATCACCGGTGAGGGGATCTGGGGCTACCCGAGCGACCGCGAGCAGTGCCTGGCGGTCTTGCGTCGAGCCGTCGAGTTGGGCGTTGACTTCATCGACACCGCTGACTCCTACGGCCCCTACGTCTCGGAGGAACTGATCCGTGAGGCGCTACACCCCTACGGTGACGTGAAGATCGCCACGAAGGCCGGCTTCGTGCGAACCGGACCGAACGCGTGGACCGAGTGCGGGCGACCCGAGTACCTCCACCAGGAGTGCGAGATGTCGCTGCGCCGACTCGGCCAAGAGTCCCTCGACCTCTTTCAACTCCATCGAATCGACCCGAAGGTGCCCGCCGAGGAACAGTTCGCCATGTTGCGTCACCTCCTTGACGCGGGCAAGGTGCAGGCGATCGGACTTTCTGAGGTGAGCGTCGAGGAGATCATCGCCGCTCGGGCGATCGTGCCGATCGCGACCGTGCAGAACCTCTACAACCTGACCAATCGCAAGAGCGAGGAGGTCCTGGAGTACTGCGAGCGCGAGGGGATCGGATTCATTCCGTGGTACCCCGTGGCGGCGGGAAGTCTCGCGAGGGTCGGCGGGCCACTCGACACGTTGGCGCACGAGCGTGGCGTGACGGTCGGACAACTGACGCTGGCGTGGCTGTTGCACCGCTCACCGGTGATGATGCCGATACCCGGTACGTCCAAAGTGGCACACGTCGAGGAGAACTGTGCCGCGGCCTCGGTGGCACTCGACGAGGACACGTTTCGCGCCGTCGACGAGTTGCTGGCCTAGCTCGTCGTCACCTGTTCGACGAGGGCGTCTCTCAGTTCGCGCTTGAGGACCTTGCCCTGGGGGTTGCGAGGGAGCGGCTCCGCGCGGAAGAAGATCTTGGTCGGGACCTCGAAACGCGCGAGGTGCGTGGCGACGTGACGCATTATCTCTTCGGCTTCGATGACTCGTCCCGGGCGTAGCACGATGACCGCGGTGACCTCCTCGCCCAAGGTGGCGTGCGGGAGACCTACGACCGCGCAATCCGCGACGTCGGCGTGCTCGAAGATCGCGGCCTCCACGATCACCGAGTAGACGTTTTCTCCGCCGCGAATGATCATGTCCTTGGCCCGGTCGACGATGTAGACGAATCCATCATCGTCGATGCGCGCGATGTCGCCCGTGTGCAGCCATCCTTTGGTGAACGACTTGGCCGTCGCTTCGGGTTTGTTCCAGTACCCGCGTACCACGTTGGGACCCTTCACCCAGAGTTCGCCGATCACGTCGGGGCCGCTCGGGAGGTCGGGCGTCGGCTCCTCGCCTTCGAAATCCTCGGGCACGATGGCGACGTCGACCACTGGGGCCGGCGGTCCACAGCTTTCGGGCTTCTCCACGTAGTCGGGACCGCCGTTCAGACAGACCGCGGCGGAGGTCTCGGTCAGCCCGTAGCCGTTGCCCGCCTGACCCCCGGGAAAGGCCGCGCTGATTCGCTTGACCAGGTCCGGAGGCGCCGGCGCGCCGCCGTAGGAAACTGACTTGACACTCGAGGTGTCATAGTTCTTGAAGTCGGGATGGTCGAGTATCTGCATGGCAATGGTCGGCACCCCGCCGAAGGTTGTGAGCCGTTCCGACTCGATCAGGGCGAGCGCCTTGCCGGCGTCGAAGTGGTGCATCATGACGAGCTTGCCGCCGGCGGCGGTCGCGGTGATCATCGAGGCGAGGCAACCCGTCGCATGAAAGAGCGGGACGCTGAGTAGTCCTGCGTTGGGTATGGATTCGCCCTTCTCGTTGAGATTCCCGACGCCAAATCGCAGCGTCATGCGTTGACCGACGAAGAAAAGATTCATCAGGTTGGTGATGGCGTTGCGGTGGGTCCCGACGGCGCCCTTGGGGTGCCCCGTGGTGCCCGACGTATAGAACATCGTCGCATCATCCTCTGGTTCGATCACGATGTCCGGCGGCGTGGCGTCCGGATCGACGTCACCGAGGAACTCGACGAAGTCGACGATGCGCACACGGTCATGGGGGGCACCGAGTGCAGCGCGACGCGTGGGATCTTCACTGATCACGACGACGGTCTCCAAGGTGGCCAAGTCAGCGAACTGCGAACGGACCCGTTCAAGTCGCTCCTCGTCAACAAAAAGGATCGACGTCCCCGAATCGTCGAGGCCGTACTGCAACTCTTCGGGCGTCCACCACGCGTTGATCGGGACGGCCACGGCACCCGTGATGATGGTTCCCCAGAAAGCGATGATCCACTGGGGAAGGTTGCGCGACGCGATGGCGACGCGATCACCCTTGGCCACGCCCGCCTCCAGCAGCCGTCGGGCGAGCGTCGACGCGGCGCGAAAGTGCTCGTCGAAGGTGAAGCGCTGACCCTCGTAAACGAGGAAGTCCCGGTCGCCGTAGCCGAGTGACAGATCGAGGATCTGACGAAGGTTGGCCGGCGCGTGCTTCCATACGGTCATCGCCACGCCATTGATCGACGTGCGCTCGGTCTCGAACATCTGCCCCGGTGCCATCAATCGGGTGTTCGCCTCCGCGATCGAGAGAGGCGCGTCGCTCATGGTGGTGAGATTACTTGGCGTTCGCCGGCGGGAAGAGGGTGTCGCGGTAGTGGGCGAGTTCCGCGATCGACTCAAGGATGTCGTCGAGCGCTCGATGCGCCGTCGCCTTCTCGGGTAACGAGTCCAACACTTCGGGGTGCCAGCGTCGCGTCAACTCCTTCAACGTGGAGACGTCGACGTTGCGATAGTGGAAGAACTCTTCGAGGGTGGGCATGTACTCCTGGAGGAACCGTCGATCGGTGCCGATTGAGTTGCCACAGAGCGGGATGGTCCGCGCTTCGGCGATGTGCTCCTTCAAGAAGGCGAGCGTTTGGGCCTCCGCCTCTTGCGTCGTCACCGTCGAGGCCTTCACGGCATCGATCAGTCCGGACTTCGTGTGCATCTCGGTGACGAAGTCGCCCATCTCCTTCATCTGTTCAGGCGTTGCGTGGATCACCAGGTCGGGTCCTTCGGCGATGACCACGAGGTTGTCGTCGGTGATCAACGTGGCGATTTCGATGATCACGTGACGTTGGGGCTCGAGCCCCGTCATCTCTAGATCCATCCACACCAGCACGGGTTGACCTTATCCAATGGGCACCGTGATACCGATTTCGCGGGCGGTAGCCTCGGCCTATGGAAATCCAAGTCAAGTTGCTTCGTCCCGATGCGACACTTCCCTCGTACGCGAATGACGGCGACGCGGGCTGCGACTTGGTGGCGGTCGAATCGCGACTCCTGCGCGCCGGGGGAGGACGCGCGATGGTCCCGACCGGCTTCGCCGTCGCGATCCCAGAAGGTCACGGCGGGTTTGTTCTGCCCCGGAGCGGATTGGCCGCGAAGCACGGCGTGACCTGCGTCAATGCGCCGGGCCTGATCGACGCGGGGTACCGAGGGGAGGTGATGATCGCCCTCGTCAACCTCGATCCCTCGTCGGACTTCGAAGTGCAGCAGGGCGACCGGATCGCCCAATTGGTGATCATGCCCGTCAACGCGGCGCACTTTCGAATCGTGGAGGAGTTGCCACCGGCCGAGCGTGGCGTAGGAGGTTTCGGGAGCACCGGGCGATGACCACCCAACTTGGTCCACTCGACAGTGCGTTCGTCCTGCTGGAAGTGCCCGGTTCGGCGATGAACATCGGGGCCGTCATCGAACTCGATTTTGGTGACGTCGCCGATCCGAAGGATCGCTTCGAACTGATACGACGCAACATCGAAGCGCGTCTTCATGAGATTCCCGTGCTGACCAAGCGCATCGTGCGAGCCCCCTTCGATGTCATGTGGCCCGTGCTCGTCGCGGACGGTCGCTTCGACCTCGATCGGCACGTGTCGCGTGTGGCGCTACCCAGTCCCGGTTCACCCGACCAGTTCGACGAACTGATCTCGGAGTTCCTGTCACGACCGCTCAACCCCACGCGCCCTCGCTGGCAACTACTCATCATCGAAGGACTCGAAGATGGGCGCGCGGCAGCGGCGTTGAAGGTCCACCACTCGCTGGCCGACGGCGTCTCGGGTGCTGAGACGTTCGCGAGTCTCTTCGATATCTCGCCCGAGGTCCGCGCGCCGATGCCCAAGGTCGAGTCGAACGACGAGGGGACTCCCATCGACTCGCCATTCGACTTGGTGCGAGATGGCCTTCGTCGACTGCACGCCCGGCCCGGTCGCCTCGTCGACGCCGTCGCATCGTGGTTCGTTCGTCTGACCTCGATCCTTCGCGCGGTGGTGCGTGTCGCGCTCATTCGTGGAAGGGGCCGCGCCACGCCCGGTCAACCGTCGATCTTCGAGGCCCGTCGAACGTCGCTCAACGCCGCGCCCGACGTCGAGAAGGTATTCCACCGGACGCGTATCTCGTTAGCCGACGCGAAACGAACGGCGAAGCGCCACGGCGCGTCGGTGACCGACTTCGTAATGGCCACCACGAGTGGCGCGCTTCGCCGACTACTCATTGACCGAGACGAGGGACTCAAACGAGACCTCATCGCCTTCGTGCCGATCAACGTTCGCGGCGAAGGTGACGCGGCGCTCTTGGGCAACCAGATCTCGGGGATGTTGGTCGCGCTGCACGTCGATATCGTCGATCCCGTCGAGCGTCTGACGGCAATCGCACAGGACTCTGCGCGAACCGTCGGGGTGCAACGCCAACGGCGAGCGCAGATGTTCCAGGACATGCCGCGATTGCTCGGGCCGGTGGCGCTGTCGTGGGGCGGCAACCTGATGTCCACCTTCGGGCTTTTCGACCTGCTTCCGCCGATGGCGAACCTGATGGTCTCGTCGGTGCCCGGTCCACCGATTCCCCTGTGGCTGAGCGGTCACCGGGTCGTGTCGGCGGCGCCGGTGGGTCCACTCCTTGGGCCGTTCTCACTCAATATCACCGTGCTGGGTTTCGAGGAGAACCTTGAGTTTGGACTGTTCGCCAGTGCGCAAACGATGCCCGACCTCGGCGTCCTTCGCGACTACCTGTTGGAAGAAGCGTTGAAACTGATCGGAGCGACCGATTGATGTGCCGGTTGGCTGACGACCTTTCGTGGGCTAATATGTACGTTCACGCGGACGTAGCTCAGTTGGTAGAGCGCGACCTTGCCAAGGTCGAGGTCGCCGGTTCGAGCCCGGTCGTCCGCTCCAAGGTTCCTCGCACTCTCTGAGGGCCGTCCTCGGGTGTGTGCCCACGAGTCTCGAACACTCTCGAGCGTAGACTTGAACCCCTAGCGCTGCGCAACATGGGTCGCGGTCGGATGTGCTGCGAATCGAAGGTCGATTCGTCGGGGGCGGCGGACGATCCTTCGGCCGCCGCGGAGGGAGGCGATGTGCTCGATGACCTCGAGCCCACGAACGGCCCCCACGCGGACCGCGCGACGAGCGTGGATGGCGCACTCTTGGTGCCCTCGAGTTCCCTCGAGCGCTCCTACGTAACACCCGAGGTTCTGCTTAGCGACGTCCTCGACCAGTTCGCAAGAAATTTCCTCCTCAATGATCTGTCAGTCGCGGAGTCCCAGAAGTTGCTCGAGGGTGCGAAAAGCTCGACCAAATGGACGGTGCCCCGTCGAGAGCCGAGGCGCCGCGATTCGACGATCGAACAGGTCCACCAGGCCCGAGTCAGCATTCGCCGGCTCCGCTCCACATTTCGAACGTTCAGCACCGTCTTCACGCCAGAGTGGCTCGCTCCCTTGGCGTCGGAACTCTCGTGGTACGCCGCCGTGCTCGGTGAGGTGCGCGACCTCGACGTGCTGCATGAGTCGATCACCAAGACCCTCGGGCTGATTGACGACGATCGCATTCAAACGGTCGTGATGAGCAGGCTGGCACGTCAGGCCGACGCGGCTCGGGACCGCTACGCCGTCGAGAAGACGACCAAGCGCTACGCCTGTCTCGTCAACGAGATCGCCCACCTCGGCTCGTCGGCGCAGTTCGTCGAATCGCTGCCGGCCCACGCGTTGGATGCGTTGCGCCCGGAGATGCGTCGGGCGTGGCGCCAGGTGAAGAAACATCGCCGCGGCGCGAGCGCGGAACCAACCAATGAGCATCTTCACCGACTTCGAATCGAACTCAAACGATTGCAATGCGCCTGTGAGGTGCTCGGCGTCCTCGACACGAAGCGGGCGCCAAAGGTCGCCCGCGCGGCGATGTCGGCGCAGACGAATCTCGGTGTCGTGCACGACGAAGCGGTGGCTTCGGCATGGCTGCACTCGCTAGTCGCGGCCGAGCCGAGACTGGAGGGACCCTTGCGCGCCGTCGCCCGCGCGCACGAGACGACGCGCAAGAAGGCGAAGCGGGCGTGGCCCGACGACCTTCACCAGTTGGCCCGGCGATGGGACCGCTGGGACCTCTGAGGTTTGCGCTTCAACGCACGCGTGGTGCACGTCGCGGGCGCGTTGTGCCTAGTCTCTAGCGATGGAGGTTGCCAAGGTTCACCCCGCGATTGAGCCGTACGTGCGCGCCGTACGCGAGCAGTCCGTGGCGCACCCTTCGTCCAGGACGGCCGAGCAGCGCCGACTGGACTATCGCGAACTTTCCCTGGCCAATCGTGGCGACGTGCAACCGGTGGCGTCAGTGCGTGACCTCGAACTTGTGCTCGACGGACGCACGCTTCGAGCTCGCCTCTACACGCCCGCCAACGACGAGAGCAAAGCGCTGGTCTTGTACTTCCACGGTGGCGGATTCGTCGTCGGCGATCTCGACACCCACGACGCACTCTGTCGACGGCTCGCCGCCGACACGCGAATGCGGTTCCTCTCGGTGGACTACCGCTTGGCCCCGGAACACCCCTTTCCGGCGGGCATCGAGGACGCCGTCGACTCGATTCGTTACGTCGCAGCGCACATCGGCGAGTTTGACGATCCCGATGCCAAGCTCATCGTGATGGGCGACTCCGCGGGCGCGACATTGCTGACCGTGGCCTGCGCACTCACGCGCGGCGAAGACCTCGCCATCGCGGCGCAGGTCGTCATCTATCCCACGCTCGGACCAGAACTGTTCACGGATTCCGTCCACACCTATGGCGAGGGGCACGTCCTCGACGTGGACCACCTGCGTTACGACTACGGGCTGTACCTGGGGGAGTGGCGCGATCACTCCGATCCTCGGGTGAGTCCGTTGATGTTCGAGGACCTGCGGGGTGCCCCGCCCGCCATTGTCGTCTTCGCCCAATGTGATCCGTTGGGCGTCGAGGCCGTGGCGTACGCCGGGCTCCTCGAGCACTTCGGCGTCGCGGTCGAGCTGCTCGAAGCCGAGGGCATGATCCACGGGTTCTTGCGCCTCCCCGTGATGGTGCCCGAGGCGCTCGAGATCATCGACGACCTCGGCGCGCACATGCACCGCTACGTCGAACACGCCAACTCGTGAACGTACTGTTCATCACGCTCGACCAGTTCCGAGCTGACGCCTACGCCGCGGCCGGGCATCCGATCGTGCAGACGCCGACGCTCGACCGCATCGCACGCGAGGGCGTCCGACTCACCAAGCACTACAGCCAGGCCGCGCCCTGTTCGCCCGGTCGAGCGGCGATCTACACCGGCACCTACCAGATGAACAACCGGGTCGTGGCGAACGGGACGCCGCTCTCCGCGCACTTCGACAACATCTCACTCGTCGCGCGGCGCGCGGGGTACGACCCCACCCTCTTTGGCTACACGGATCAGGGCGTCGACCCGGATCGTGCCGAAGGCTTCGACGATCCCCGTCTCGACAGTTACGACGGCGTGTTGCCGGGCTTCTCCGTGGGTCTCTACCTCCCTGAGAGCCAGGCGGGATGGATCCAGTATTTGCGTGCCCACGGATACGACGTCCCGAACGGCTGGCTGGTCGCGTGTCGAACCGAACCGGATCGACCCGCCGAGCATTCGCTGAGCGCCTTTCTGACGACGCGTTTCGTGGAGTGGCTGGAGCGACAAGAGAGTGGTTGGTTCGCCCATCTCAGTTATCTACGACCGCACCCGCCCTACGCCGCCGCCGGAGCGTTCGCACGGATGTACGACCCCGCCGACATGGCGATGCCCATCGTGCCCGTTGGCCACGACGAACGACATTGGGTGCACGACTCGGCGCTCAACGTGGAGGCGAGTGCCGCTCCTACCGATCCTGACGCGATGCGGGCGCTTCGCGCCCAGTACTGCGGGATGGTGAGCGAGGTCGACGCGCAGTTGGGACGGGTCGTGCGTTCCATCGAAGAACGAGGTGAGTGGCAGGACACGCTGGTCGTCGTCACGTCGGACCACGGCGACCAACTCGGCGATCACGGACTGAAGGAGAAGCTCGGATTTTTCCCTCAGAGTTATCACGTCATTGGACTCTGGCGCGATCCAAGGTCGGGCGACGCCGGTCGCGAGGTCAGTGCCTTCACCGAGAACATCGACCTCTTGCCGACCCTCGCCGACGTAATGGGTGTCGATGAACCGCCGCAGTGTGACGGGCGCTCGCTCGCGGCGTTGCTGGCCGGTGAGGACGTTGCGTGGCGCAGCGCGGCGCACTACGAATGGGACTTTCGTGCCTTCTTCATTCGTGGTGCCACGACGCCGTGGCCGAAGGATCGCTCCCTGTCGCTCGCCAATCTGGCGACGTCGGTGAGTGACAATCTCGGCTACGTGCAGTTCGCCGACGGATCATACAAATGCTTTGACCTGCTCGCTGATTCGACGTGGCGTACCGAGTGTCGCGACAGCGAGCGGGTCATGCACGCGGCACAGGAGCAGCTCGTGTGGCGCCAGGAGCACCTGCGCCGAGACCTCACTGACATGTTGCTGCGACCCAACCGACCGGGTCGCTGGCCGAAAGGCTTCAAGGAGTTCGCGCCCGCCCACCAGTGATCGTCGTTCGTGGGTCCGAGATGACGAGCGAATGCCGGGTCACGGAGCCGCAGTTAGGTAAGGTCGAACGTGTTCGGTATCACCGAATTGACACTCGATAAGTAATATAGTACGAAGTCACTCTGGGGGGCATGTGCCGACGTTTTCACGCGAACGCCGCTGGGCGGTCTTGTTCGTCCTGTGCATCGCCGTCTTCTTGGTGGTCGTCGACAACACCATCGTGAACGTCGCGCTTCCCACGCTCTCACGCGACTTGCACGCGTCCAACTCCTCCCTGCAGTGGATCGTCGACGGCTACTCGCTACCGTTCGCCGGACTGCTCCTCGCCGGAGGCGGCCTTTCGGACCGTTGGGGTCGCAAGTTCGTGATGCAGTGCGGACTCGTGGCCTTCGCCTTCTTCTCGCTCTTCGCCGCCACCTCGCACGATGTGGGGACGCTGCTAACGGCGCGCGCGCTCATGGGTGCGTCGGCCGCATTTATCTTCCCGGCGACCCTCTCCACGTTGACCGTGGTCTTCGAGGACTCGCACGAGCGGGCCAAGGCCTTTGGCATCTGGGGCGCCACGACCGGTATAGCGATCGCGCTCGGGCCGATCGCCGGAGGGGCACTCATCACCCACTACTGGTACGGATCGATCTTCTTGGTTAACGTCCCGCTCGCGCTCGTGGGGATCGTCGCGATCGCCATCGTCGTGCCCGAGTCGCGGTCCCCTCGTCGTCGCCGACTCGACTACCTCGGTCTGGTCCTCGGCACCACCGGAGTGACGTCGCTGGTGCTCGCGATCATCGAAGGTCCTTCGTGGGGCTGGCGATCCTCTCCGACTCTCGTCCTCTTTGGTGCGGCCGCGATGCTGTTGGGGGGCTTCGCGCAACACGAACTCGGTCACGACGGCCCGCTCCTCGACGTACGGATGTACAACAACCGAACGTTCGCCGCCGGTGCCGGCGCGATCGCCACCAATTTCTTCTGTCTCTTCGGATTCATCTTTCTCGTGACGCAGTACTTCCAATTGGTCCGCGGCTACAGTGCGTTCTCCGCCGGCGTGCACACGCTGCCCTTCGCGATTGTGGTGATGGTGACGACGCCGGTCGGTGCACTCGCCGCACTGCGCCTCGGCACGCGCTACGTCGTTACCGTGGGACTGCTGTTTACTGCGGTGGCCCTCTATTGGATGTCGACGCTTTCCTCGAGTGCCGCGTATCTCGGCCCCATCATCGGATCGATGATCACGCTCGCCGTGGGCTTCTCGTTGGTCACCGCACCGTCCGTGGCCGCCACCATGGACACCCTCGTCCCCGAGCAGATCGGCGGAGGCGCGGCCGGCAACGAGACGACGCGCGAACTCGGCGGCACGTTGGGCGTGGCGATCATCGGTTCAATCTTCGCCTCGCTCTTCGGCCCCGACATCCGTCGAGCCCTTGGTCCTTTCCTCGGACACGGCCTCAGTGCCGCTCAGATTCGCGTCGCGCAGAGCTCAATGCAGGCGGCCAAGCAAGTGGTGCAGCGATTTCCGGCCTCGATGCAAGCACACCTCGGCCACGTGGTCACCTCGGCCTTCATGGACGGCCTTCACCGCGCGTGTCTCGTGGGCTGCGGCGTCGCGGTGATCGTGGCGCTCGTGGTGTTTCGTTACCTTCCGACGGGCCGGATCCGCACCGATTCGGAGGACTTTGTCGAGGTTTACGACGACGCGCGAGGCTCTGCAAGTATTGGCGCCCACAATTCTGATAACAATGGAGGCCAGACGCCGACCGCGGCGAGGGGATAACAGGGAGTATTCATGCGTAAATCAATGATCCGTCAAATCGCCGTCATGGCTGGAGCCGCCAGCTTGCTGATGACGACCAGTTTGACGGCGGGCGCGAGCACGATCAGTGGAAAATACAGTGCGACAGACGCGAAGCTCGTGCCGTCGGCGTACAAGGGAAAGACGCTCCAAGTCGCTACCGACGCCACCTATCCGCCCGATGAGTCCATGAAGGGCACCACGATGATCGGTTTCGACGTGGACCTGTTCAAGGCCGTTGCCACCACGTTGGGGCTGAAGGAGACCGAGAACAACGTGACGTTTGACAACATCATCGGTGGTATCGGTAGTGGTCGATACCAGGTCGGCAACTCCTCGTTCACCGACACGAAGGCACGTGAGAAGCAAGTCAACTTCGTCGACTATTTTCAGGCGGGCGAAGGCGTCTACGCTAAGAGCTCCTCGAAAGCGAAATTCACGGGTCTGAAGAGCTTCTGCGGTACCACCGTGGCCGTGGAAACCGGCACCACCGAGCAGTCCGACGCGAACACCGCGGCCAAGTCCTGCCCGTCGAGCAAGAAGTTGACCGTGCTCCCATTCCCGACCCAGACCGAGGCAAATCTCGCGGTCTCCTCGGGACACGCCACGTTCGGCTTCGTCGACTCCCAGATCGCTGGCTACATCGCCTCGACGTCCAAGGGTCTGTTCAAGGTCGTGGGTAACGCGATCGCAGTCGCGCCCTACGGCATCGCGTTGCCCAAGACCAGCGCTGGTAGTGGGCTGGCGAAGGCCGTGCAAGCTGCGCTCAAGACGCTCATCGCCAATGGCACCTACCACGCGATCCTGGCCAAGTGGGGCGTGACGGGCGGGGCGTTGACCTCGTCGAAGATCGTGCTCAATGGAGCCATCTCCTAAGACGTAGTAGGAAACCAACATGACATCGAACGGGGACGACGCAGTCAAGGTCGTCCCCGTTCGTCATTACAGTCGCTGGGTCGGCACGGTCGTCGTCGTCATAATCCTCGCGATGGTCGTGCACACGATCTTCTCGAAGGTCGGCACCGGTGTGAACATCTGCACGAGATTCGACGGGGTCCGTCACTGTCACCAGCCGCAGCGGTGGCGTTTTTACTGGAACATCGTTTTTCACTACTTCACGACTTATGACGTCATCCACGGACTTTTTCTCACACTCCTCCTGACCGTCTACGCGATGACGATCGGCATCGTGCTCGGGGTCATTCTCGCGGTGATGCGTCGATCGCAGAGTCGACTCCTCTCGTCGACCGCGTGGACGTACACGTGGTTCTTTCGCGGTACCCCTGTGCTCGTGCAGTTGCTGTTCTGGTTCAACATCACCGCGCTCTTCCAGAACATCACGATCGGCCTTCCGTTCGTCAACGTGACGTTCCTCCACCTCAATCTCAATACGCTGCTGCCGGCGTTCACCGCGGCGACACTCGCGCTCGGCCTCAACGAAGCGGCATACATGTCCGAGATCGCTCGCGCCGGTCTGCTCGCCGTTGATGAGGGCCAGATTGAGGCGGCGACCTCAATCGGCATGACACGGGGCCAGTCGCTTCGACTGGTGGTGCTTCCCCAGGCCATGCGAGTCATCATCCCGCCCACGGGCAACGAGGTGATCTCGATGTTGAAGACGACGTCGCTGGCGAGTGCGGTGGGCGTCACGGAACTGCTGGGTGCGGTGACGAACATCTCGGCCGCCAACTACCAGGTGATGGCGCTACTCATCGTCGCGAGCCTCTGGTACCTGTTGGTGACGACCATCTTGTCCGTCGGTCAGTTCTATCTCGAGCGTCACTTCGCGAAGGGCGCGCTGCGAAACCCTCCTCCTACGCCGACTCAGCGACTTCGCGCTGACCTGAAGGGCATTGCGTCGAAGTACCGGACCAAGCGGGATGTGGCCGCCGTGGTCAGCCCGTGACGTCGTCCATGGTCGAGGCGAAGGGTGTTCGCAAGTCGTACGTGGGCGTCGAAGTGCTCAAGGGTGTCGACCTCACGGTGACTCGCGGTGAGGTGACGTGTCTCATCGGGCCCTCCGGTTCGGGCAAGAGCACGCTTCTTCGTTGCATCAACCACCTGGAGAAACACGACGCCGGCGAACTGCGCGTCGATGGTGAGCTGGTCGGCTACGAGATGCGTGGCGGGAAGCTCCACGAGTTGAGCGACAAGCGGATCTGTGGCGAACGGGCGCAGATCGGGATGGTGTTTCAACGGTTCAATCTCTTTCAGCACCTGACGGTGCTCGAGAACATCACGATTGGCCAGATTCGGGTCAAGGGTGTGAAGGAAGAGGCGGCCATCACCAAGGCCCGACAACTCCTCGCCCGCGTCGGGCTCGACGCGAAGGAACGTCATTACCCGGCTCAACTTTCGGGCGGTCAGCAGCAGCGAGTCGCCATCGCCCGCGCGCTCGCGATGGATCCGAAACTTATGTTGTTCGACGAACCGACGTCGGCGCTCGATCCTGAACTGGTTGGCGAAGTCCTCGATGTCATGAAGGATCTCGCCCGGTCGGGCATGACCATGATCGTCGTCACCCACGAGATGAACTTCGCCCGTGAGGTCGCCAATACGGTGTACTTCCTTGACGGGGGCGTGATCGAGGAGTCCGGGGATCCGAAAGTCATACTGTCCAATCCCTCGTCCGTGCGACTCCAGAGCTTTCTCTCCAAGGTCCTCTAGTGCGCTGGGACCTCGACCCGACGAACGTCGGCACCGGTCTCCCGCTCGAGGGCGTGCGGGTCCTCGATCTCTCGCGCGTGCTCGCCGGTCCACTCTGCGCGATGATCGCCGGCGACCTGGGCGCCGACGTGATCAAGGTCGAAGGACCAACGGGCGATCCCGTGCGTGACCTGGCCCCTCCGCGGTTCGGAGCTGATTCGACCTACTACTTAGCCGTGAATCGCCACCGTAGAAACGTCGTGGCTGACCTGCGCGACCCCGACGATTACGCGCGTATCGCAGATCTGGTCGCGCTGGCAGACGCCGTCGTCGAGAACTATCTGCCGAGCCAGGTCCGTTCGCTGCGCGTTGACGAGTTGCGCGCGGCGAACCCCGACTGCGTCTGGGTGAGCATCACACCCGCCACGACGGGCGGACCGGTCGCCGACCAACCGTCCTTCGACCTGCTCGCCCAAGCCCGCTCGGGACTGATGGGGGTGACGGGCGACGCCGACGCCCAGGCGACCAAGGTCGGCGCGCCCATCGCCGACGTCGTGACCGGACTCTACGGTGCCATTGGACTCTTCGCCGGACTCGTTGCCCGCCAGCGAGGGGGGAATGCTCGTCACTTCGAGGCACCGCTCCTCGAGTCGGCGATGACGGCCCTGGTGAACCAAGCTCAAGGATTCCTCGCGACCGGTCGCAATCCCGAGCGGCTCGGAAACGACCATCCGAGCATCACGCCCTACGGACCGGTGACGACCGCCGATGGTGCGATCCTCCTCGCGGTGGGCACCGACGCGCAGTTCGAACGGTTGGTTCGCACGCTCGACGACGCGTCGTTGTCGCGACGCTCCGAGTGGGCGACGAACGCCGAACGGGTGCGCGCGCGCGACGAACTTCGCGCAGCGTTGAACCGAATCTTCGCGACCAAGTCGACTGACACCTGGCTCGGTCTCCTGTCGACCAGTGGCGTGCCGCACGCACCGATCCTCGACGTGGCGGGCGCTTTTGCGCAAGAACAGATTGCGGCGGGTGACTTCGTCGGCACCATGTCGACGCCCGCCGGTGATATCGACACAATGCGTACGCCACTGGTCGTGGACGGCCAGCGTCCGCAGGTCCGTAGTGGTCCGCGGACCCTCGGTCAAGACACACGATCGATCTTCGATGCGTAGACCTCGTCAGGTCGTGAGCGGCCTTCCGTCAAAGGTGTCCACCGTCGTGAAATCGGCCACCGCGTTTCGACGCAACGCGGTCACGTGCTTCGCCGGGTAGCCGAGCGCCACGATCGACGCGACGATTTGATGGTCGGGCATGGCGAGGAGTCGTTGGACGTCCGGCTCGTTTCGCGTCGCCATCGTCGTCATCACACCGCCGAGCCCGTGCTCGCGTGCCGCGAGCAGGATGCTCCACACGAAGGGGTAGATGGAGGCGCCGCCCGTGATTTGATAGCGGCCCAAGTCGCGGTCCGTAGCGGCGAGGGCCGAGAGGTCGGCACAGATCACGAGCATCACGGGTACTGCCTCGAGCGTTTCGGGAAATCCGTCGGGCGTCGACGCCGCTATCGCTTGGTCGCGGTGACGTGCGGCGAGCTGGCGATCGTCAATGCTGGCGATCGGCGAGAACGGCACGAGTCCGGCCATCACGTGCGCGATGTAGTCGTGCCAAGCATCGAGGTAGAGGTTGCGCAACGCGGTGCGTCGTGCCAGATCCTTCACCACGATCACGTGCCACGCTTGACGGTTACCCCCCGAGGGTGCGAAGCGAGCGTCATCGAGGATCGAGTACAGGACCTCGTCGCTCACTGCCGCCGAAGTGAAATTGCGGACCGAAGAGGTCGTACGAAGCGCGTCGCCGAGTTCCATCACGACACTCTAGGACCGGGTTATCCGCTCACTCCGGCGTCGCGTCGTTGGAAGAGGATGAGCGCGGTCACGAGAACCGCCACGACGTAGGCCGACAGGACCATCGTCGCGGTCCATGCGCCAAAGGAGTTCGACGGCGCCGAGGGCGAAAACATCGACTGACCGAGCGTCGAGGGTTCAAATCGTTGGAAGTCGTTCTGCCAACTTTGGGGAAAGAAGAAACCGATGATCGGCACGACCAACAACAAAGTGACGAAGAGGCTGATGCACGCTCCGCTCTGTCGAAAGATCAAACCCAGCGAGAATCCGAGCACGCCGAGGAGTGCCAGATAGACGCCGGCGAGCAGGACCGATCGCAACACCGCACCGTTGTCGAGGGTGGCGGTCGGCACGACGCCGAAGTAGATCCTCTGACCGATGAGGAACGCGCTGATGCACACCACCTCGCCGACCACGAGCAGGGTCGTGAAGAGCACGAGGAGTTTGCTCGCGATGAGTCGAAGGCGATTGGGTACGGCGGTCAACGTGGTCCGGATCGAGCCAGATGAGTACTCACTCGTGATGAACAAGGTCCCGATGACGCCGACCGCGAGTTGGCCAAAGAGGATGCCGACCAGGCTGCTCGACACGGGATCGAACGTGGCTTGACGAAGGGCGCTGACTTGACTCCAGTGACTTCGCTCCAGGCTGGAGACGAGGATGCCGAGCCCGATGATGAGCACCACCGTCACGATGACGCCCATGACCGAGGAGCGCACCGTGCGGAACTTGATCCACTCGGCCTTCGTCGACGCCATCAGTGTCGATTCGTTCGTGGTCACGCCGTTCCCGCCTTAGCGGTTCCGTATTCGACGGAGTCGGCCGTGAGGTCCATGAAGACCTCTTCGAGTGAGGCGCGTTGGGGCACGAGTTCGAAGACCGTGATGCCGGCGTCGAAGGCGATCTGACCAACTTCATCAGAGGTCAGGTCGCTGATGATCAGTCCCTTGTCGTTCGCCTCGTGCACCACAGCGTCGTGCGATGTCACGAGGGAGGCGAGCCTGTCGTGATCCGAGCAGCGCACGAGCACCGTGCCCTTGGCCGTCTTCGTGAGATCGTCGATCGATCCCGAGGTGATGAACTTGCCGCGGCCGATGACGATGATCTCGTCGGCGCTGACCGCCATCTCGCTCATGAGGTGCGAACTCACGAAGACGGTGCGCCCTTGGTTGGCCAGCGTGCGAAAGAATTCGCGGATCCACTTGATTCCTTCAGGATCGAGTCCGTTGACCGGTTCATCGAACAACAAGATGCCCGGATCGCCAAGGAGAGCACCGGCGATGCCCAAGCGCTGGCTCATGCCGAGCGAATAGTTGCCGACCTTCTTGTCCGCCACGGCGCTGATGCCGACGAATTCGAGGACCTCATCGACACGTGACCTCATGATCTGATTGGACGCCGCGAGGGCTCGGAGGTGGTTGCGCGCCGTACGGCCGGGATGCACGGCCTTGGCGTCCAGTAGTGCGCCGACCTCTCGCATTGGCTCCTTCAGGTCTGCGTAGCGGCGTCCGTTGATGGTGGCTTGACCCGACGTCGGATTGTCGAGCCCGAGGATGACGCGCATCGTCGTGGACTTGCCCGAACCGTTGGGGCCGAGGAAGCCGGTCACGACACCGGGCTTCACTTCGAAGTCGAGGTCGTTGACCGCCAGCGTGCCACCGTAACGCTTGGTCAAATGGTCGACTTTTATCATGAGTTTCCTTCACGACACTACTGAGGCAATGCTCGTGCACGCTAAGACGCGCGTAAGAGTGGTGACGTCTACGTAGAAGTGGCCCGGCGCCGCTGATCCTGGCAGTACGCGCACGTACCCGTGACGGCGACGTGATGTCGATCCAAGAGGAAGCCGAAGGTCTTTTGCAGGTCCTTACTCAAGATGTCGAAGTGGGCGGCCGGAATCTCGAACGTCGCCCCGCACTGTTCGCACGTGAGGTGCCCGTGGACGGCGCCGGCAAGGTGATAGACCGCGGCGTGTTGGTCGAGGTGCGCGTGTACGACGAGCTGCAAGCTCTCGAACTCCTCGAGGATTCGATAGACGGTGGAGGGACTCACCTCGGGTTGGCGTTGCTGTACAGCGTGGGTGATCTCGTCCGCGGTGAGATGACCCTTCGCGTTGACGAGGACGTCCGCGACCGTCCGTTTGGCGACGGTCACGCGACGGTCGGCGCCTCGGATCGCCGAGATGATTTCCTCGACGTCACTATGAAGCTCAACCATGGAAAAACACTATGTCCGACGAGGTCCCGAGTCAGGCGTTCAGCCCCGCGATGACGCGTTCAGCTTGTTCGACGATCGATCGCACGATGTCCCCGGCGGGGACGATCGAGGTGATCGCCCCCACGGCCTGCCCGGCGGGATACCCCTCGCGGCACGGATCGACGCCTTCGGTGCTTTCGTCACCCCCCAGGTGAAAGGTTCCTTCAGCGAAGGCGACCGCGAGTTGATCGGGGAATTTCTTCAACAGCGTCGGGTCGGCTTCGTAGCGATCGGTGGTGTCGTTACGCAGGACGCGCATAGTCTTGCCGCTGAACGCACGTGAGATGACGGTACCGTCCTCTCGCGTGTCGAGCATCGTCTCGCGGTAGCCGGGGAGCGCGCGCGCTTCGGGGGTCGCGATGAATCGGGTCCCGATCCACACGCCGACGGCACCGAGTGCCAGCGCGGCGGCGAGGCCCCGACCGTCGAAGATACCGCCCGCGGCGACGACCGGGATTGCGTCGCCCACGGCGTCGACGATCAGCGGCACGAGGGGGAGCGTCGCCACCGTGCCGGTGTGACCACCCGCTTCGGTGCCCTGCGCCACGACGAGGTCACAGCCCGCATCGAGTGCCCGTCGTGCGTGTTCGACCTTTCCGCACATCGAGACGACGAGGACGCCGTGGGAGTGGCAGAGGTCGATGACGTGTCCCGGGACCCCGAGTCCGGCGACGAACGTGCTCGCGCCACCTTCGATGAGCAGTTCCACGTTCTGGGTGAGCGTCTCGGGAAAGGCGGTGAGCAGGTCGACGCCGAAAGGCTTGGAGGTGAGCTCCTTGGTCGCCGAGATCTCCTTCGCGAGGCGCTCGCTCGACATCGTCGACGCGCCAAGGCAGCCGTAACCTCCAGCGTTCGAGACGGCGGCCGCGAGTGCGCTGTAGGCGACGCCGCCCATACCGGCCAGCATCACCGGATGTTCGATCTTGAGCAGTTCGGTCAAGCGCGTTTTCATGAGACCTCCTGCGACCAACTTACCGACGACCACGGCAGCGACGTGATGACACCGGCCACAACTAAGGTTGGTGGATTATCCGCTGACTGACCAGTCGCAATTCTTCTGGAGTTGAACGTACGCATGGATACTGAGCTCGCAGGCCCGATACCCAAGAGGGAGTTGTATTTCGTCTTTGGCGCCCTCATGCTCGGCATGTTGCTTGCCGCCCTCGACAGCACGATCGTGTCGACGGCTCTGCCGACGATCGTGGCGGACTTGCACGGCGCGAGCCACCTCAGTTGGGTCGTCGTCGCGTATCTTCTCTCGTCGACCGTGAGCACACCACTGTGGGGCAAACTGGGCGATCTGCATGGTCGCAAGATCTACTTCCAGGCGGCCATCGTCCTGTTCCTCATCGGCAGCATGTTGTGTGGCATCGCGCACACGATGCTCGAATTGATCCTCTTTCGAGCCCTGCAGGGCATCGGTGGTGGTGGACTGATGGTGGGTGCGCAGTCCATCATCGCTGACATCGTGCCGCCTCGCGAGCGAGGGCGATACGCCGGCTTCTTCGGTGCGACCTTTGGCGCCGCCACCGTGCTCGGCCCGCTCCTTGGTGGATTCATCGTCGAGTACTGGTCGTGGCGATGGATCTTCTTCGTCAACGTGCCCTTTGGGATCGCGGCTCTCATCGTGACCGCCGCGGTGCTTCCGGCTGCGGGAGCACGTGTCGCGCACGTCATTGACTACGGCGGCATCATCCTGTTGACGATCTCGGCATCGGCGCTCATCCTCTTCACCTCGCTCGGTGGCACGTCGTTTGCGTGGGGGGCGTTGAAGTCGATCGCGCTCCTCGCGGGAGGACGGGTCGCCGGTGTGGTGTTCTGGATGATCGAACGTCGATCGAGCGAGCCCGTCCTCGCGCCGCGCCTCTTCAAGAATCGTGTCTTCACGTCGGCGTCGGCCATTGGCTTCGTCGTCGGTTTCGCGATGTTCGGCGCGTTGACCTACCTGCCGGTGTACTTCCAGCTCGTGCGCGGCGTCTCGCCCACGAGCTCCGGTCTGCGACTGTTGCCAATGATGGTGGGACTGTTCGGTGCGTCGATCATCGTGGGACAACTGGTCTCGAAGGGTCGTCGCTATCGTCCATTCCCGATCGCCGGTACCGCGGTGATGACGGTGGGTCTTGGACTCATCGGCACGATAGATATTGCGACGTCCGAATTCACCTTGGGCATCTTCATGTTCATCTTGGGTACGGGTATCGGGTTGGTGATGCAGATACTCGTGACGGCGGTGCAGAACGCCGTCAATCACGAAGACTTGGGTGCGGCCACGGCCGGTGCGAATTTCTTTCGCTCGATCGGTGGATCGTTCGGGACCGCGGTCTTCGGTGCTCTCTACGTGAACGAGCTTCCACGTCACCTGGCGGCCGGTCTGAAGGCCCATCCACTCACGACGCCGCTGTTGTCACCCACCCTGTGGTCCCCGAAGAACCTTCGACACCTGCCCAAGGACGAACTCTCGATCATCCTTCACGCGATCACCGGGAGCATCGACGATATCTACCGGTTCGCGGTGCCGATCGGAGTGCTGGCGGTCATTCTCTCTCTGACGTTGCCCGAGGTCACTCTTCGAACGAGCGTGCATCAAGTCGCGAACGAAGTGCCGATGTCAAACGCTGACCCCCTGCTCTGATCACCTCGAGGCAACCATCGAACTCGGCGTCATCGCCGTAGTAGGGATCGGCGAGGTCGCGGTTCGCACCCGGTTCGATGAGATTGCGAAGGAGTACCACCTCGGTCCTTTGATTGGAGAGGCGGCGTCGGACGTCACTCGCGTGCTCGCGCGTCATTGCGACGACGATGTCATGGGCGTCGAGATACGCGCGGTCCGCGAACGCTGCCGGCGAGCCCTCACCCGTGAAGCCCGCGCGATCGAGCGCCCCGCGGGCCCTCGGGTCCATCGCGGCACCGACGTGCCAGTTCGCGGTGCCGGCACTCGTGACGTGCACGCGACCGCGAAGCGAAGGGTCGGCGTCGACCATGTGGGCCAGCACGACCTCGGCCATCGGTGAACGGCAGATGTTGCCGGTGCAGATCATGGCGACTCGAATCGGCGCTGACGGCACGTGACTCCTCTTCTCCCCGGCCAATTTAGGGCGCCATTCCCGCCAAAAGTGACGTGCGAACGCAATGTGGGAGTAACTACTATGGGTCAAGGATCGATCGGAAGGAGACGCGATGCCCCTCTCAGAGCATGAACAGCGAATCCTGGCCGAACTTGAGGAGTCACTCTCAAAGCAGGATCCACGTTTTGCCAAGAATGTGCGCGAGACCAACGTCTATTCGCACGGTGGGCGTCGCGTCCGATGGGGCGTCGCTGGCTTCGTCGCCGGTCTGTTGATCCTCATCCTCTGCTTCTCGAGTTCCGTACTACTCGGACTCGTGGGCGTCGCGCTCATGTTCATCTCTGCAGTAGTCATCGAGCGAAACGCTCGCCTAATGGGGCGTGCATCATGGCAGGACATCACACGTTCCGGCCAAGGTGACGATTCCCGCGCGAACTATGGTCCACGGACCAGTTCGCTTCGCGACTGGTTGTCGCGTCAGCGCCGCACTCGAGAATGACGTTTGGCGGGGTAGCGCGTAACGCGCCCCCGTGCCTGGCCCTCGACATCGGCGCGACCAAGGTCGAGGTCGCCGTCGTCCACGCTGACGGATCCCTCGCGCACCGCAATCGTCTCGTTGACGACGACCATCACGACTTGTTCGCCGCAATCGTCGAAATGGCTCGCGAGGTCCTCCTCCTCGAACCGGTCGTCGTCGTCGGCGTTGGATGCGCCGGACCAATGACCCGCGGCGGTGCCGAGGTCTCGCCACTCAACATCCCTTCGTGGCGCGGCTTTCCACTTCGACGGTCGCTTCGTGATGCGCTGGACCTCGACGTCTTCGTCGACGGGGACGCACGTTCACTCGCGTTGGCGGAGGGAACGTTTGGAGCGGCGCGCGAGGACACCTCCTACCTGTCGATGGTCGTGTCGACGGGCGTCGGAGGGGGACTCGTCATCGACGGACGATTGCTCGATGGGGACTCGAGCAACGCCGGACACATCGGACACCTCAACGTCGTGCCCAACGGGCGAATCTGTTCGTGCGGGGCCTATGGATGCCTTGAGGCCGAGGCTTCGGGTTGGGCGATCGAGGAGATGACGGGTCATAGCGCGCACGAGGCCAGCCACGCCGTTCGTGAGCGCACCGCGGACCTCGTCGGTCGCGCCGTGGGATCGCTCGCCTCGGTGCTCGACTTCAACCGCTGTTACGTGGCGGGATCGGTCGCATTGGGATTCGGCGACGAGTTCTTCGAAGTCGCCAATAAGTCCGCACGCGCCATGGCGCAGCTGGCTTACTCTCAGGACCTGGAGATTCGCCGAAGTGGTCTCGGCGGTGATGGCCCGCTCCTCGGCGCCGCCCTCGTCGCGTGGACGGGAGCGCCATGAGCACGTGGTGGACACCGGGTCTCGGCCGATTTCTCATTCGACACCCCGGCGCCTTGCTCCCTTTGGCCCGGGCCGGGTGGCTCCTTCGTCGCGACGGCTGGGCGACGCACGCGCCCTTTCTTCCCGTGCCGGACGCTTCGTACTGGCACTTTCGGATGGTCACGGTGAACGGCACCGGTGGTGCGACACTCTCTCCGCAGTCAATGGTGGACGCGGCGAAGTGGGCGCTGCGACAACCTCGGGGGTTGCCGTCGTGACCCGGGTGCTCCTCCTCAACGCGACCTTCGAGCCGCTCCAATTGGTGAGCGAACGGCGCGCGGTCGTCTTGATGCTCGCCGGTCGAGCCGAGCCGATCGTGACGCCCGAGCATCCGAGCGTGTGTCGTTCGGCGAGCGTCGTCGTCGAGATCCCCGCGATCGTCCGACTCCATGACATGGTGAAGCTGCCGTTGAAAGTCCGTACACCGCCGCTGACGCGGAGGTCCCTGTTGCTGCGTGACAGTTATCGGTGCGCCTACTGCCTCGAACACGCCGACACGATCGACCACGTCGTGCCCCGTAGTCGTGGCGGGCGACACGAGTGGACGAATGTCGTCGCGGCGTGCCGTCACCACAACATGCAAAAGGGTGACCGTCTCCTCGAGGAGATCGGTTGGCGTATGCATTTCGAGCCGCGCGTGCCCGATGGTCCGTGGTGGCGATGGCGTCACCTACCCGACCCTGATCCGTTGTGGGCGCCGTACCTGCCACGGGCCTCGTGAACGAGACCATCGACGAACTCCACGACTACGACGAGTTGCGAACGTCGAGGGTGCCGTTGATGTTGGTGGTGCACGTCGAGCGACCGGTCCTCGTGCTGGGGAGTAGTCAGTCCACGGACCTCCTCGACCCCCAGCGACTCGGCGCCACGCCACTACGGCGCCGACGCGGAGGGGGCGGGATCGTCCTACTAGGCCCCGGTGACCTTTGGGTGGACTGGTGGATTCCCGCCGCGGACGATCGTTGGTCCGGTGACGTCCACGCTGGATCCGAACTCGCGGGTTCGTGGTGGAAAGCGGCACTGTCGCCCCTCGTGAACGGCGTGGTGACGATGCACACGGGAGCGCTCGAAGGAGACCCGGTGTTTCGCCTCGCCTGCTTCGCCGGTTCCGGACCCGGCGAGATCTTTGTTGACGGCCGTAAGGCTGTGGGGGTGACCCAGTGGCGCGTTCGTGAGGGAATGTTCCTCTCCAGCGCACTCCTCGCACACGGTTCGAGCGAAGTGACATCGTACCTGCGGTCGGTCCCCGCCGGGCTTGACGCTGCGCTCGATCACCACACGTTGGCGACATTGGACATCAGGGACAGTGGGCCGCTGATCGCCGCGCTGCACGACGCCAGCGCTCCCTCGACGTCACAGTCTCTGACCCTCGCGATCTAAACGCATCCACTCTTGAACGTCCACACGGATCGTCACGCCCGCGGTGTCGGGCGGCGTCCAAAATTGACTCCGAATTGTTCCGATTTGCGTCTGAGTGGGGATAGGTGGTGTAATGTGTCACCGAATGGGGGAAAGTGGTGAACCCAGGGGAGGGTAGTCGATGCTTGGTTTCGTTGGTCAGTACCAGCACTCGCTGGACGCCAAGGGTCGACTCATCCTGCCCGCGAAGTTCCGCAGCGAATTCGAGCGTGGCGGCCACCTCAGTCCCGGCACGGAAGGTTGCATCGCCCTCTGGACGCCCGGAGAGTTCGCCCGTCAGAGCGATGAGCGACTGGAGCAGAGTCGAGGCGGTAGTTCGGTCGATCGCCGACAGGTCCGCTACTGGGCGGCCAACTCATCTGACGTCGAATTCGACAAGCAGGGCCGGTTCGCGCTGCCGCCCTCGACGCGAGAGTACGGCCAACTCAATGGTGAAGTGCTCATCGTGGGCTCGCTCGACCACATCGAGCTTTGGAATCCCGCCATCTACTCCGAGCAGGTGAACTCGGCTGAGGAGCTCTTCAAGCAGGGCAGTGACTAATGGAAGGAGTGCAACAGAAGTATCGGCCGCGGACCATGCGCAGCCTGGCAATCGTCAAGTCGGGTAGAGGATCCTCCTCCGCCTGCTCTCCCGACTTGACGATTGAAAGGCTGCAGATGGCCCAGGACAGCTACCACGTTCCAGTGCTCGAGAGTGAAATCGTCGAGCTTCTCGCCAGCCAAGGTGCTGGCGTCGTCATCGACGCCACCTTGGGCGGCGCAGGGCACGCCGCCTCGCTGTTGCGCGCTGCGCCGCACCTACGAATTCTTGGCGTCGACCGTGACCCCGCCGCCCGAGACGCCTCACGCTCGCGTCTCGCACCATTCGAGGGTCGCGTCCAGATCGTGGACGCGACCTTCGGCCAACTTTGTGAGGTGGTGGCCGACAACGGAGAGTTCATCGCACGCGAGCCGATCGTGGGTGTGCTCATGGACCTTGGGGTGTCGTCGCACCAACTCGACGACGCGACCCGCGGGTTCTCGTTTCGAGCCGACGCGCCGCTCGATATGCGAATGGACCCAACGCACGGTGAGACCGCCGCAGAGTATCTGCGCCGGGTCGACCCGCACGAGTTCGTGCGTGTCCTGCGTGACAATGGAGAGAGCCGCTTCGCCGGTTCGATCGCCAAATCAGTCCTTGCACGTCAGCCCCAGACCACCTTCGAATTGGTCGAAGCGGTTGAGCGTGCGGTACCGATGGCGGCGCGACGCCGTGGCCACGTCGCAACCAGGGTGTTCCAGGCGCTGCGCATCGTGGTCAACGCCGAAGAGGAGCAACTGGCGAACGGCCTCGACGCGGCCCTCGACGTCATGGGTGCGGGGGGAGTGCTCGTCGTCATCTCGTATCATTCTGGCGAGGACCGAGTCGTAAAGGCCACGCTTCGAGACGCCGAAACGGGAGGGTGTCACTGCCCGCCGGCCCTCGGTTGTGTCTGTGGAGCCGTGCCACGCGTCACTGTCTATAAGGCGAGTGCGCGCCTCGCCTCTCCCACCGAGATCGCCCTCAACCCGAGGGCGCGGTCCGCTCGACTCCGCGTCGCGCGCAAGCTGTCATGAGTGTCATCAGCATTCCGCGTCGGATCGACACGCGCCGACCTCGCCCGAGCGCCACGCCGGCGACGCCTCGCGAGCCACCACGGCGTCCCTCACATGTCGCTGTCGCGCCACGCCGGCACGCGATCAGGTCCTTGTGGCGCGGCGCGTCGTCGCTGCGAAAATCGTCCATCCTCGTGATCTTCGCGCTCGCGCTCTCGGTGGCGGGCAGCATGGTGGTCGCCAACCGTCAGGTGCAGTTGCACTCGCTCCAGAGCCAACTCCTCCAAGAACAGTCGACCTACGCCGAACAGGTCGGTTCCCTCACTGATATGTCGGCACCAAGCCAGATTGCGACGAAGGCGGGCGCGTTGCATTTGGTTGACCCTCTCACGGTGACCCAAGTCCCCTCTACGTCGCTTGACGCGCTGCTGCCGCCTCCAAAGTTCTTGGGTTATGCACCAGTGACGTCAAGGACGAATCGGTGAGCACCCACTACTCCTCGACGCACGCCCGCAGTCAAGTCCTTCATCACCCGGTCCGCCAACGCGTAAGTGGTCCACGACGCGTACTGCTGCTGCGAGCGCTCCTCGCCGCCGGATTCGTCGCGCTTGGTGTGCGACTTTTCTTCATCCAAGTCGTTGATCACCCCCACTACGCGGCAATCTCGGCCGACCAGGTCAAGGTCGACCTGACGACGACCGCGTTGCGCGCGGGCATCTACGACCGACAGGGCCAGATCCTGGCCGTCTCGCGGCCCACGTCGCTCGTCATCGCCGACGACTTCCAGATCCAGCACCCCTTCCGAGAAGCACAGGCCCTGTCACCGCTCGTGCGCGTTCCTGTGAATCGATTGATCCACCTGTTGACGGAGAAGAACGGGTACCTCATCTTGAACGACCAACTGAACCTGAACGCCGGCCGCCAGGTCGCGTCGATGGTCTTTCCGGGGATCGTGGTGCAGGACTCCTCGGTCCGAACCTATCCGAACGGCCCGATCGCGACATCGGTCATCGGTGGCACGAACGCCGCGGGCGCCGGATCGGCCGGACTCGAGTACGAGTACCAGAAACAGCTAGCGGGCCAGACTGGCATCACACGTGAGTTCGCGTCCTCGTCAGGCGTCAGTCTCCCCAGTTCCTTTTCGACGGTGCTTCGCAAGGCCAAGCCGGGAGTGGGGCTCGAGTTGACGCTCGACACGTCACTCCAGTACGTCACCGAAAGGGACTTGGCGCGCCAATTGGCCGCCACCAACGCGGTCTCGGGCGTCGCCGTCGTCATGGACGTGAAGACCGGGGAGATCCTCGCGGACGCGTCACTCGCCAACACCAAGTCGCACCCGGGCGTACTCGGACCGATCCCGGTATGGGGACAGAACGTCGGCGCGCCTGGCATCGAACAGACCATCAACAATCTGGCCTTCACCCAGACCTACGAGCCCGGTTCCGTGTTCAAGGTGGTGACCTTCTCGGCCGCGCTGCAGGCCGGGCTCATCACGCCGAGCACGGTGATCGCCGTGCCGAGTTCGGTCACGGTCGGTGGTCGCTACTTCCACGACGCCGAGCAGCACCCGATGGAACATCTGACCGCCACCCAGGTGCTCGCGTTGTCGTCGAACATCGGAACCTACGAGATCGGCACGCGCGTCGGTGAGGCGGGCCTCTTGGCGCAGGTCGAGCGGCTGGGATTCGGCCAACTGACGTCGGTCAACTTCCCGGGTGAGTCCTCGGGGCTCTTGGTGAACGCGGCGAAGTGGTACGCCAGCGACCAAGTGGCGTTGCCCATCGGTCAGGTGGACGCGGTACCCGCGATACAGGTCCTTGACGCCTTCAACGCGATCGCCAACGGCGGCTACTTCGTCGAGCCCAAGTTGGTGCGCGGCTACGTGTACGCCAACGGTGCGGTGAAGGCGACACCCCCGAGTGCCAAGCGCGAGGCGCTCTCACCGAGTGTCGATCAGACCATGGTCAAGATGCTCCAACAGGTGGTCTTGGCCGGCACGGGTACCAACGCGATCATCCCCGGCTACAGCGTCGCGGGCAAGACCGGCACCGCATCGATGCCGTACCCCGGCAAGGACAAACTCCTGGTCGGCGACTATAACGCGAGCTTCGTCGGCTTTGCGCCCGCGAACAACCCGGTACTGTCGATGATCGTGGTCGTGGAGCGTCCCCAGACGACGATTTTCGGAGGCGCGGTCGCCGCGCCGATCTTCCAACAGGTCATGTCCTACGCGTTGCACCACTACAACATCCCCTCGAGCGGCACCACCCAGAAGCCCCTGCGCGGGGCGGGCGCCTCCATCGCCTCGGACGTGACCTGATGCAGCTGGGCGACATCCTGGACGATTTGACGCTCGACGTCGCAACCGGCGCACTCGAGATTCTCCACGTGGACATCGATTCACGCGAGTGTGTGCCCGGCTCTCTGTTCTTCGCCCTCCCGGGCGGCGCCACCGACGGAGCACTGTTCGCGCACGACGCCGTGGCCCGAGGAGCGGTGTGCGTGGTGTCGAGCGCCCACCTCGAGGTGGCGGCGCCGGTCGTCGTCGTGCCAGCGAGTCAACTTCGAGCGCTGTGTGCGCACGCGAGCGCCGCGGTCGTGGGTCATCCCGAGACGAGGGCCCAACTCGTCGCGGTCACCGGCACGAATGGCAAGACCAGCGTCACCACGATCGTCAGTTCGTTGGCACGGGCGCTGGGTTGGAACGGCGCCAACATCGGCACGCTTACGAACGCGCGCACGACACCCGCGTCGCCGGAGCTCTTTCGCACGCTCGCGGCTCTCGTCGACGACTTCGATCCGGCCGTGCACCAGTCGCTCGTCGCCATGGAGGTCTCGAGCCACGCAATCGACCAATTAAGAGTCGAAGGGCTCGAGTTCACCGTGGCCGCCTTCACGAACCTCAGCCACGAACACCTCGACTATCACGGCACGATGGAGGAGTACTTCAGCGTGAAGTCACGGCTCTTCACCGCCGAACACGCCAGGCGCGCGGTCATCTGGACCGATGACCCCTTCGGGGCCCGACTGGCGGCGATGACGCCCCTGCCCGTCACCTCGGTCTCTCGAAGCGATGCGTCCGACGTGGTGACGACGTTCACAGGCACCACGTTCTTCTGGCGACGACACCTGGTGAACTCGAAGCTCGTGGGGGACTACAACGTCGATAACGCGTTGATCGCCATGGCGATCATGAGCGTGCTCGGCGTGGATGACGAATCGATCGCCTCGGCGATGGAGATGGTCAATTCGGTCCCGGGTCGATTCGACGTCGTGCGTGACGGCGATGCCACGATCATCGTCGACTACGCCCATACGCCTGAGGGACTCCATCGACTCCTGCTCGACGTGCGCGCGCTGACGCCGAGCGGCCGGATCATCACCGTCTTTGGTTGTGGGGGAGACCGCGACCGCGCCAAGCGGCCCGAGATGGGATTGGTCGCGTCGACCTACTCGGACGAGACGATCGTGACGTCGGACAATCCCCGATCCGAAGATCCCGAGGCGATCATCGACGAGGTCATGTCGGGGGTACTCGAAGGGGCCCCGGTGCGTCGAGAGAAGGATCGACGCCGCGCCATCGACGAAGCGCTCGCACTCGCGTCGCGCGACGACGTGGTCGTCGTCGCGGGCAAGGGTCACGAGACCACGCAGACCTTCGGTGAAACGGTCCTCACCTTTGACGACCGCGTTGTCGCCCTGGAGTTACTGCGCAGGACATCATGCTGAGTCTGATGGAGTCGGGGGGCGTGGGCTTTCTCTTCGCGTTGCTGTTCACGCCCCTGTGGATCCGTTTCCTCACGCGCCGTTCATTCGGACAACAGATTCACGAGGACCTCCCATCCTCGCACCACCTGAAGGCGGGCACGCCCACGATGGGCGGGGTGATCATCGTCCTCGCCGCTGCGCTCGGCTACCTCATGGGACACGTCGGCACGTCGATCGTCTTCACGCGCAGCGGCATACTCGCCCTCTCGGTGATGGTGGCGTCGGGATTCCTCGGATTCCTCGACGACTACCTGAGCATCCGCAACGCGCGCAACCTCGGCCTCAACAAGCGAGGTAAGTTCGCCGGCCAACTGGTCATCGCGGCCGTGTTCGCGGTACTGGCCATCGACTGGGTCCCCACCTCCACGAACCTTTCCTTCACCCGATTCTCACTGCCGGGGTGGAACCTGACGTCGGTCGGCTGGGTCGTCCTCGCCGTGCTGGTCATCATCGCGACCACCAACGCCGTCAACCTCACCGACGGCCTCGATGGACTGGCTGCGGGCTCGAGCACCTTCTGTTTCGGCGTGCTTTCGATTATTGGCTACTGGCAGTTTCGCCACTTCTCCATCTACCACCTCCACGCCGCCCTCGACCTCGGTCTCGTAGCCGTCGGACTCGTGGGTGGTTGCCTCGGTTTCCTCTGGTGGAACGCCGCGCCGGCACGGATCATCATGGGTGACACCGGATCGCTCGCCATTGGCTCGGGCCTCGGCGCACTATGTCTCTTGATGAACCTCGACCTGTTGTTGCCCGTTATCGGCGGACTCTTCGTCGTGGAGACGGCCTCGGTCATCATCCAGGTCATCAGTTTTCGTCTCTTCGGTCGCCGGGTCTTTCGCCTCGCGCCGATCCATCACCATTTCGAGATGCGCGGCTGGCCCGAGTTCACGATCATCGTTCGATTCTGGATCCTCGCGGGACTGCTCGCGATGCTCGGACTCGGGATCTTCTACGGCGACTTCTTGAAGATCGCCAAGGTGGTGTGACGATGGCCATTCGACAAAAGGAACTGCGCAAGCTGTCGTCCACGCCACGTGCGCCCAAGCGAGCCGCGCGACCCGAGCGCGCCTCGCGGGACCGGACGCTCTGGCAGCCCCTTCCGCGCGGTGCCGCGAGCGGAAGGCTCCTGCTCGTGATCACCGCGCTGATGGTCACCTTTGGCACGATCGCGGTTGCGTCGGCGAGCGAGGGACAGTCCAGCGCGAACGGTGGCTCGGCGTGGTCGATCATGATCCACGACCTCGTCTACCTCGGTTTCGGTATCTTTGCGCTCTACGTGGCGGCTCGCGTACGACTCGATCGGTTGATCAAGTACGCCCCGTGGCTCGCCGCGCTCGGCATCGGTCTGCTTCTCGCCGTGCGCGCCGTGGGCGTCTCCTCCAACGGTGGAAAGCGATGGCTCAACCTCCACGCCATCTACCTCCAGCCTTCAGAGCTGTTCAAGCTCTTCACTGTGCTCTTCATCGCCTGGCTCGTCCAGTCGCACCACGACGAGCTCGGACACTGGCGACAACTCGCGATCTGGACGGTGCCGGTCACCTTCGGTTGCGCGCTCATCGTCATCGAACCCGACATCGGTACCTCCTCGGTCGTGCTCGTCATCGCCATCACGATGCTCGCCATAGGCGGGCTCTCGCGCCGGATGTTGACGCGCGTGGGTCTGCTCGGTGCGACGCTGTTCATTGCCTACATGGCGTCCAAGCCCTATTCGGCGCGACGATTCTTCTCGTTCCTGCACCCCAACTCGGATCTGCTCGGGAGCGGGTACCAGCTGGCGCAAAGTCGCATCGGCCTCGGGGCCGGCGGCATCGCGGGCCTGGGCCTCGGCCATAGCCGCGAGAAGTGGGGACTCCTCCCGAACCCTCACACTGACTTCATCTTCACCATCATCGGTGAGGAGTTGGGTCTTATCGGCACGCTCGCCGTCCTGGCCCTCTTCATCGCCTTCCTGTTCGCGTCTATTCATATCGCCCAGCGCTGCTCGAATTCGGTCTATCGACTCATGGCCATCGGCATATCGACCTGGATCGCGGTCGAGGCCCTCATCAACATCGCCTCGGTCGTGGGGTGGTGGGCCGTGACGGGCATCCCTCTGCCCTTCTTCTCCTATGGCGGCACGGCGCTCATCACCGAGCTCTTCGCCGTTGGCTTGCTCTACAACATCGCGCACGACAAGAGCCACAGCGGTGACGTGACGATCCGCGAACATCGCATCACCAACTTTCGCGAGACCATCGAACGCACCACCTCGCATCCAATGCGTTCGCGAGGGAATTCACGACGCCCGGAGCGCTGATGCCCGGGCCGATCGTCATCACGGGAGGTGGGACGGGAGGTCACGTCTTCCCGATGCTCGCCGTGGCGGACGCGTTGCGCGAGCGAGGCGTCGATTCCTCGAGACTGCGCTTCGTGGGAAGTCGTCGCGGCCAGGAGTCGATGTTGCTCGTGCCCGGTGACGTCGCGGTGACACTGCTCCCCGGTCGCGGCATCCGCCGCTCCTTCGCGCCCGACGCGATGTTCGACAACCTCGGGGCGGTGGTGGCGCTCATGGGTGCGGTCGCGCTCGCGGTGGTCTCGCTGCGGCGGTGGCGTCCCTCGGTCGTCGTTTCCCTCGGCGGGTACGCGTCCTTCGCCACCTCACTCGCGGCCGTACTCTGGCGCTGTCCGCTCGTCCTCGTCGAACTCGACGCCGAAGCCGGTGCGGCCCAACGGCTGTTCGCTCGAATGGCCCGGGCACGTTGCACGGCGTTTCCGTCCGCCGACGCGAAGGCCGTGGTCACGGGCACGCCCCTGCGCGCCGAGGTCCTCGCCGTGGAGCGTTCGAGCGACGCCCAACGCCGGGCGCGGCGCGCGTTCGAACCACCGATCGACGAGGGTCGACGCGTCGTGGTGGTCATGACTGGATCACTCGGCTCGACGAGCGTCAACCGCGCGGTGCTCGAACTCGCACGACGCTGGTCGTCACGCACCGATCGGACGTTGATCCACGTGAGTGGTCGACGCGACTACGCCATGGTCCAACGTGAGGCCCCGCCCACGAGTGGCCTCGACTACCGCGTCGTCGAATTCGCCGACATGGCCGTGCTCTGGGGTGTGTGCGAAGTGGCTATCTGTCGCGCCGGCGCCTCGACGTTGGCTGAGCTCACGACGCTCGCGATTCCGTCGGTCATCGTGCCGCTCCCGGGGATGGGCGAGCAACAGACGAAGAACGCTCTCGTGCTCGTGGGGGCCGGGGCGGCGAAACTGCTGCGTGACGAGGAGTGCACGGGCGTCGCGCTCGAGGCCGCGCTCGAGGAGGTCATGGCGCCGGACACCCTCGCGTCGATGGCCCTCGCTGCAGCCGCACTCGGGCGTCGTGATGCCGCGGCGACCATCGCGTCGGTCGTGCGCGACGTCGGAGGTTGGTCGTGAGCGTCCGACACGACGCGCGGGTGCACATCGTGGGCATCGGGGGTGCCGGCATGAGCGGTGTCGCCCGACTCCTCGTGGAGCGGGGTTCGCGCGTGAGTGGCAGTGACGCCGCGGCGTCCGCCGTGCTGGAGGACCTACGAGCGCAGGGGGTCGTGATCGACGTGGGCCATGACGCACGTCACGGTGACGATGCCGACGTCGTGTTGTGGTCGCCCGCGATCGCGAGCGACAATCCCGAGTTGGTCGCGGCGAAGGGGCGCGGTGCGCTCCTGATGAACCGCGCAGCGCTCTTTGGTGAGCTCGGTGTCGAGCGTCGCGTCCTCGGTCTCACCGGGACGCACGGCAAGACGACCGCCCCTTCGATGTTGGTGCACGTCAAGGCGGCCTGGGGACCCGACGACGGTCCGCTCCTCGGCGCGGACGTGACCGGCGTCGGCGCGAACGGACACTGGGGACGTGACGATCTGATCGTCGAACTCGACGAGAGCTACGGGACGTTCGGCGTCGTCGCGCCCTACGCCCTTGGACTGTTGAACATCGAACCCGACCATCTCGACCACTACGGGACCGTCGAGGCCCTCGAGGACGCGTTCACCGCGGTCGTCGAGCGTACGAGTGGCCCGGTGGTCGTCTGGAGCGACGACGAGGGCGCTCGTCGAGTCGCGCGCCGAGCCGGTCGCGACGTACTCGACGTGGGCACGCGCGATGACGCGACGTTTCGGGTCAGCAGCGTACGCGTGGCGCGCGGCGTCAGTTCCTTCACGTTGCACGGTCCCGAGGTGGAACTCGACCTCGAACTACGGGTCAGCGGAACTCACAACGTCGCCGACGCCGCGGTAGTGGCGGTACTCGCCCTACAACTCGGCGCCCCGCTCGACGCCGTCTCGTCAGGGCTCGCCCGCTTCGCCGGCGCACCACGACGGTTCCAACTCCTTCGCACGTGGGGCGGCATCGACGTCTACGAGAGCTACGCCCATCTGCCCGGAGAGATCCGCGCGATCATCGACGCCACCCACGCCGCCGGGTACGAGCGCATCCTGGCGGTCTTCCAGCCCCATCGCGTGACGCGCACGCTCAACCTCGTACCCGAGTTCGCGGCCGCCTTCGATACGGTGACGACGGTGGTGGTGACCGACATCTACCTCGCGGGCGAGGAGAACCCGACCGGCGCGACCGGCGAGGTCATCGATAGTGCGCTCAGCGAGCGCGCCGCGGGCGTTCGCCACCTGTACTGCGCCAACCTCGACGACCTACCCGACGTCCTCGCGGCGCTGCACGACGATCACGACGTCGTGGTGTTGTTGGGCGCGGGGGACGTGGCGAGTGTCGCCACGCGGTTGGTGGAACCGTGAGCCTCGACGAACTCATCGAACGAGGCGCCGGCCGGGTTGTGGCGCACGCCCCCTTCGGTGCGCGCACCACCTACCGCGTCGGAGGCGTGGCGCGCGCGCTCGTGACGCTCTCGTCGACACGCGACCTCGACGAGCTCGGACCCCTGATGGTCGAGTGCGGGCTCGACCTCGTCATGCTCGGCAACGGTTCGAACCTCCTCGTCGCCGATGCCGAACAGGAGGTCCTCGGGGTCCATCTCGACGGCGAATTCCTCGAGTTGACGACACGCGACGACGGCGACGCCGTGGCCGTCGAAGTGGGCGCCGGCCTGGACCTTCCGATCGCGGCGCGGCGCCTCGCCAAGTCCGGCGTCGTCGGTTTCGAATGGGCCGTGGGCGTCCCGGGGACCTTCGGCGGCGCCGTCGCGATGAACGCGGGCGGACACGGCTCGTCGATGGACGCGTGCGTCGAGTCAGTACGCGCGTGGTCCGCGGGCGTCACGCGCACGTGGTCCCACGAGGAACTTTGCTTTCGCTATCGCGGGAGCGCCATTGGACGCGGCGACCTCGTGACCGACGTGACGTTGCGACTCTGCGCGGGCGACCCCGAGGTCGCCCAGGAGCAGATCCGCGAGATTGTGCGCTGGCGCCGCGCTAACCAACCGGGCGGCGCGAACGCCGGGAGTGCCTTTCGCAATCCCGAAGGCGACTTCGCGGGACGTCTCATCGAGGCGGCCGGCTGCAAGGGACTTCGCATCGGGACCGCCGTGGTGAGCGAGAAGCACGCGAACTTCATCATCGCCGACGCTCACGGTCGCGCTGGCGACGTCTACGAGCTGCTGTGTACGGTGCGCGAGCGTGTCCTTAGCGCGACCGGGGTCACCTTGGCGAGCGAGCACCGCTTCGTGGGCTTCGAGGCACTCGGGTGACACGGCGTCGAGATCGTGACGTCGGCAGTTTCGTCGCCGCCACCAAGGAACCTTCGCGCGGGCGAAGCAAGGGCGCTCGACAACGGCGAGTCGACGCCATCGGACCGCGTCCCCGACGACGCGCAAAGAGACTGCTCACGTTCTCACTCGTGACGCTCTTGACGTTGGCGACCTTGGCCGTCGCGGGGGAGTGGGTGCTTCGCCAGTCGTACTTTCGCGTCCAGCACGTCACCTTCCTCGGCGTCCACCACGAGCCACTCGCGCTGGTCGAGGCGGCGTCGGGCCTCGCGAGCCATCCCACGATGATGGACGTGTCGGCGACGTCGGTGATGAAGAACCTCGCGCAGTTCGCCTGGATCGATCGCGTGACGCTCGTCAAGCACTGGCCCCACACGGTCGTCGTGACGGTCAAGGAGGCCAAGGCGGTCGCCGTCGCCTTCGGCGCGAAGCACGTACTGCAGTTCGTCGACGCCCAGGGACGCGACCTCGGTCCCGCGCCGCTGCACGCGAACTACCCGACGCTCCAGTTCCTTCATCCGCAAAACACCACGTGGCCCTACGCGCGTGCGGGACGATCCGCCGCGTACGTGGCGAGTCAGTTGCCGCCGGCCTTCGCGTCCCAGGTATCGGTGATCACCGAGGATGATCACGGGCATGTCGCACTGCAACTGACGACACCGGTTCGCTTCATCCTCGGTCCGCCGCCGCAGTTGCACGCAAAGTTCGTCGCGATCGCGTCGGTGATCGCGCACACCACGTTGTCGCCGGGGCTAGGTCGTGGTTGCGAGGTTACCCGAGGTGTTGGCGGTCACGGGACCGCCACCGAGCTAAAGCGGGCCATTTGACCGAAATCCTTGGTCTGACTAGCCTTCGATGACGTTTCTTCACCAAAGTCCACGTCGCTGTCGAGCGTGCGACACAATGGAGGAGTTAACCAAGGGGAATTCATGAGTCTCAATCAGAACAACTACCACGCCGTGATCAAAGTAATAGGCGTCGGTGGCGGCGGGGTGAACGCGGTGAATCGCATGATCTCCTCGGGGCTGCGAAACATCGAATTCATCGCGGCCAACACCGACGCCCAAGCTCTGTTGATGAGCGAAGCCGATCTCAAGCTCGACATCGGTCGCGAACTCACCAAGGGGCTCGGCGCGGGAAGTGACCCTGAGATTGGACGACAGGCGGCCGAGGACCACCGTGGCGAGATCGAAGAGGCGTTGATGGAGACCGACATGGTCTTCATCACCGCCGGTGAAGGTGGCGGCACCGGGACCGGCGCGGCTCCGGTCGTCGCCGAGATCGCGCGTGGACTGGGCATCTTGACCATCGGCGTCGTCACCCGTCCGTTCTCCTTCGAGGGCAAGCGGCGCGCCACCCAGGCCGAGAAGGGCATCCAGGCCCTGCGCGACAAGGTCGACACACTGATCGTGATCCCTAACGACCGACTGCTCTCGGTGACCGCGGCCGACACCTCGATGCTCGACGCCTTTAAGATCGCCGACGACGTGCTGCTCTCAGCGGTGCGCGGCGTCACCGACCTCATCACGGTCCCGGGCCTCATCAACACCGACTTCGCGGACGTCAACGCCATCATGCGCAACGCCGGCACGGCCATCATGGGCGTCGGCACCTCGACGGGCGAGGGCCGAGCGGTGAACGCCGCGCGCGCGGCGATCACCTCGCCGCTGCTGGAGGCGTCGATCGACGGCGCCCGAGGCATCTTGATGAACATCGTCGGCGGCCCCGACGTCCCGCTCAACGAAGTCACCCAGGCGGCCGAGATCAACCACTCCGTGGCGCCACCCGACGCCAATATCAGCTTCGGCAGCGTCATTG
>VFSW01000980.1_pt1 | contig 42494 bp, 39 predicted proteins | sample 5358111 | NCBI WGS metagenome assembly VFSW01 (sample SAMN11554181, study PRJNA540505) | mine drainage metagenome | isolation source: sediment from site ElyBrook_90M | place: USA: Ely Copper Mine, Vershire, VT | collected 2017
CTAGCCCTTGCCGACGGATTGGCGTAAAAGGGCTTCGCGCTGCGCCAGCCATGGCGCGTACAAGGCCATGGCGGCGGCTCGAAGCTCTTCAATCCAAGGATATAGACCCATGCGCCCATCCAACCGCACGGCCCATGCCATGCGCCCCGTCACGCTGGAGCGCAATGTCGCGCGCTATGCCGAAGGTTCATGCCTGGTGAAATTCGGCGAGACGCATGTGCTTTGCACCGCCTCGCTGGAGGACAAGCCGCCGATGTGGCTGCGCGGACAAGGTCGCGGCTGGGTGACGGCGGAATATGCCATGTTGCCGCGTGCCACCCACACCCGCACCAAGCGCGAATCAACATCGGGCAAGCCTTCTGGCCGCACGCAGGAAATCCAGCGCCTGATTGGGCGTTCCTTGCGCGCCGTCACCAACCTGCAGGCGCTCGGCGAGCGGGCCATTTCCATTGATTGCGACGTGTTGCAGGCCGATGGCGGCACCCGAACAGCGGCGATCACCGGGGCCTGGGTAGCGCTGCATGATTGCTTCAAATGGATGCGCCAGCGCTCGATCATCCGCGACAACCCGCTGCGCGACCATGTGGCGGCAGTGTCCTGCGGGGTTTATCAGGGTGAGGCGGTGCTTGACCTTGATTATGCCGAAGACAGCGCCGCTGAAACCGACGCCAATTTTGTCATCACGGGGTCCGGTGGGCTGGTCGAAGTGCAGGCAACAGCCGAAGGCGCGCCCTTCAGCGAGGCGCAATTGATCAGCTTTCTGGCCCTGGCTCGCGGCGGCATCGGCGATCTCATCGCTTTGCAAAAGGCGACGGTGGCCTGATCATGGGACGCAAACTGCAAGGTCGGCTGATTATTGCGACCCACAATGACGGTAAATTATTGGAAATGCGGCGCTTGCTTGCTCCACACGGCGTCGAGGCCATTTCGGCGGGAGAGCTCGGCCTGCCCGAGCCGCCCGAGACCGGCACCACTTTCATCGCCAACGCGCGATTGAAGGCGCAAGCGGCTCTGGCGGCGACCGGCATTCCGGCTTTCGCCGACGACAGCGGCATGTGCGTTGACGGGCTGGAGGGCGCGCCGGGGGTCTATTCGGCCGATTGGGCCGGTGATCCGCGTGATTTCGGCGCGGCGATGGACCGGGTCGAGCGCGAACTGCGTGCAAAAGGCTTGAAGGGGTCGGCTGCCAGTTTCAACTCGACGCTGATTATCGCCTGGCCTGATGGCCACGAGGAAATATTTGAGGGCAGCGTCCCCGGCGTGCTGGTGTTTCCGCGACGCGGCAGCAACGGCTTTGGCTATGATCCGATTTTTCTGCCCGATGGTTCCACCCGCACGTTTGGCGAGATGACGGCGCTGGAAAAAAACGCCGTTCCGGATGATGGCAGTCTGCCGATCTCGCACCGCGCCCGCGCTTTCGTCAAACTGCGGGCGGCGTGCCTGTAGGGTGCGCGTCAACCGCGCGGCGCGGCGCTTTGTTGCATCAGCACGCGCGCCGCGCTGTCGAGCGCCTGCATTTTTTGGTGAACCTGGCGCTTGGCCTGATGAAATGCCGCAATATTTCCGCCTGCGGGCAGGTTTTGCGCGGCATCGCGTGACATGGCGGCCATGCCTTGCTCCAGCGAGGCAAAGCCGCCTGCCGCCACCGCGCCGAGCATGGCCGCGCCCAACAGCACGGGTTCTTCGGTGGCGGGCAGGCTGACGATCCGCCCGGTAGCATCGGCGATGATCTGGCGGGCCAGCGGGCTGCGGCCAAGGCCGCCGGAAATGACGATCGTGTCATGCCCGGTCAGCCCGCAGCGCTCCTGCTGGTCAAGAATATCGGCCAGGCCATAGGCGAGGCCGCACAAAGCTGCGACGTGCAGTTTCAGCAGGCTGGCGGCATCTTCCCGCAGCCCGATGCCGGACCACACGCCGCGCATTTCCGGATCAGCCAGCGGCGAGCGGTTGCCATTGACATCAGCCAGAATATGGACATCGCGGGCCAGCAGTGCCGCTTCCGAAAGGTTCGGAGCCGCGGCTTTGGCGGCGCGCTCCAACTCATCAAACAACCCGCGCTTCAAGCGACCGTCGGGGCCGCGCGCGAGCGGATGGGTGATCAGGAATCGATCCAGCGCCGCGCCGGCTGCCGACATGCCGCCTTCGGTCAGCCAAAGGCCCTGGGTGATGGCGTCAAAATACGGCCCCCACAGACCATCGACGTGAATTTCTTCGGGCGAAAGGCTCATGCAGCAAGCCGAAGTGCCCATGATCAGAGCCATGCGGCGGCGCGGATCAACCGGCTTGCCCGCTGCATCATGCCCGCCCAGCGTCGCCAATGCGCCAGCATGGGCATCAATCAGTGCGGCGGCGACTTTGATCCCCGGCACAAGCCCCAGATCGCGCGCGGCTTTCTCACTCAAACCTGCACCGACGGCGGTGCCGGGCGCAACGACCTTGTTGCCGATGCGGGCGTGATGGGCATGGCTGAGATCGCCAAGCCCAATCTCCGTCAGATAACTGTCATCCCAACGATGTTCATGGGCAAGCCACGTCCACTTGCACACCAATGCGCAGGTCGAGCGGGTGAGATCGCCGGTGGCGCGGAATGTCAACCAGTCGCTGAGATCGAAAAAATGCGCGGCCATGTCATAGGAGCCACGCAGATTTTCTTTTAGCCACAGAAGCTTGGGTGTCTCCATCTCGGGCGATATGGCGCCACCGACATATTTCAGAACCCGGTGGCCGGTGGCGTTGATGCGGGCCGCCTGTGCGATGGCGCGATGATCCATCCAGACGATGACGTTGCGTTGGGCGTCATGCTCCGGCCCCACCGGCACCGGCTGGAACACCGCATCCAGCAGCACCAGCGAGCAGGTGGCGTCAAAGCCAATGCCCTTGACCTCGATGGCTTTGGCACCCGCCGCCTGAAGCGCTGCCTTGACGCTTTTGCAGGTGGCGGCCCAAATATCATCGGATGATTGCTCGACCCGCTCGCCAGCCGCACGCCAGATTTGAATGTCGTGCTTGCCGACACCCTTCAAAGTACCAGCGGCATCAAACAGCCCCGCGCGCACGCTGCCGGTGCCGACGTCAACACCCAAATAAAGGTCAACCATGCCTTGCCGCTCCGGCCTCCGCGCAAGTTTACCAGCAGGTATAGCCGCCGTCGACCAGCATGATTGAGCCGGTCATCAGGCTGGCGGCATCGCTGGCGAGGAAAAGCACGGCTGAGGCAATCTCATGGGGCTGGCCGAGCCGCCTCATCGGCGTCATGTCGAGCCATTTCTTGAACATTTTCTTGTTGGTTTTGGCAAAGGCGGTGAGCGGCGTTTCAATATAGGTTGGCGCGACTGAATTGACCCGGACCTTGCGCGTCGCCCATTCGGCAGCGAGCGATTTGGTCAGGTGATGCACCGCAGCTTTCGAGGCATTATAATAGCTCTGCTCTTGCGGCATGTTCACAATGAAGCCGGACATCGAGCCGATGTTGACAATGGAACCGCGCTTGGCGGTCAGCATGTGCGTGCCAAACGCGCGGCAGCACCAGAAGGTGCCATTGAGATTGACATCAAGAACATTGAGCCAATGCTCGTCAGCGACATTTTCGGCCGGGGTTTCGCTGCGGGCAATGCCCGCATTATTGACCAGAATTTCAATCAGGCCATGCTTGGCGTTGAGTTCGGCGGCAACGGCGGTGACGCGCTTGGAATCGGTGACGTCCATCTTGATGATGTCGGGCGCATAGCCCTTGGCCTTCATCGCGTCGCGGCCTTCTTCGGCAGTGCCCATATCGGAATCGGCGATGATGACATGCGCGCCAGCTTCCGACAGCGCCTCGACGCAGGCAAGGCCAATGCCACGCCCGCCGCCGGTGACCACGGCCTTGCGGCCCTTGACCTTGAATTTCTTCATATACATGGGTTTTGCTCCTTGCTTCAGCTCATCCAATTGCCGCCATCGACGTTCAACGTCTGGGCGACAACGTAATCACTTTCGTTCGATGCCAAAAACACGGCGGCACCGACATGATCCTCCGGGCGGCCCATGCGCCCGAACGGCACGGCCTCACCCACCAGCCGCTTTTTCTCGCCGAGCGGGCGGTGCTCATATTTGGCAAACAAGGCATCGACCTCCGCCCACATTGGCGTATCGACTACGCCCGGCGCGATGCCGTTGACATTGATGCGATCCTTGATCAGCGCGAGGCCCGCCGATTGGGTGAGCGAAATCACCGCCGCCTTGCTGGCGCAATAGGTCGCAACCAAAGCTTCGCCGCGCCGCCCGGCCTGCGAGGCCATGTTGATGATTTTGCCGCCCTTGCCGCGCGCCACCATCGCCTGTGCGCAGGCTTGCAGCATGAACAGCAGGCCTTTGACATTGACCGCGAAAATCTTGTCGTAGCTTTTTTCGGTGATGTCGAGCAGCGGCCCCATGTCGAAAATCGCGGCATTATTGACCAGAATATCGATGCCGCCCCAGCTTGCCAGGCAGGCCTCGATGGTGGCGTGGCGGGATGTTGCCGATGTGATATCGAGATGCACCGCCATGGCCTGTGGCCCGAGGGATGCGGCGGTCTGGCGGGCCGCTTCATGCGAAATGTCGGCAATGGCGACGCGCGCGCCCTCTTTGACGTAGGCTGCGGCTATTGCCGCGCCGATGCCACCGGCAGCTCCGGTGATGATAGCGGTTTTTCCCTGCAATCTCATGGCTTGAACGCCTCTCCATCGGGTTTGAAACGGTGCAGGCGGGCGGGGTCGGGGGTGAGGAAGAGCGTATCACCCGGCTTGGCCCCAAGGTCGCCTTCGGCGCGGACCGTCAACTGGCCGACACCATCAACATCGACATAAAGGAAAGTGTCGCTGCCCAGCCGCTCGACGATGCTGACGCGGGCCTGCCACTCACCCGCGTCCCGTGTAATTTTGATGTGTTCGGGGCGGATGCCGATGGTCGGCGCGCCGTGTTTTTGTGCCTTGTCACCCTCAATGATGTTCATGGTCGGCGAACCGATAAATTTCGCGACAAACAGGTTTCTGGGGTTCTCGTAAAGCTCCATCGGCGCACCGGCCTGCTCGATATTGCCGCGATTGAGCACAACGATGATGTCGGCCATGGTCATGGCCTCGACCTGATCATGCGTGACATAGATCATCGTGGTTTTCAGAGACTGGTGCAGCCTTGTGATCTCAAGGCGCATCTGCACGCGCAGAGCGGCATCCAGGTTGGAGAGCGGCTCGTCAAACAGGAAGGCTTTGGGCTCACGCACAATGGCGCGGCCAATGGCGACGCGCTGGCGTTGGCCACCGGAGAGCTGGCCCGGTCGGCGCGCCAGATAGTCCGTGAGATTGAGCATTTTGGCCGCATAGGCGACCTTTTTTGCAATTTCCGGCTTCGGCATACCGGCCATTTTCAAGCCAAAGCCAATATTGTTGGCGACGGTCATGTGCGGATAAAGCGCGTAGGATTGGAACACCATCGAGAGGCCGCGCTTGGCGGGCGCAAAATCGGTCACATCCTGATCATCGATCAAGATGCGTCCGTCGCTGAGGTCTTCGAGCCCGGCGATCAGCCGCAACAGCGTGGATTTTCCGCAGCCTGACGGGCCGACGAACACCACGAACGAGCCGTCAGGGATTTCGAGGTCAACACCGGGGATGACCACAATTTCGGCGAAGGTTTTGCGGACGCCGCGCAGATTGATTTTACCCATGGCAGACTTTTCCTGTGTGTTGGCGCCGACTACTTGACCGCGCCGAAGGTGAGGCCACGCACGAGCTGGCGCTGGCTGAACCAGCCCAGCAGCACAATCGGGGCAACCGCCAGGGTCGAGGCAGCGGAGAGTTTGGCCCAGAACAATCCTTCCGGGCTTGAATATGAAGCGATGAAGGCCGTGAGCGGTGCGGCGTGGATGTTGGTGACATTCAGGCTCCAGAACGTCTCGTTCCAGCTTAGAATGATGTTGAGGAGCACCGTTGACGCGATGCCCGGCACCGCCATCGGCGCCAGGACATAGACGATTTCCTTCCAGCGCGACGCGCCATCCATGCGCGAGGCCTCAAGGATCTCGTGCGGGATCTCCTTGAAATAGGTGTAAAGCATCCAGATCATGATCGGCAGATTGCTCAGGAACAAGATCATGATCAGGCCGGTGAACGTGTCGAGCAGATGCAGTTTCAGCAAAATCAAATAAATCGGCACCAGCACGCCGACAGCGGGCATCATCTTGGTTGACAGCATCCACAAGAGGATTTGCTTGGTGTTCTTGGTTGGCGCGAAAGCGAAAGCATAGGCCGCCGGAATCCCGACAATCAGCCCGGCTATGGTGGAGCCAAATGACAGCACAATGGAATTGAAGGCAAAGCCCCAATAATTATTGCGCGCCTGCACGGCAATGTAATTGGCAAAAGTCCAGTGAAAGAACAGGAATTTCGGCGGCAGCGCGATGGCATCGGCCTCGGATTTGAAGCTGGTGATCACCATCCACAGAATGGGGAAAAACAGCATCAGGGCGAAGACATAGGCGATGAAAGTCATCACCATGCGCCGGGACGTTGTTGCACTTTGCGCCATGACGTCATCCCTCCAGGTTTTTGCCGACAAGGCGGGTGAGGAAAATCGAGACGAGATTGGCCAGCACAACGGCGATGATGCCGCCCGCCGCCGCGCCGCCAACGTCAAAATCGCGCAGAGCGGAGCGAAACACGAGGAAGGTGAGATTGGTTGTCGCCAGACCCGGCCCGCCGCCCGTAGTCACGAAAATTTCGGCGAAAATTCCGAGCAGGAAGATTGTTTCAATCAGCACGACAACGGTGGCCGGGCGCGCCAGATGCGGCATCACCATGTACCAGAAGTAGCTCAGCGGCGGCGCGCCATCCATCTGGGCGGCATCCTTTTGCTCAAGATCGAGCGATTGCAGCGCCGTGAGCAGGATCAGGGTCGCAAAGGGCAGCCATTGCCAGGAGACAATGATGATCACGGCAATCATCGGATCGTTGGTGAACCAGTCGATCGGCGGCGCGCCGAAAAGATGGGCGACCCAGGCAAACAGGCCAAAGACCGGCTGCATGAACAGGTTTTTCCAGACGAGCGCCGCCACCGTCGCCATGATGAAGAAGGGCGAAATCGCCATCACGCGGGCCGGGCCCTGGCCGTAGATCGGTTGGTCGAGCAACAACGCCATGCCGGTGCCGCCAACGACACTGATCAACAGCACGGAGCCTACCAGAACCAGCGTATTCCAGATCGAGGTAAGAAATGCCGGATCGGTGACAAAATAATAGTAATTTGTCCAACCGATGAATTTATGAACCGGGTTGCCCTGCAGCGTATAATGCAAGGTGGAAAAGTAGATCGTCAAGCCCAAGGGCACGATCATCCAGACCAGCAGCAACAGGATCGAGGGCGCTGCGAGCAGGCGCGCGGCAGATTGGGTTTGCTTGGTAGCCATGGGGGCCATCCGTGGGGGCAAAGCTACGCCGGGTCGCAGGTTTGCTACGCAGCGAACAACTTTTGACCAGGTTAGAGAGAGCGGGTCCCCCGGCCAGCGAGGAGGCAGCCAGCCGGAGGGCCAGCCGCGCAGCTTTTGCCGCGCGGCGTTGAAGCAAAGCCTACTTGATGTAGCCAGCCTTGGTCATGACGCGGGTGGTGTAATCCTGCGCCTGCTTCAAAGCGGCATCGACCGTCATCTTGCCAGCCAGCGCGCCGGAGAAATACTGGCCAACGGTGTCGCCCAGACCCTCGAACTCGGGGATCGCCGCGAATTGCACGCCAATGTAGGGCTTCTTCTTGACGGTGCCATTCATCGACGGATCGGCTGAATTGATGGAATCCAGCGTCATTTGCGCAAACGGCGCAGCCTTCAGATAGGCCGGGTTCTTGTAGAGCGATGTGCGGGTGCCGGGCGGCACGCGTGCCCAACCTTCCTTGCTGGCAACCAGCTCGGTGTAATGCTTCGAGGTCGCCCAGGCGATGAACTTTTCGGCTGCCGCAACGTGCTTGGAAGCAGCCGGGATACCGAGCGCCCATGACCACAGCCAGTTGGCATTTTTGCCCAGACCGGCGTTGGGAGCCAGCGCGAAGCCAACTTCATTGGCGACCTTGGATTTTTTCGGGTCGGTCACGAAGCCTGCGGCGACGGTGGCATCAATCCACATGCCGCATTTGCCGGCATTGAACAGCGTCAAATTGGCGTTAAAGCCGTTCGCGGATGCGCCGGGAGGCCCGTCAGCCTTCATAAGGGTGACGTAATAATTGATCGCCTTCTTCCATTCCGGGCCATCAAAGAGGGGCTTCCACTTCATGTTGAACCAGCGCGCGCCATAGGAATTGGCGAGGGTGGTGAGGAATGCCATGTTCTCGCCCCAACCGGCCTTGCCGCGCAGGCAGATGCCATAGACGCCATTCTTGGGATCGTTCATTTTGGCAGCAGCCTGGGCGATGAAATCCCAGGTGGGTGATTTCGGCATGGTCAAGCCGGCCTTTTTCATCAGGTCGGTGCGGTACATGACCATCGAGCTTTCGCCATAGAACGGCGCAGCATAGAGCTTGCCATCGAAGCTCAGGCCGCTGCGGATAGCCGGCAGCAGGTCATTGACGTCGTAATCCTTGCCAAGCTTGTCGAGCGGCACGAGCCAGCCCTTCTTGGCCCAGATCGGAACCTCATAGGTGCCGATGGTGATGACGTCATATTGACCGGCCTTGGTGGAAATGTCGGTCGTCACCTTCTGGCGCAGCACGTTCTCTTCCAAAGTCACCCAGTTCAGCTTGATGCCGGGGTTGGCTTTGGTGAAATCATCAGTGAGCTTCTGCATACGAACCATGTCGCCGTTATTCACGGTGGCGATCGTCAATGATTGGGCTGAAGCGGTTGACAAGAGTGCAAGCGCAAACGCGCCCGCATAAAGGGCATGGGTAAACCTCATTTTGCGTTCCTCCGGGGTTTTTGGGCTTTTGCCCTTAACGCAAGCAAATAATCGCATTGCATTTTTGCTCTGTCAATTGGCTTTTGCCCGGCTTGTCTGAATTATTTCACGCCATTTCCACCAGCGCCGCTGCAGTCACCTCATCGGTGATAAGTCCATTGACCAGTTTGCCGCGCAACGCCCCGAGGATTGAGCGGCGCTTGTTGGCACCCATGGCGACGCCGATCACCCGTGCGCCATCGCGGCGGATCGGTGCGCCGACCACGCGCTCATTGGTAAGCCCTTCCAGAAAGGTGCCGGACGCGTTGAAAGCCCGCCCGCCGATTTCGCCGACAGCCCCGGCATTGACCAGAACCCGCATTTCGTTGCGATCAATGAAGCCATCGAGCAACAGCGGCGCGTCATCGCCAATGCTGCCAATGCCCACCATGGTGAAGGCGGCGCGGGCGGCCAGCGCATAAATATTCTGCACACTGCGCAATGTCAGAATCGCTGATTTTTCTTCGGGCGACGAGACAAAGACCGGAACAGGCAGGGGAAAATGTGGCGCGTTGATGCGGTCGGCTATGCCGCTGATCACGTCAAAAAAGCTGGCGGAGCCATCGGCGGCGATGTTGCCCATCAGCGAGATGATTTTGTGTTGCGGGCAATCCATCTTGGGCAATTGCGTAACTGCGGCGCGCACCGAGCGCCCCGTGCCCAAGGCTATCACCATGGGGGTGGGCGAGCGCAACACGTGCTCAAGGCAATCGGCGGCAGCTTGCGCCGTGCCTAACGTGGTCGAGCGGCTTTCGGGATCACTCGGCACGACTTCGCAATACTGCAGGCCAAAGGTTTCCTGAAGTTTCTGCGCTAACTCCATGCAGGCCGCAACGGGATGATCGAGCCGGACTTTGATCAGTTGGCGGCTGACGGCAAGCGAGACCAGCCTTTGTGCGACCTGTCGCGATACGCCAAGCTTGCGGGCGATCTCGTCCTGACTGTTATCTGCGACATAATAAAGCCAGCCAGCGCGTGCCGCATCATCGAGGCGGTTATGTTCTGGATCATTGCTGCGCGCCATCATGCCACCCGGAGAGGGAACACACCCTCCATCAATGCTATCAACCTGATTGTCTCCTTGGCAAGGCCGCTGCGTGCGCTACTTTAACACTAATTGCTCGCCGTTCACCCGCTGTTTACCAAAAGCCTGTCTATCTTACCCAGCCACAACGTGAGGACGATATGACTGAAGCGCCCGAGATGACAGCCAAAATCCTGCTCGCCGAGGACGACAACGACATGCGTCGCTTTCTGGTGAAGGCCCTGCAGAATGCCGGTTATGACGTTGCGTCCTTCGATAATGGCCTTTCGGCCTATCACCGGCTGCGCGAAGAGCCGTTTGAACTGCTGCTGACCGATATTGTCATGCCGGAAATGGATGGCATTGAACTGGCACGCCGCGCCACCGAGCTTGATCCCGATATCAAGGTGATGTTCATCACCGGCTTTGCTGCAGTAGCGCTCAACCCTGGCAGCAATGCACCGCGCGACGCCAAGGTTCTCTCCAAGCCCTTTCATCTGAAGGATCTGGTGGGCGAAGTTGGCCGGATGCTGGCTGCCTGAAGCCGACAGGCCAGGCCATTGCGATTTTTTCCACCATCGTTGTGCGCAGAGTTTGTCCTGCGCGGGTTGGCTTGTGCGGACTTTTAGGTTAGAGCGGAGCTAAATCCCGGCTGCCTGACGAAGGTCTGGCTGCGGGTTTTTTTCTGAACTTTGCAGAATTCTCCCAAACGGGCAGAGGCGCGGGGCTTGCTCACGCCGATTTCCCGGAACCACAGGCCTGCCATGCCGAAGCGCCAAGATATCTCGACCATCCTGATCATTGGGGCGGGGCCGATCATTATCGGCCAGGCCTGCGAGTTTGATTATTCCGGCACGCAAGCCTGCAAGGCGCTGCGCGAGGAAGGTTATCGCATCGTGCTGGTCAATTCCAACCCCGCGACGATCATGACCGATCCGGATATGGCCGACCGCACCTATGTGGAGCCGATCACCCCGGAAATCGTCGCCAAAATCATCGAAAAAGAGCGTTACGCCCACCCCGGCGGCTTTGCCTTGCTGCCCACCATGGGTGGGCAGACCGCGCTCAACTGCGCACTGTCGCTGAAAAAGATGGGTGTGCTTGATAAATTCGACGTCGAGATGATCGGGGCCAGCGCGGAGGCTATCGACAAGGCGGAAGACCGCGAATTATTCCGCGATGCCATGACCAAAATCGGCCTTGCAACGCCGCGCTCGCATCAGATCAAGACGCTGTCGCAAGCTTTGGGCATCCTGGACGATATCGGCCTGCCAGCCATCATCCGGCCGTCCTTCACCATGGGCGGCACGGGCGGCGGCATTGCCTATAACAAGGCCGAATATATCGACATTATCGAGCGCGGCATTGATGCCTCGCCCACCAGCGAGGTGCTGGTCGAGGAAAGCGTGCTCGGCTGGAAAGAATATGAGATGGAGGTGGTGCGCGACAAAAACGACAATTGCATCATCATCTGCTCGATTGAAAACATCGACCCGATGGGCGTGCATACCGGCGATTCGATCACGGTCGCGCCGGCCCTGACGCTGACGGACAAAGAATATCAGATCATGCGCGATGCATCGCTGGCGGTCTTGCGCGAGATTGGCGTCGAAACCGGCGGCTCCAATGTGCAGTTTGCGGTCAATCCTGCCGATGGGCGGATGATCGTCATCGAGATGAACCCGCGCGTGTCACGCTCCTCCGCACTGGCCTCGAAGGCGACGGGTTTTCCGATCGCCAAGGTCGCGGCCAAACTGGCGGTGGGCTACACGCTGGATGAAATCGCCAATGACATCACGGGCGGCGCGACACCGGCTTCGTTCGAGCCGACGATTGATTATGTCGTCACTAAAATCCCGCGCTTTGCCTTCGAGAAATTCCCCGGCGCTGAACCGATTCTCACCACGGCGATGAAATCGGTGGGCGAGGCAATGGCGATAGGCCGCACCTTCGCCGAATCGCTGCAAAAGGCGCTACGCTCGCTCGAAACCGGGCTGTCCGGCCTTGATGAGGTCGAGATCGAGGGCCTGGGGCGCGGCGATGACAAAAATGCCATGCGCGCCGCGCTGGGTCGCCCGACACCTGATCGGCTTCTGGTGGTGGCGCAGGCGCTGCGCCTCGGCCTTTCGCAAAATGACATCTACGAGGCCTGCCGCATTGATCGCTGGTTCATCGAGCGGTTGCAGGAGATTGTCGATCTCGAACGCCGCGTCCAAAAATATGGCCTGCCGCAGGACGCGGCGAATTTTCGCACCCTCAAGGCTGCAGGGTTTTCTGATCTGCGGCTCGCTGGTTTGGCAGAACTGGATGAGGAAGCCGTCACCGCAGCGCGCCTTGGCCTTGGCGTCAAGCCGGTGTTCAAGCGCATTGATACGTGTGCCGCCGAGTTCGCATCCCCCACCGCCTATATGTATTCAACCTTCGCGCCGGAATTTGCTGGCGTGGCACCCTGCGAATCGCGGCCGACGCCGCGTGACAAGGTGGTGATTCTGGGTGGGGGCCCAAACCGCATCGGCCAGGGCATCGAGTTTGATTACTGCTGCTGCCACGCCTGTTTTGCGCTGACCGCGGCAGGCTATGAAACCATCATGGTCAATTGCAACCCCGAAACCGTTTCGACCGATTACGACACTTCGGATCGGTTGTATTTCGAGCCGCTGACGGCTGAAGATGTGCTGGCGGTGCTGCGCAAGGAGCAGGAAAACGGCACGCTGAAGGGCGTCATTGTGCAGTTCGGCGGGCAGACGCCGCTGAAGCTTGCCCATGCGCTGGAGCAGGCGGGCATCCCAATTCTCGGCACCTCGGTTGATTCGATTGATCTGGCCGAAGACCGCGACCGCTTCAAGCGCCTGCTTGATCGGCTGGCGCTCAAGCAGCCCAAAAACGGCATCGCCTGGTCTGTCGAGCAATCGCGCACGGTGGCGGGTGAACTGGGCCTGCCGCTGGTGGTGCGTCCGTCTTATGTGCTGGGCGGGCGGGCGATGGCGATTATCCGGGATCAGGAGACGTTTGACGATTACCTGCTGGACACGTTGCCCGGCCTGGTGCCTGCCGACGTCAAGCAGCGTTATCCCAACGACAAGACCGGACAGATCAACACTGTGCTCGGCAAGAACCCGCTGCTGTTTGACCGGTACCTCTCGGATGCCATCGAGGTTGACGTCGATGCGCTGTGCGATGGCAAAGACGTCTATATTGCCGGTATTATGGAGCATATTGAGGAAGCGGGCATCCATTCGGGCGATAGCGCCTGCTCGCTGCCGCCGCGCTCGCTGAGCCCTGAGACCATCGCCCGGCTTGAAGACCAGACCCGCAAGATGGCTTTGGCGATGCAGGTGATCGGCCTGATGAACGTGCAATATGCGCTGAAGGAGCGCGAAATATTCGTGCTTGAGGTCAACCCGCGCGCTTCGCGCACCGTGCCCTTTGTCGCCAAGGTCATTGGCGTGCCGATTGCCAAAATCGCCGCAAGGATCATGGCGGGCGAGACGTTGGCTTCCTTCAAGCTCGGCACGGCCCGCCCGAGCCATGTTGCTGTCAAGGAGGCGGTGTTTCCCTTCGCGCGTTTCCCCGGTGTCGACACCCTGCTTGGCCCCGAGATGCGTTCAACAGGCGAGGTCATGGGGCTTGATCGCGCCTTTGACGTCGCCTTTGCCAAAAGCCAGCTTGGCTCTGGCACCAAAGTGCCGCAGCGCGGCAATGTGTTTGTGTCGGTACGCGATGACGACAAGCCGCGCATTCTCGACACGATCCGCGCTTTGCGGACGCGCGGCTTCAAAATCGTCGCGACAGGCGGCACGCAACGCTATCTGCAAGCTGCCGGAATTGACGCAACCCGCATCAACAAGGTCTCGGAAGGCCGACCCCATGTGGTCGATTCGATCAAGAATGGCGACATCCAGCTTGTGTTCAACACCACGGAAGGGGCACAGGCTCTGGGCGATTCGCGTTCATTGCGCCGCGAGGCCATGCTGCATAAAGTGCCCTATTACACTACGCTGGCAGGTTCGCTGGCCGCAGCCGAGGGCATCCAGGCCTATATGGCGGGAGACTTGGAAGTGCGCGCCTTGCAGGATTATTTTGCCATAAAACCAGATTGAGCGTTATGATGTCGCAACGAGAGTTTTGAGCAACGCGCCGCTCCCTGAAAGCACGGCGTGAACGTAAACCATTAGCCAAACCGGAACCAGACCATGGAACGCTTTCCCATTACCACCACAGGCTTTGCAGCGTTGCAGGAGGAATTGAAGCACCGGCAGCAAGTTGAGCGCCCGCGCATTATCGAGGCGATTTCCGAGGCGCGCGCCCATGGTGATCTTTCCGAAAACGCCGAATACCATTCGGCGAAGGAAGCGCAGTCACTGAACGAGGGCCGCATCAACGAGCTTGAAGACAAGCTGTCACGCGCCGAAGTCATAGATATTTCAAAGCTCTCTGGCGACACTGTGAAATTCGGTGCGACGGTGACCCTGATTGATGAGGAAACCGAATTGCAGAAGGTCTATCTCATCGTCGGCGAAAGCGAGGCCGATATCAAATCTGGCCGCATTTCCATCACCTCGCCAATTGCACGCGCGTTGATTGGCAAGAAGGTCAACAGCAATGTTGAAGTGGCGACGCCGGGCGGGCGTCGCAGCTACGAAATCACCAAAATAGTTTTCGCGTGAGCAGGGATCGCGCCAAGGGCAAGGCGCCGGACGCCCGCGCCCAGCACGAGGTGACAGAGCCGCGTGTGCCGGGGCTGGATTTGCACGGAACCCCCTCAGTGTGGGTGATCACCGATGGCAAGATTGGCGATGAGGTGCAGTGCTTTGGCCTGGCGCAGGCTCTGGGCCTGAAACCGCAGCGCCATCTGGTGCGCCCGCGTGCGCTGTTTGCGGCGATGACACCGTGGGGGCCGATTGATCCGCGCGATGCGCACCACAGGCCGGGGAGCCCCGTCGCACCGCCCTTTCCTGATATCGCCATTGCCGCAGGGCGGCGGACCGTGCCCTATCTGCGCCATGTCAAGCGTGCTTCAGGTGGGCGCACCTTCACGGTGTTCATGAAAGACCCCTATACCGGGGCCAAAACTGCCGACGTGATGTGTCTGCCCGTGCATGACAAGCTCCGCGCCGAGAATATCATCACCGCCATGACCTCGCCGCATGGGCTGTCGCCAGAGGTGTTCCGGGCAGCGCGCGCCGCGCCCGACCCGCGCCTTGATGACTTGCCGCAGCCGCGCCTTGCCATGATTTTGGGCGGGGTCAGTGGCCATTACAGCTTCACGGCGGCTGATTCAGACCGGCTTGCCGAAATCGCCGTGCGCCACGCCAGCGGCGGCTATGGCCTGATGGTCACGCCGTCGCGCCGCACACCGCCTGAATTGCTGGAGGCCATCCGTGACGCGCTCGACCGCGCCGGGTTGCTGGGCACGCGCGCCTTTGTGTGGAACCGGGTCGGGGTCAACCCCTATGTCAGCATCCTGGCCCACGCGGCGGCGATCATTGTCACGGGCGACAGTGTCAATATGGTTGGCGAGGCCACTGCCACTGGCGTGCCGGTGCATGTCTATGTCCCGTCCGGCAAAGGCCACCCGAAGATGACCCGTTTCATCGACCGCCTGGTGGAAGCTGGTGCGGTGCGGCGCTATCGTGGCAAGCTTGAGCAATTCTCCTACGAGGCGGTCGATTCAACGCCGCATTTTGCCCGCGAAGTGGCGAAGCGGTATCTGGCGTTTCGCGCCGGGCTTTGAGGCGGGCCGGTGCCGTGAAGCGCGATCAATTTCCGCTTGGAAATGTTGACCGCAGGCGGTTTGTGGCTTTGCAGGCTCTTGTCATCGCGCGGACAGCGCTTACAACGTCTGTGACGTTTGCGCTGCCGCGTCTGGTGCGCTCCCTTGAGGCTCCCTCATGCTGAAAATGCCAGCTTCCGATCAAGCCGTGCTCACCCGCCGCTCCGAGATTGTCGCCAGATTGCGCGCGTTGGTGCCTGGGGAAGGCGTGATTGACGACGAAGTCGAGCGCCGCGCCTACGAGAGCGACGGGCTCACCGCCTACCGACAAGTGCCGATGGTGGTTGTGCTGCCCTCGACCACGGCCGAAGTGGTCGCCGTGCTGCGCTTTTGCCATGACGAAGGCATTAAAGTGGTGCCACGCGGCGCTGGCACATCGCTATCGGGCGGCGCTTTGCCGCTGGAGGATGGCGTGGTGCTTGGCCTTGGCAAATTCAAGAAAGTGCTGGAGATCGACATTCCCAACCGTTGCGTCGTGGTGCAGCCCGGCGTCACCAATCTGGCCATCACCCATGCTGTGCAGGCGCAGGGCTTTTATTACGCGCCTGATCCTTCCAGCCAGATCGCCTGCACCATCGGCGGCAATGTCGCGGAAAATTCCGGCGGTGTGCATTGCCTGAAATACGGCCTGACCACCAATAATGTCATTGGCCTTGAACTGGTAACGATTGAAGGCGAGGTCGTCAGGCTGGGTGGCAAGCATTATGACGCGGGCGGGCTCGATCTCTTGGGCGCTATGGTGGGTTCGGAGGGTCTCCTGGGTGTTGTCACCGAGGTGACAGTCCGCATCTTGCCGACGCCGCCGGGTGCGCGCGCGCTGCTGATCGGCTTTCCAACTGTCGAGGGTGCCGGGGCTTGCGTCGCGGCGATTATTGCGGCGGGGATCATTCCCGGCGGCATGGAGATGATGGATAGACTCGCCATTGAGGCGGCGGAAGCCTTCGTCCATGCCAATTATCCGCTCGATGCCGAGGCCCTGCTGATTGTCGAACTGGACGGCTGCGAGGCGGAGGTCGATCATCTTGTTGGCGCGGTTGAGACGCTGGCGCGCGAACATGGCGCCAGTTCGATCCGGGCCAGCACGTCGGAGGACGAGCGGCTGTTGTTCTGGGCTGGACGCAAGGCGGCATTTCCGGCGGTTGGGCGGATTTCGCCGGATTATTACTGTATGGACGGCACGATTCCGCGCCAGCGCCTGACCGAGGTCCTGGCGCGCATGAAACAGATGGAGGGACACTACAAACTGCGGGTCGCCAATGTGTTTCACGCCGGTGATGGCAACCTGCATCCGCTGATCCTTTATGATGCCAACCAGCCCGGCGAACTGGAACGGGCGGAAGCTTTCGGCAATGACATTCTGCGGCTTTGCGTCGAGGTCGGCGGGGTGCTCACCGGCGAACATGGTGTCGGCGTGGAAAAGCGCGACCTGATGGACAGCATGTTCGATGCGGTTGATCTTGACCAGCAGTTGCGGCTCAAATGCGCTTTTGATGCCAAAAGCCTGCTCAACCCCGGCAAGGTGTTTCCGCAACTCTGCAATTGCGCCGAACTCGGCCGGGTGCATGTCAAAGCGGGCCAGACCCGCTTTCCCGATCTGCCGCGATTTTGAGGGGCCCCAAGTGACCACCTATACCCCCTCTGACCCCGGCGCGCTCGCCGACATCGTCATCAGCGCCCATGACAGCCAGAGACCGCTGGCCATTCATGGCGCGGGCTCGAAGCAGGCGCTTGGACGCCATGCCCCCTGCCCCGATCAAGTGGCCATGTCGGGCTTCAACGGTGGACTGGATTACCAGCCCTCGGAACTTGTATTGACCGCGGGTGCCGGCATGGCATTGAACGCAATTGAAGCCATTCTGGCGCAGAACCGGCAGATGCTGGCCTTTGAACCGCCCGATTGGTCGTCACTGCTCGGGGCGAGCGGCACAGGCACTCTCGGCGGGCTTGTCGCCACAAATCTTAGCGGCCCGCGACGGGTGAAGGCGGGGGGGCCACGCGATCATTTCCTCGGCTTTCACGGCGTCAACGGTCGCGGCGAGATTTTCAAGGCGGGTGGGCGGGTGGTCAAAAACGTCACCGGCTATGACCTTGCGAAAATGCAGGCGGGGGCGTTTGGCACGCTGGCGGTGCTGACCGAAATCACCATGAAGGTTGTGCCTGCGCCCGAGACCAGCGTGACGCTGCTGCTGGCGGGCGAAGACATGGCGCAGGCCGGGATGACGATGGCCAAGGCGCTGAACAGTCCGCATGAGGTTTCTGCCGCAGCGCATCTGCCCGCCGCTGCGGCGAAGCGGGCGTCAAGCCTGACAGGGGCTGATGCCAGCGCCACGCTGCTGCGCCTGGAGGGCCATGGGCCATCGGTGGCGTTTCGCGCCGAGGCACTGCGGACGATGCTGGGCGGGGCGGAGATCGTGCCGGAAGCTGCCAGCCGCAGCTTGTGGCAGCAGGTGGCGGCAGTGCAACCGCTGCTGGAAAGCGCCGACAGTGTGGTCTGGAAACTCAACCCGACGCCATCGGCTGCGCCTGCGTTGCTGGCGGCGCTGCACGCCAGCCTGCCGGTAAAGAGTGCTTTTTTGGATTGGGGTGGTGGTTTGCTGTGGCTGGAACTTGATCCCTCCACGCCTGATGCTGGCGCGGCGGTGCTGCGCGCCATCATGGCACCCTGGGGTGGCCATGCCATGCTGGTGCGGGCCTCGGAAGCTTTGCGGGCCAGCGTGCCGGTGTTCGCTCCCGCGTCAGCCGGTGTCGCGATGCTGACGCAGCGCATCAAGGCGGGTTATGATCCGGCGCTGGTGCTCAATCGCGGTCGGATGTATCGCGAGGGGTAAAGCTCGACACCCTTGGCGATGGCGACGGGCCGGGGCTCAGAATTTGCCCGCGTGGAAATCGGCAAACGCCTGCTTGATTTCCTCGCGGGTGTTCATGACGAACGGGCCATGACGCTCGCCGGGTTCGTGCAGCGGACGTCCGGCAATCAGCAGGGCACGCGCGCCGTGCGCGCCCGCTTCCGCTGCAATGCCGTCGCCTGCGCCAAGCACGCCGAGTTCTCCGCGCTTCAACGTCGTCCCGCCCAGCCGCATTTCGCCTTCATAGCAATAGATGAAGGCGCTGTGGCTTCGCGGCAGCGGCTCGATCAGCTTGGCATGGGGCTCCAGGTGCGCGTCAAAATACAAAGGCTGCGTGGCAACGTCGCCCACCGGGCCCTTGACGCCCTCGGCGCTGATGCCGGTGATGATTTTCATTTTGAGGCCGGGGCGGGTGACAACCGGCACCGCCTCCGGCGCAATGTCCTGATAACGCGGCGCGGTCATCTTGTCCTTGGCCGGCAAGTTCACCCAGAGCTGGAAGCCGCGCATCATGCCTTGCTGTTGCAACGGCATTTCCGAATGGATCAGGCCGGAGCCCGCCGTCATCCATTGCACCGAGCCTGGGCCAAGATCGCCCGAATTGCCCTTGTTGTCGTGATGGCGCATCCGGCCTTCGAGCATATAAGTGACGGTCTCGAAGCCGCGATGGGGATGATCAGGAAACCCGCCGATATAGGCGTCAGGATCATCCGACCCAAATTCATCCAGCATCAGAAATGGATCAAGGTCGGGAAAGGCCTGAGTCCCCATGATCCGCAGCATTTTGACGCCCGCGCCATCGCTTGCAGGCTGGCCGCGCACAACGCGGGTGATGGGACGATTGACCTGTGACATGGTGACCTCGCGCAAACCTGCACGCAGCCCTCGCAGAGCGATGGCCGCGCCTTGGAGTGCCGATATAGGCGCGCGGGCGGGCTTGCGCCAGTGCAACGATGCCAGTTTGGCTGGCTTCAATGCCCGAAAAGCACCAGCCCCAGCAGCCGCGGCGGGATGAGGGCGAAGCCTCCGGCGATCACCAGGCCGACATAATTGCCGATCATCCCGAGGGCATGGGCCTTGATATTGCCGCGCCGACGCTGCCAGATGGCCAAGGGAATGTTGATCATCGTGATGATCGAGAGGATGTGAATCCAGCTCAAATGTCCCGATGTTTCAATGCCAAAAGAGGTGATTGCGGTGCTCAGCATGGCGATGGCAAAGGTGCGCCCCAGCACCATATGCAGCGGCGTGCCTTTGGGCATGATCATGACGACAGTGCCGCTGGCAAGGCTAGTCAAAGCCAGCGCACCGTGCACGGAATAAAGCAGAGGCGCGCTGGCGATAGGACTCAAATTCATGGCTCGCCCCCCGGCGTTGCACTTTGGATCGGGCTGTCAGGATTTGGCGTCTGGGCGTTGCGGGCCCGCATGAAGCGGTCAAATTCTTCGCGGTCGCGGGCGCGGCGCAGGCTGTCAATATGCTCGGCAAATTCGCGTTCGGCATCGACAAGTTTGCGGCGCTGCTCTTCGAGCTTGGCGAGTTCAGCTGAACGCCATTCATCAAAGGCGCTGTTGCCCGTTGGTGCTGCGGTGCCGCCACGGCTCCAGCGCGTAGGCATATCCGACCAGCCGCGTGAAAAATCCATGCCGCGAGCCTTGGTGCTGGCCCAGCGCCCGCCCTGCATGCATACGCCCTGCGCGGCATCGACCAGATCGCCATCATGGCCGGTGCGGCGCTGCCACATTTTCAAGGCCAAAATGGCAAGCCCGATCGGCCACCAGATGATGAAGCCTATGACCATGGCAATCAATTCGGCTGGGTGCCAAAAACTTCGCCCTGGCCTGGCCCGGCGGCTGCGAAATTCATCGTTGAAAGTTTGGCTCATGGCGCGCTCCTTGGTGAATGCCAGCCTCAATCTGAATGTAATATACATTAACATTGGCGCAGTGCAAGGGGCTACCTTGTGGGCGACGAAAAAAATTCAAAGGCAAGGCTGCGGTGCCGCGTCACTTAAAAAGTTGCTCGCTGTCTTACGACAAAGCCAGCAGCGCCGCGTTGCCGCCTGCTGCAGCGGTGTTGGTTGAGAGGGATTGCTCGTGGCACAGCCGTTCGAGATCATTTTCTCCCAGCAGGGGGATGATCGGGCCCTGACGGGCGGCCAATTTGCGCAGAAGTTCCTGGGCGATCTCGCGCGGGCCGGCGAAAAGCACCCCGGCCAGATCATCTGCGGCCAGCGGATCAGCCCCGGTGCGGATATGCGCTTTCAAGCCCTGCGGCAGCGCCTGCCAAAGGGCGCTGGGGGCGACAAGCGCCTGATTGCCGGTGAGCAGCGCCATGCCAACCAGCTTGAGAAGCGCGGCTTCGTAGGGCGCGATGACACCCAAGAGGCCGCGCGGAATCAGCCGGTAAATATTGCGCTCGCCCGCGGGCCCGGCGAGTTCAGCGCTGCGCCCGAGGGGAGACCGTGTTGCCAGCCCGGCCAGCGCAGCAGCGATGGCACTGGAGCCGTGCGCTGCAAGCCATGTTTGCCAGGCGGCAAAGCCCGGCCCGCTCACGCCTTGCTACAGCCCCGCCAGTGCCCCTGCCCCCGCCGCCAGCCGCGCCAGATAGAGCGGCCCGCCGGCCTTCGGGCCCGTGCCGGAAAGCCGGGAACCGCCGAAGGGTTGCACGCCGACGTTGGCGCCGATCATGTTTCGGTTGATGTAAAGATTGCCGGCATCGGCATCAGCGCTGATTTCGGCGATGGTTTCATCCAGCCGCGTATGCAGGCCAAAGGTCAGGCTGAAATTCCTGGCGTTGAGCTGGTCGAAAAGCTTATGCAGTTCCTTGCGCCGGCAGCGCACGACATGCAGCACCGGGCCGAAGACTTCTTCGGCGAGATCATTGGCGGAGCCCAGTTCGATCAAGGTCGGGGCAACGAAATGGCCTTGCGCTGGCAGCGCCATGGGCGCTTGTGTCACACGAAAACCGCGCGCCCGCATCGCCTCGATATGGGCGAGAATGCCAGCTTTGGCCTCAGCTTCAATCACCGGGCCGATGTCAGTGGCAAGGTCGGCAGGATCGCCCAGGCGCAATTCAGCCATCGCGCCTTTCAGCATTTTGAGCGTGGCGTCGGCACAATCATCCTGCACGCAGAGCAATCGCAGCGCCGAACAGCGCTGGCCCGCCGAATCGAAGGCGGAGAGCAGCACATCCTGCACCACCTGCTCGGTCAAGGCTGAAGAATCAACGATCATGGCATTGATGCCGCCGGTTTCGGCAATGAGGGTCACGGGCTGGCCGCCGGGTGTCAGCCGGTCGCCCAAGGACCTGGCGATAGCGCGCGCCACGGGTGTCGATCCCGTAAAGATCACGCCCGCAACAGCGGCGTCAGCCACCAGCGCCGCGCCCGTGCGCCCGTCGCCAGGCACAAAAGCCAGGACGGATTCCGGCACGCCCGCACCATGCAACAGCGCCACAGCGGCCGCGGCGACCAGAGGCGTTTGCTCGGCAGGTTTGGCGACAACGCCATAGCCCGCCACCAGCGCCGCTGCGACCTGGCCGGTGAAAATCGCCAAAGGGAAATTCCATGGGCTGATACAGGCGATGACGCCTGACGCAGGTGCCTGGCCCGCCAGCCAACGCTCGGCCTCGGCGGCGTAATAACGCAGGAAATCAACCGCTTCACGCACTTCGGCCAAGGCATTCGCCAATGTGCGCCCGGCCTCCCGGGTGATCAGGATGGCAAATTCATCGCGGCGCGCCTCCAGCGCATCGGCGGCCCGGCGCAAAATTGCGGCGCGCGCCAGAGGCCCCGATGCCGCCCAGCCCCTTGCTGCCGCCGCTGCGGCGCTGACGGCCGATGCCACACCTGCAGTCTCTGTGTCACGGACATGGCCGAGCACGCGATCAGGATAGGCCGGATTGTGGATCGCCCGGCCTGCAACCTGCCCTGTTTGCGGCTCAGGCACGCGCGCCAATGCAGCTTGCAGTTCCGCGATGCGGTCTTCATTGGCCAGATCGCTGCCGCGCGAATTGGCCCTTGTTGCGCCAAACAGCATCAAGGGGGGCGTGATGCGTGGGTCAGGCGCGCCGAGCGGTGTGATGGCTTCAGCAAGCGCCACCGGATCAGCGGCGAGGTCTTCATCAGACAGCGCCCCATCTTGCAGGCGGTTGACGAAGGAAGAATTGGCCCCATTCTCCAACAGGCGGCGCACCAGATAGGCGAGCAGGGTTTCATGCGAGCCAACGGGCGCATAAATGCGGCAGGGCCGGTCGAGCTGATCCTTGCCGACAACCTGCTCATAAAGCGCCTCGCCCATGCCGTGCAGGCATTGGAACTCATAGCGCCCCTCGTGCCATTCCGGTCCGGCGGCCACCAGCACGCTGGCCAGCGATTGGGCATTGTGCGTCGCAAATTGCGGATAAATCTGGCCCGGCGCGGCCAGCAATTTGCGGGCGCAGGCGAACCAGGCGACATCGGTATGGACTTTGCGGGTAAAGACCGGAAAATCCTCCTGGCCTTCGACCTGGGCTTTTTTGATTTCGCTGTCCCAATAAGCGCCCTTGACGAGGCGCACCATCAAGCGCCGTTGCGCGCTGGTCGCCAGATCAACCAGCCAATCAATGACAAAGCTGGCACGGCGCCCATAGGCCTGCACCACAAAGCCGAGACCATTCCATCCGGCCAGATCAGCATCAAGGCTGAGAGCTTCGAGAAGGTCCAGCGAGAGTTCCAGCCTTTCGGATTCCTCGGCATCAATATTGAGGCCAATGTCGAAGGCTTTGGCTTGCAGGGCCAGTGCTTTCAGGCGCGGCAGCAGTTCGGCCATGACGCGGGCCTTCTGCGCCCGGCCATAGCGCGGATGCAGCGCCGAAAGCTTGATGGAAATGCCTGGCCCGGCATACGGCCCGGCCTGGCCCGCAGCGGCACCAATGGCGGCGATGGCCTGCTCATAGGCTTGCAGATACTGCGCGGCATCGTGGCCGGTAAGTGCGGCCTCGCCGAGCATATCATAGGAGAATGTAAAGCCGCGCGCCTGCTGAGGCTGGCTGCGGCTCAGGGCTTCGGTGATGGTGCGGCCTTTGACGAATTGCTCGCCCATCATGCGCATCGCAAGATCAACGCCGCCGCGAATCAACGGTTCACCACCACGCCCGAGCAGGCGGGTCAGGGCGGTTGCGAGGCCGCGCTCGTTGGTGGTCGATACCAGCTTGCCGGTCAGCACCAGCCCCCAGGTCGCGGCATTGACGAAGAGCGAGGGGCTCTGCCCGACATGGGCGCGCCAATCGCCAGCGCTCAGCTTGTCGCGAATCAGTGCGTCGCGGGTGGGGGCATCGGGGATACGCAGCAGCGCCTCGGCAAGGCACATCAGCGCGACGCCTTCATCCGACGACAGCGCATATTCGTGGATCAGGCCCTCAATGCCACCCCCACGCTTTTTGGCGCGCAGGCGGTGCACCAGATCAAGGGTGATCTTGCGCACCTCGGCGGCCGCTCCGGGCGACAGACGCGCCAGATCAACCAAAGGCGGCAGGCAGCTTGTTTCGGAACGGCGGGTTGCGGCGGTGATCGCAGCGCGAAGCGGCGTTTGCTGCGCCATGCCTGCGCGCCCTGCCCCAGGCTGGCGGGTCATGGGCGGTGCCTCTGGCGGGTAGTTTCAAGATAGCCGAACAGGTCTTTCGGGTTGGCCTGGTTCGGCACGAGGGCCAAAGGTTGTCCAAGGCCCAAATCACCTGCGGCCTCGTTGATGACGTGCAGGCTGGAAAAATCCTCCAGCGCGAAGCCGACCGAATCAAAAATCGTCACCTGTTCCGATGACCGGCGGCCCGGCCTCGAACCTTCGAGCACTTGCCATAATTCGGTGACGGGAAAATCGCGAGGCATTTGCTGGATATCCCCTTCGATTCGGGTCTGCGGTTCATACTCCACGAAAACCGCACCACGATGCAACACTTGAGGCTGCAATTCGGTTTTGCCAGGGCAATCACCGCCAACCGCGTTGATGTGCACGCCCGCCTCCACCATGTCTGCCGTGATGACGGTGGCATTGGATTTATCGCCCGTGATGGTGGTGATGATATCGGCGCCTTGCACGGCCGCGCGCGCCGTGGCGCAGATTTCGAGCGTCAGCATTGGCACGGTGCGCAAGTTATGCACGAGTTTGGCAGTGGCTGCCTGGTCGATATCATAGAGTTGCAGACGGTCAATGCCGAGTTGGTAATGGAAGGCCAGGGCCTGAAATTCGCTTTGTGCGCCATTGCCAATCAACGCCATGCAGCGGGCGTCGGGCCTCGCCAGCACGCGGGCGGCCATCACCGAGGTCGCGGCTGTGCGCAGTGCCGTCGTCAGGGTCAGTTCGCTCAACACCTGTGGCAGGCCCGTCGCAACCTCGGCGAGGACCCCGAATGCCATGACTGTCGGCAGGCCCAGCAAAGGGTTGGCGGGGTGGCCGTTCACATATTTGAAGCTGTAGGTGCGGGCATCGGCAATCGGCATGAGTTCGATGACGCCGCCGGGTGAATGGCTGGCAAGGCGGGGGGCTTTGTCGAATTCAGGCCAACGGCGAAAGTCGGCCTCAAGGCGCGCCACCAGGCGGTTGAGCAAGGCTGGCATGCCAAGGCTGCGGATGATGGTGGCGACATCCAGCGTGCTGATGAACATCGTGGGCGTTGCGTGAGACATGAATTCAACCTCGGCGAGAGCAGCCAAAACCGCCGCCAGTCTCGCGCCTGCGCGTGACAGGTGCCAGTCGATAGAATGCGCGACAACCGGCCCGCATCTGCTATTATAGCAGAAGTTCTTGTCATTTTGGCATTTCATCATGGATAGCACTGACCATCGGCTCATCGCGCTGCTGCGCCATAATGCCCGCCTCAGCATCGCTGATCTGGCGACGAAGCTCGCTGTGTCACGCGGCACGGTCAGCAATCGCATGCGTCGTCTGGAAAAGGATGGCGCGATCCAGGGTTACACGCTGAAAGAGGCCGGGGCTGAGTTTGCCGGCGTGCGCGCCTGGATGATGGTTCAGATCGAGGGCACGCAGACCCGGCGCGTCGTCGCAGCCCTGCTCGGCGAACCAGGGGTCACAGGTGTGCATGACACCAATGGCCGCTGGGATCTGCTGGCGGAAATCGCCTGCGTTAGCATGCCGGAACTCTCCGCTTTGCTCGGCCGCATCCGCATGATCAAGGGCATCCAGTCGACCGAGACGTCCATTCACCTGGCGAGTTTTCGTTAGGAAGCCTGCAGAGCTCAAGTATCCGGAACGCTACTTCTCAATAAAGCCCGCGCAGGTGACGGATCACGACTGAGCGCGACATGAAGGCGGTGAGCAGGGCGATGCCGACGGCGATGAGGGCGATCACGCCATAGCCGCGCCCACCGATGGAGAAGGAGCCGAACAGCGCCCGCAATTGGTCACCGCCTGCTGTTGCGGTGGCAAAGTGCTCGAAAAGACCCGCAGCCGCATAGATCAGCACCGCCAGAGCGGCACCAACCCCCGCTCCCGTCGCGCCCAGGCGCAGAAAATGCCCCTGAAATTCGCGCGCGATATAGGCATCGGTCGCACCCACAAAATGCAGCACGTCGATAATATCGCGATTGCCGGCCATGGCCCCGCGCGTGGCAAAGCCCACCGCCAAAGCGGTGGCGACCAACACCAGGATAAAGACCAGCGCCGCGCCGGTCTCCATCGTCCCCGCCATGGTATCGAGCCGTTGCAGCCAAAGGCGGTGGTCATCGAGGCTAGCGCTTGGCACGCCTTCGGCGAGTTTGGCGGTCAGCGTTTTCAAGTCCGGGACCACGCCTGTGCCCAGCTTGAGAATAATCATCCGTGGCACGGGCAAATCATCAAAATTCAGGCCCGAGCCCAGCCACGGCTGCAACAGGCGCTCCGATTCTGTCTTGCTGAAGATGCGCGCCGAGGCGATGCCTTTGGTGGCTCTGGCCAAAGCGGCTGCGGTGGCGGCATCCTTGTCAAGCGAGCGGCCCTGGGCCGGGCGCACTTGAATAGTCATTTCGCGCGCCACCTGATTCTGCCAGCCATGCGAGGCCTGCGCCACCAAAAACGCCGCGCCAGCGCTGAGCGCCGCCAAAAACGTCATGATTGCCACCACCGTCACCAGCGCGCGGCCAGAAATGGTGTCGCGTTGCACCAGCGGCACACCGCGCCGTGAGAATATTTCACCAGAAGCGGTATCGGACGCCGACGATCTGGGAAACAAGGCTCGTTTTTGTAGCAAGGCTAAGACTTTCAAAAGCTTACCATCATCGATTCGGTTCAAAGACGTGCAAACGACCATCGGCCAGAACGAGCCGTTTGGCTCCGGCAAACTGCTCCATCAGGCCCAGATCATGGGTGGCAATAACCACGGATGTGCCGGAGCGGTGCAATTCGGCAAAGAGCCGCAGCAAGCGGCGGGCGAGTGTCGGGTCAACATTGCCGGTTGGTTCGTCGGCCAGCAGCAATTCCGGCCGGCCGATCAGCGCCCGCGCGATGGCGGTGCGCTGTTTTTCGCCCCCCGAAAGCACGGCAGGATGCACGCGCATCCTGTCCCCGAGGCCAACCCATTGCAGCAACTCGATCACTTCGGGGCCGTATTTTGATTCGGGCTGGCCGAGCACGCGCAGCGGCAGAGCCACATTATCATAGACGGTGAGGTGGTCGAGCAGGCGAAAATCCTGGAAAACCACGCCAATGCGGCGGCGCGCGGCGGTGACTTGCGCCTTGCTGAAGGTTTCGACATCGGCACCAAACAGGTTGATGTGGCCGCTTGTGGGCTTCAGTGCCATGAGCATCAGACGCAGCAACGAGGTTTTGCCCGCACCCGAGGGGCCGGTCAGAAACTGGAATGAATGATGATCGATGGCAAAATTGACATCGCGCAGCGTCTCCCGCTCGCCATCATAGCTCAGCGCGACGTTCTCAAACCGAACCAATGAGCCGATTCCTTTGTGCGAGTGCATGCCGAGGCGGCAGGCATAACTTAACCTTAACCATAATAGCGCTCAATGACATCGTTCCTGAACGGCTTTCCGTCGGGTTGTCCAGCCTTCTTTCAGGTCACTGACCGATGATCATTGAATGTCCCGCCTGCACTTCCACGTATCATATCAGCCACGCCTGGCTTGGCGATGAGGGGCGGCGCATGCGCTGTGCCGCCTGCCGCCACATCTGGCTCTGCACGCCAGCGGCACCCGAACCGCCGAATGAGGATGATGCGCTTGCCCACAGGCTGTCAATCACCAGCCTATCGGAAGCGGCGGTGCGCGCCAGCGCCAGTGACTTGCGCGTCGAAGCCTCAAGTGACCGGTCGCTTCCGCCGAGCTATGAGGAGGTTTACGGCTTGCACATTCCCGGCAACCCCGTGGCCAGGCCACGCGGGCGGAACTTCCTGCGCCTGGTGCCATCGCCCGGCCTGGTGGCAATCGTCATGGCGGTTGGTGCTGGCATGGCCGCCATCGGTTTCAGGGCCACCATTGTCGCGGCTGTGCCCGCAACCAGGCTCGCCTATGCGGCGATGCGGCTGCCGGTCAATCCGCTGGGCCTTCGGCTCGAACACGTCGCCTCCACCATCAGCCAGCAAGGATCACACAAGGTTCTGGCGGTGACGGGTGAAATCACCAATCTAAGCCGCCAGCATACAAACGTGCCACCGCTGCGAATCTCGGTGCGTGGGGCCGATGGCCACAATCTTTATGCATGGCTGAGCCATCCCGGCACGAACGGACTTGCCAGCGGCCAGCACATGTCGTTTAACGCACGTCTTGCCTCGCCGCCAAAGGGTGCGCGCAACGTTGCGGTAAATTTCGCCACGGGGCTTACTGAAACGGCGGAGTTGTCCCGATGATGCATGAGCAGCCTGTCAGCGTGGTCTTCGATGAGGATGCGATTCGAGACCGTATTGACCGGCTGGCCAGAGATATCGCGGCCACCCAGCCCAAGGATTTGCTGGTTGTTGCGATCCTCAAGGGTTCCTTCGTATTCGCCGCTGATCTGCTACGGGCCATGCACCGCAACGGCATGACCCCGGAGGTTGAGTTTATCGAACTCTCCAGCTATCGCGAAGCGACCGTGTCGAGCGGACAGGTGCGCGTGGTCAAGGACATCGAATCAAATGTGTTCGGCCGCAGCGTGATGGTGATTGACGATATTCTGGAATCGGGTCGCACTCTGGCCTTCGCCAAAGACCTGCTCGTGGCGCGCGGTGCGGCACATGTTGCCATCTGCGTCATGCTGGAAAAGCCGAAGAAGCGCGCCGTGCAGATCGACGCGGATTATGTCGGCTTCATTACGCCAGATTATTTTCTGGTTGGTTATGGCATGGATGTCGCCCATCGCTTCCGGCAATTGCCGTTTATCGGCAAAGTCGACGACTAGAGCCCGCACCGCCAAAGCGCCTTACGCCTTCGGCAATACCAGCAGCCCGGCTTCGCCCTGCGCCGAGCCCCAGAGCAGGCGGCTGCCGCTGGTTTCCCAGGCCAGCGCGGTGATGGCGCCGTCAGCATCACCGCTTCGCCGCGCCCGCACCAGCAATTCGGCGGCGTCGGTCAGACGGCACATCATGATCCAGCCGTCCTCGTAACCGATCGCCACAACCAGCGCCTTGGGATGAAACGCGACACAGGTGACTTTGGCCGGACGCACGCCACATTCGCGCGGGGCTTTGCCCATCGGGCCATCGCGGCCCTGGAAGGGCCAGACAACGCAGGCCTCGGCCCCGGAAGTCGCCAGCCATTGGCCGTCGCCAGACCATGACAAGGAACGGGTCTTGGCCGGATAGCCCGACATGCGCATGTCTTTGCGATCATCCAGACGCCAGCCATGCAACGCGTTTTCCTGCATGGAGGTCACGGCAAAGCGGCCATCCGGCGAGACTGTGACATCGAGATGTGCGCCTTTCCATGCAAGGATATCAGGCGGCGCGGCGGCGTTGGGAAACCACAGGGCGACGCCATTATATTGCGAGGCGGCCACCCGGTAGCCCTTGGGCATGAAGGCGACGCCGCGCGCCACCGAGGCAAGCTGCACGCTTTTGACCGCGCCTTTAGGGTCGCGGGTGCGCAGATTTCGCCCGCAAGCCCAGACCAGCGCCCCATCAGCGCGGGCGGCAAGCGCGTCAATCCATGTGCCTTTTTCGTCGGCCAGCACCTTTGTTGTGGCATCAACCGCCGTGACCACGATGCGGCCATCATCACCGCCGGTCACCAGTTTGTCGGCCATGGGTGCAAAGCAGAGGAGGCCGCTTTCGGGGTGAGCGGCGACCGCCTGACACTCATTTTCGCCAAACAGCAGCACGCGGCCATTGCCCAGCGCCAGGGTCGGCACGCCGCCAAGAAAGGCCGCGCCGACGATGTGCTCGCCCGCGTCGGGGCCCAGATCAAGCGGCGATACAAAATCGGTGAGAGAATTATTCAGCGCCATGATTGAAAATGCTTCCTGATCACGCTTGGCAAATCACACTTGGCAGACCCGGCTTTCAGCCGCTTTTGCCAGGCGAAGCCTCGTCCATTACCTCCTTGATCATGGCGGCGACGCCGTCAAGCAGGGTCTTATGGGCGAGTTCGCGATCGTCAATTAAACCAGCCGCCTCAAGGCTGGCTACACCATGCGCCAGAGCCCAGATTTTCAAAGCCAGTTTTTCGGGATCGTTCATCGGATGGCCGCTTGCGGCCATCATCGCAGCCACGCCTTCGATCAGCATGGCGTGGGTATCCTGCCCGATCTCGCCCGAGGGACGCGCCGAAAACATGGCCCTGTACAGGCCCGGTTCGCGGCGCGCAAAATCAAGATAGGCCTGACCCATGATGATAAAGGCATCGAGGGGGCCTGGTGCGCTGCGGGCTGCAGCCGCAAGCGTCGCGCTGAAGCGGCTGAAACCCTGACGGGCCAACTCGTCAACCAAGGCCTGCCGATCCTGAAAATGCCGATAGGGCGCAGCCCCGGTGACACCGACGCGTTTGGCGGCTTCGGCGAGGGTGAGGCCGTCAAGCCCGCGCTCGGCTACCAGCAGGCTTGCCGCATCGACCAGGGCCTGGCGCAGATTGCCGTGATGATAGGGGCGCGTGGCCGATGATCCGAAAGGGTTGCGCATGGCCTAAACCAAAAGCACAGATGCGCCTTCAGGACAATTGCCCCTAAAACAATTGCCCCTGTGGTTTGTTGTCTTGCGTCGCCGGTGCGGCCCGTACGGGCACTGCGGCGGGGCGCTCGACCCGGGCCGCGATGCTGCCCTGCGCGACCTCGATGGCCAGCAGGGTTCCGGGCGGAGCCATGGCCGCCGCGTTGACCAGTTTGCCATCAGCACGGCGCACCAAGGCAAAGCCCCTGTTCAGCACCTGATGGTGATCAAGCGAGCGCATCAATGCGGCCAGGCCGGCGAGCTGCTGGCGGCGTGCGGTGTGGTGTTCGTGCCAGGCGCGCCGCAACTGGGCCGACCGCTGCTGCAAATTGCGCCGGGCGGCAACCTGGCGCTCGCGCTGCAATCCGAGGCGCGCGGCCAGCGCTTTTTGCAAAGCCTGCCCCGCGACCTTGAGCTGTTCGTGCTGCCGCCTCTGATGCTCGCGCAGCGCCCGCAAGGCCCGCGTGCCCGCAGCAGCCGTGCGTTCTTTTGCCAGAGCCAGGCGCACATGCGGCGATTGCGTCGCCAGTCTTGGACTGAAGCGCCCGAGCGCGAGGCGTTTGGCGGCGATGGCCTGACCCAACCCTGCCCGCAGCCGCTCTCCTGCACGATCGAGACGCTGGCGCCGCTCGGCCATCAGCCGGTCGACATCCGGCAAGGCACGCTCCAGCGCCCGCAAGGCGGTTCGCGCCTGCTGGCGAAGCCGCACCACGCCATTCAAGCGGCGTTGATCCAGGCCGCGCAGCAGCGCCATTTGATCCAGCCGCACCGGCACGGCCCGTTCCGCAGCGGCTGAGGGGGTCGGCGCGCGCAAATCAGCGGCAAAATCGATCAAAGTGGTATCAGTCTCATGGCCGACTGCCGAAATCAGCGGTATTTGGCTTTGCGCTGCGGCGCGCACCACAATCTCCTCGCTGAAACCCAACAGGTCCTCGAGCGAGCCCCCGCCGCGTGCCACAATGATCAGGTCAGGCCGGGGCACCAGCCCACCGGGCGGCAGCGCATTGAATCCATGAATGGCGGCGGCGACTTCCGCAGCGCAGGTCTCGCCCTGCACCCGCACCGGCCAGACCAGCACATGACGGGCAAAGCGCTCGCCAAGCCGGTGGATGATGTCGCGAATCACGGCACCGGTCGGTGATGTCACGACACCGATGACGCCTGGCAAAAAGGGCAGCGGCCTTTTGCGGGCCACATCAAACAGGCCCTCGGCGGCAAGGCGGCGGCGGCGCTCCTCCAACAGCAGCATGAGCGCGCCTTCGCCCTGCGGTTCCAGCGCCTCAATGACGATCTGATAGGATGATTTTCCAGCATAGGTGGTGATCTTGCCGGTCGCGACGACCTGCATGCCCTCCTGCGGCTTGAATTTCAGTTTGGCAAAGACACCCTTCCAGATGACGGCATCAATTTTTGCACCTTCATCCTTCAGGGCAAAATAGGCATGGCCGGATGAATGGGGGCCGCGATAGCCGCTGATCTCGCCGCGCACGCGCACATGGCCAAAGCGCTCCTCAACCGTGCGCTTCAGCGCGCCGGAAAGGTCGCTGACGCTGAGTTCCTCAACATTGGCGTGTGTCTCGTTCACAGGGCTCACATCAATCCGCGCCGGGTCGGCAATTGCGAGGGCGTGAGGCGCATCGCGTCGAGGCGTGCCAGTGCGGGCTCCGCGCGACGCCCGCCTTGATGGTGTGCCAGCGTTTCCAACGGCAAGGGCCCCAGAAAAATACGGCGGATAGGGACGGCAACGTAGGCCATGGCGACCGGGGCCTCGGCCCAAAGCGCAGGATCATCGGCGATCACCACCTGCATCGCCTGCCCTGAGGGGGTGATCAGGCAAAGCCCGTATTCGCCTCCAAACGCGCCAATCACCATCGTCCAGGCCCCACCCACACCGATTTTCTCAACTGCGCAGCCATGGATTGCCGCGGTGCGGGCCAGATCCTCGGCCAGATTGCCGCTGCGCACCTGCGGGCTGGCGCTCCAGAAATTGCGGCGCAACCGCCGCGCGTGGCTGGTGCGCATGAAGGCTGGGCCAAACAGGCGGTGGCCCAGCGCCAGCGCCAGCTTGATCAGGAAGCGTTGCGGACCCCGCTGCGCCAGATCGGGGTGCAGGGTCAGGCGCCCGAGATGAGCCGATCGAAACCACGCTTGCTGGCGCGGTGCGAACAGGCTTTCAAAAGCGATGTTGCCGGGCTGGCCGCGCCCGCCATTCTGATCGGGATCGACAATAAAGCGCCGCGCCAGCGGAAAATAGGCCGCCACCGACAGGTTGGCGACTTGCCTCCAATAGGCGCTGGCGTCGCTGAGGCGCAGGTTCACCACGCCATGATCGACCCTACTGGCATGCGCATATGCCCCAGCATGTCCGCCCCAGAGCGGCGCAGGATTGCTATGGATGTGGAAAATCTGTTCGCCCGCCATCCCGGCCCAACGTTCGCAAAAGGTGCCAACCTCGCCCTGATAGTCTGCCGCAAGGCCAAGATAGGTCAACGGTGCCGCCAGCGGGGTTTCGCGATCAAGAAACGTGAGGGCCGAGCGCACCTGTTGGGATTGCATCGACCAGTTTTTCAGGAACGTGTCGTCAATGGCAGCTTCGCTGAGCCGTGCGCAGCCGACGCAATAGGCCCCGCTGCCGAAAGGGGCTGGGGCGTCAGCGCCGCCCAAAAGGCGCGGCCACAAGGGCGGCTGATCGAGGTTTGCGGTGAGGATGTCACCACCACAGGCCGGGCACCTGGCGGACCTTTCGACGCGGCCCCTCCCCAGTCCGGGCGATAGCCTGGATCTTGAACCGATCGTCTGCCGCGTAACATCCTGCAAAGCCGCGCCGCCCTCCGCTCGCAAGCTTTGTACTTACATCAAACCTGACGGTTTTTTCAACAATATTGCCATGTGGCCATCATCAGCAAGCGCTGGCCTATTGCATCGCGCCAAGCCCTGGCGTCGCGCCGGCCGGGCATTTGCCGAGGATGATCATGCCGAGCACTTCGTCCTTGGTGACATCCTGCGTGCGGGCGGTGCCGACAACCTGGCCGTTTTTCATAACCACCACCCGATCGGCGAGGTCAAAGACATCGTGAATGTCGTGGCTGATGAGGAAAATGCCGATGCCGTCGGCCTTGAGTTGCTTGATCAGTTCGCCAACCTGCGCGGTTTCCTGCGGGCCGAGCGCGGCGGTCGGCTCGTCCATGATCAGGATGCGGGCGTTGAAATGAATGGCGCGAGCAATGGCGACGGACTGGCGCTGGCCGCCTGAGAGCAGGCTTACCGGGTCCTTGAAACGACGGAAATTCGGGTTGAGGCGGCCCATCACCTTGCGGGCTTGCGATTCCATCGCGGCATCATCAAGCGTGCCCCAGCGGGTGAGCAATTCGCGGCCCAGGAACAGGTTGGAGGCCGCATCGACATTGTCGGCGAGCGCCAGCGTTTGATAGATGGTCTCGATGCCGTATTTCTTGGCATCGCGTGGATTGTCGATGGCGACGGGCTTGCCTTCAACAAAAATCTCGCCTGCATCGCGCTTGTAGGCCCCCGACAGGATTTTGATCAGCGTTGATTTGCCCGCGCCATTATGGCCGAGCAGCCCCACCACTTCACCAGGGAAAAGGTCAAGGCTGGCGCGATCAACCGCCTTGATGCCGCCAAAGGCGATGGAAATGTCATTCAATGCCACCAGGGGTGCGGCTTTGCCCGTATTTGCTGCTGTGGTGTCCATAGCGTGGCCTCATTTCACCTTTTGGCGATAAAGCGTGTCGAGATAGACCGCCGCGACCAGAACCAGGCCGACCACCATTTGTTGCACGGCAGAATCCACGCCGATGAGCACCATGCCCGATTGCAGCGATTGCATCACCAGCGCGCCCAGCATCGCGCCATAAATGCTGCCGACACCGCCGGCCAGCGAGGTGCCACCAATGACGGCAGCGGCGATGACGTAAAGCTCGTCAAACTGGCCGAGAGCGTTGGTGGCCGAATCAAGTCTGGCGCTGTCGATACAGGCGGAAATACCCGCCAGCGCGCCCATCAGCGCGAACACCAGCATGACAATGCGCTTGGTGTTGACGCCTGCCAGCGTGGCAGCCTCGGGGTTGCCGCCGATGGCGTAAATGTAGCGGCCAAATCGTGTGCGTTTGGCCAGGAAGGTCATGCCAATGCCGGTAGCGAAGGCGATGAGCACGGGAATGGCATAGCCATACGGGATTTTCAGACCGCCCGGCGGCACCGAGATATGATGGGTTTCGGCATAGTGCTGGGCGATCATGGGCGGCCAATGATAGGCGTCGAATACCCAGGTCAGCCACACCAGCGCCGCGGCCCCCAGGCAGGCGACGAACACCTCGGCCCATACTGGACGCAGGGGAAAACCAAAGCGTCGGCGTCGTCCGCGACCAGCTATGATGGCCGCCACGATCGCCATGATGCCGACAAGGCAGAGGCCCCATGATGCCCAGAAGCCGATGGAGCCGGCTGCGCCGCCGCCAATCAGGGAAAAGCGGTCATCGAGCGGCGCTATGGTTTCGCCGCGCGCAACCCACCAGGCCGCGCCGCGCCAGACCAACTGCCCGCCGAGCGTGACAATGAACGATGGCACGCCGAGGTAGGCGATGATCCAGCCCTGAAAGCCGCCGATCAGCGCGCCGAAGGCTATCGCGAGCACGACGGCAGCTATCCAGATCATTGGACTGTCGGTGCCAAAAATATGCGGCAGCCAATAGACCTGGGTGACGCCGACCACCATGCCGGTGAAGCCGAGGATGGAGCCAACCGAAAGATCAATCTGGCGGGTGACAATCACTAGCACCATGCCGGTCGCCATCACCGCGACCGAGGCCGTCTGCACGAAAATGTTGAACAGATTGCGGGGGGTCAAAAACGCGGCAAAGCCGTTGACCACGCCACCGTAAATATCAAAGCCGACCCAGATGATCAAAAGCGCCACGATCATGCCGATCATGCGTGGATCGATCTCGGTTTGGCGCAACACTCTGCGCGTCGCGCTTTCCGAAGCGCCCGCCACAGGCAGAGGCGCGTTGCTGGAGGCAACCGACATGCGTATTCTCCCCAAAGGCGGCGCTTTTCTGGCCGCTCATATGTATTGTTTTTCAGGCTTCGATATTTTGGAAGTTTCCGCGCGGCGCTGCCGCCGCGCGGGTTAATTTCAATGGATCAAATCCAGACGCCTATGCCTTAGTTGCAGGCTGCAACCGTGCCCTTCTTGACGCCGTTGCAAGCCTCCGACTTGCTGATCCAGCCGCCCTTGATCACGATGTCAAGGTTCTTCTTGGTGATGGCGTAAGGTGTCAGCAGCTTGGCCTCAAGCTTGACGTGGCTTGCACCACCCGAGAACGGCTTGACGCCTGGAATGGCCGATATTTTCGTGCCGTGCGCCAGAAGTACGGCATCCCTTGCCGCCTCGCGGCCCAGAACACGCACATCTTTCCACACCGACAGGGTCTGCTCGCCGCGCGCCACGCGGTTCAGCGCGGCATGGTCGCCGTCCTGTCCGGTCAAAGCCACTGAACCCAGGAGGCCTTGCGCCTTCAGGGCAGCCGAAGCGCCGGTTGCCATGCCGTCGTTTTCCGACATCACGGCATCAACCTTGTTGTTATCCTTGGTGAGGATCTGTTCCATTTCTTTCTGGGCATTGTCAGGCTTCCAGCCATCGGTGAAGGTCTCGCCGACATTCTTGATGGCCCCGGATTTGATCGCTGGCCCAAGGACCTGCATCATGCCGGAATAGAGGAAGGCAGCGTTCGGATCGCCCTTGTCACCCTTGATGAACACGTAGTTGCCCTTGGGCTTCACAGCCAGAACAGCTTTCGCCATCATGCGGCCTACGCCAACATTGTCGAAGGTCAGATAAAGCACGCTCGGGTCTTCGATTTCGCGGTCATAGGCAATGACCGGAATGCCAGCGGCATTGGCCTTTTTCACGGCTGGAATGATCGCTTTGTCGTCAACAGCAAGGAGGATCAGCACGGTCGCGCCCTGTGCGATCAGGCTGTCAACATCGTTGAGCTGCTTGGTGGCGGACGATTGCGCGTCGGCCGAAATATATTTGGCGTGATCCTTGGCCAGAACGCCCTTGATCGCCGCTTCGTCGGTCTTCCAGCGCTCTTCCTGGAAATTCGACCACGACACGCCGACGACAACCGGCTTGGTTGCGGCGGCCATGGCGGCCAGGCTGGTGGCGCTGGCGGTGGCCAGGAGCGCTGCACCGACAACCATCTTGCTGCTAAATTTCATATGAGGCATCCTCCCGTGCGGAAATCCGCTCAATGGGCGGATTTTCCGATTGTTTTGGCGACGGTGATCGGGCGTTTCCCGCTCGCCGACTTTGAAAGATTGGCCGTTTGGAACGATCTTGTCAATCGGCAGAAAGGCACTTAGGATCAAAAAAAATCTGGCACAAGCTCGAAAAGCTTCAAGGAGCGGGCCAAACCGGGGAGATGGATGTTGCGGAAACTGGCGGTGGCGATGGGCTTGGGCGCGCTGGCGCTGGCCAGCGGGCTGGCTTCTGCGGCGAGTTGGGATGAAAATGTGTTTTCACCCCAACATCCGCATCTGCATTTTTCTGATACCGCCAGCCAGGGCGCGGCGGGAATCAGCGCGCTGATCGCCCGCGGGGGCGTGCTGTTCAGCGCACCGTTCACCCGTGCGGATGGCGCTGGCCGGCCGGGTGCGACGCAGGCCATTATCCCGACCAAACGGCTGCACGGCAAAAATCCCACCTTCAGCCGCCTCAGCGGGCCTGATTCCAGCGCCTGCGTCTCGTGCCACAATCAGCCCTTCCCCGGCGGCGCGGGCGACACGGTCGCCAATGCCTTTGTCTCGGAAGGTTTCGAGAGCGCAGAGTTTGATTCTACCGACCCGACTTTTTCCAACGAGCGCCATACGCAATCAATGTTTGGCGATGGCCTGGTTGAGTTGCTGGCCCGTGAGATGACTGCTGATTTGCAGGCCGAGCGCCGAGTGGCGGTGAAACAGGCCTGGGCCACGGGCAAGCCCGTCTCCGTTGATCTGGTCAGCAAGGGCGTGCGCTTTGGCAGCCTTACCGCCAAGCCAAATGGCGTGGTTGATCTCTCGCATATTGACGGCATCGACAATGATCTGATCTTGCGGCCCTTCGGGCGCAAGGGCGTGTTCGCCTCCATCCGGCAGTTCACCATCAATGCGCTCAATGCCCATCTCGGCATGGAAGCATCGGAGCGCTTTGGCGTGCGCTGGACGGGCACGCATGATTTTGATGGCTCCGGTGTGCCTGATGCGATCACGCGCGGCGATGTTTCGGCGCTGGTGGCGTGGCAGGCGACCCTGCCGCCGCCCGGCGTCAAAGCGCACCTGCCGGACGACTGGAAGCAAGCGGCGGCCAAAGGCGCGTCAGAGTTCGATCATCTGGGCTGCGCGCTCTGCCACGTGAAGGAACTGCCGCTCAAATCGATGCTGTTCACGGATCCTGGCCCCTATGACACGGCAGGCACCTTGCGCGCTGCGGAAGTGAAAACGCCGATCACGATTGATCTGGCCAAGCAGCCCTATGCCGCCTTCCTGAAGCGCAATGCCAAGGGCGAATGGATGATCCCGCTGTTCAGCGATCTGAAGCGCCACATCATGATTGATGATCAGGTGAAAGCGCTTGGCAATGAGGTGCTGGCCCAGCGGTTTGTGGCGCGCGATGTTTTCATGACGCCGCGTCTTTGGGGCGTGGGCTCAACCGGGCCTTATGGCCACAAGGGCAATTTCCACACGCTGGAATCAGTCATTGCGGCGCATGGCGGCAAGGCGCGTTTCGCGCGCGATGCCTATCTGGCCGCCAGCCCCGCCGATCAGCAGGATGTCATCGCTTTCCTGCGTTCGCTGCAAATTGTGGCAAAGTAAGTTCCAGCGGCTTCGACATGGCGACGGCGCTTGACAAGCCACGTGCGCGCGCCACTATCGAGGCCATCGTTGCCCATTTTATGCCCTAACAGGAAACCACGCCATGCCCATGCAAGCCGACGAGATTGAAACCATGATCAAGGCCGCCTTGCCCGACGCGACCATCGAAATCCGCGATCTGGCCGGCGATGGCAACCATTATGCCGCCACCGTCATCTCCGAGAGTTTTCGTGGCAAAAGCCGGGTGCAGCAGCACCAGATTGTCTATGCCGCCCTGAAAGGCCAGATGGGCGGCGTTCTGCACGCGCTGGCGCTGCAAACCGACGTGCCGTAAGGCGCGCTCGTCGCCACGGCGGGGCGCAGGGGCTTCACTTTGCCAGAAATGCCGCGATCCTTGCCAGGGCCTTCTCGATGTTTTCCGTCGAATTGGCATAGGAAAGCCGGATAAAGCCCTCGCCATGGACGCCAAAATCCGGCCCGCCAATGGTGGCAACGCCGACCTCCTCCAGCAAGGCCGAAGCTAGCGGCTTGGCCTTCCACCCGGTCGCGGCAATGTTGGGGAAAGCATAAAAAGCGCCGCGCGGCGTCGCCGTCCTGATATTGGGGATCTGGTTCAGGCCTGCAACGACAACCTTGCGGCGCGCATCAAAGGCGCGCACCATGGCATGAACCTCGTCCTGCGGCCCGGCCAGCGCCGCCAATCCGGCATATTGCGCTGAAGCATTTGTGCAGGAAAACGAGTTGACCGCCAGTTTGCGGGCATTTTCATAGAGCGCTGCTGGCCAGATCGACCAGCCCAGGCGCCAGCCGGTCATGGCATAGGTCTTCGACCAGCCATTCAGCAGAATCAGCCGGTCGGCAATTTCGGGATAGGCCAGCAAGGTCTGGTGGGTGAAGCCGTCATAGACCATCTGATCATAAATTTCGTCCGACATCAGCGCCACATGGGGGAAGCGCGCCAGCCCGGCCACAAGCTTGTCGATCTCGGCCTTTGGTGTCACGCCGCCGGTTGGGTTGGCTGGAGAATTGATGATCAGCAGCCGGGTTTGCGGCGTGATCAGCTTCAGGGTTTCCTCGGCCGAGAAGGCAAAGCCGTTCGCCTCGCGGATCGGCACCGGGATTGGTCGCGCGCCAGTGTATTCGATCATCGAGCGGTAGATCGGAAAGCCGGGATCGGGATAGAGAATGTCGGCCCCTGGCTCACCAAACATCAATATCGCCATATACATGGTGACTTTGCCGCCGGGCACGATCATCACTCTTTCGGGCGAAACCTCGACATTGAAGCGCTTGTGGACATCGGCTGCCACCGCTTCGCGCAGCGGCAGGATGCCGGTGGCGGGAGTATAGCCGTGGTGGCCATCGCGCAAAGCCTTGATCGCCGCTTCAACGATGTGTTCGGGCGTACGAAAATCCGGCTGGCCAATGCCCAGATTGATAATATCGCGCCCCTGAGCCGCCAGAGCCGTGGCACGGGCCAGTACGGCAAAGGCGTTTTCCTCGCCAATGCGCGAGAAGGCGGAGACAGTTTGCAGGGACATGGTTTGCAAGGACATGGGAGCTCGCGCGTATGAAGAAGGCTGTCGCGGCTTTAGCGCGAGCGAGCGAACGGCGCAAAGGAAAATGACGGTGGGATGGATGCCACGCCAGGGCGGCTGGTATAAGGCGTGGGCCATGACATGCAGGTGGCACCTGGAAGATGTTCAGTCGTCATTTCGAGCCTAGCGAAGCAACCCAGTGGTCTAGGGTCACAATTTAGCTGGGTACCCAAGGCCTATTGTTATACAGCAAGCCAACCTCGCGCCCAACCCTCGTCAAGATGTTACCCAATGCCGCTGGGTTGCTTCGCTACGCTCGCAATGACGGCGAGATGGGTCGCGCGATCCTTGTTCACGAAATACAGCGTTCATGAAAAACAGCGGCCAAAACGCAACATGGGCAGCCCTGATGAGCTGCCCACGTTCCATCATTCAGGCCGTCTTTCCTCAGAAAGCAATCCAGCTATAGAGGAAGGTGACATCATTTCCGTTGGCGCTGTGGCCTGCACCATCAAAATTGGTGGTGCCGCCATAGATTTGCAGGAAATGCGTATAGCTGATGCCGATGCGGGCATTGGCCCAGGGCCAGAGTTTGGGTCCGCCATGGCTGAAGGGCAGATAGGCGGCATCAAAGATCAGGCCTCGACCGTTGGGCGAATTGACCAGCGAATTGCCGCTATATAGCCCAGCGTCGGAACTGCCAGCCACATCAAAATATTCGGCCGAGAGGCTGTAGGTGTGGTCATACACCCAGGATCCGACGAATTTGAAGCTGCGCAGCGTGTTGTTCAGGTTGGTCGAGCCCCCTTGGTTGAAGGTGGAGGCCAGATGCTGGCGCTCGAAAATATCGGAGGCCCTGACCGTGAACGAATTCTTTTCGCCATTATACTGATACTGGGTATCAAAGCCGATGTCAGTGTAATGGTCGGAACCGAAGGTCGAAACCCGCTGCGGATGGATATGAGCGTCCATGCCGAACGTGCCGAACTCCCATGAATTGGGGCCCCAGTCCGGTTCAAACGCAATACGCCAATAGGGCGCCACGCCTTTCAACCCATCCGAAATCGCCGAATCGGGCTCGCCCAGGACACGTTCCTGACCTTTGCTGAGCATCTGATAGCCAGAAATCTCGAAATAGGCCATGTCATTCCAGAAGGTGTAGAAGCCCGCGCTCGCGACCTTGCCCGACAGGCCACCCTCGATCAGCGTGCCCGGCGGGGCAAACTGCGGGGCCAGCGTCGGCGCGGCCTCGGGAAAGCCCCAGGCCGGCGTGGTTGTCCAGACGTCCTGGACAGTTGGCGAATTGTTGAAATCAAACCCGTAGAGCACATCCTGCCCGAACAATTTGCCCGTGTCGGCATAGCGAACGTCGGTGTTGTCGAGCAGCGTGCGCCCGGTGGCACGGTCATAGGTGGCCTGAATGAAGGCACCGACCTTGCCAAAAATCTGGCCGCCGTAAAAAATGCTCGCCTGCTGCAGGATCAGATTGTCATTGGTCTTGGTATGGGGAGCGGGAGGAGCGTCCTGCGCCGCCCCCGTATGCGTGAAGGTCGGCATCGCCATCACGGCAATATGCGGAAGCCCGCTCTTGTCGCCGCCGAATAATGTGTAGCCATTGAGCTTGAACCGGCGGCCAAACGGCGTCAGTTCAGGGAAAGCTGTGTGGCAGGATGCGCAAGGCTGTCCAGTCTGACGCGCAAAACTTGGGAGCGCCTCAGCGGGCAGCGCCGAGACGATCAGCGCCAGACCCGCCAAAAAAAACGAGCCGAAAAGCAACTTCCAGCGCGCGACGCGGCTCCACACATTACCGGCCTGAAGTACCATTACCCCCTCCATATAATTCAATATGCAGCGGAGCGAATCAGTCATGAACCCGCTCCGCAACCATCATAAAGTGATCTCAGGCTTTGGGCTGCCAAAGCTGGCACCAGCCAGCCGGGCTGACCTTGCCACTTACGACCTGACAGGCCGAAGGTGCCGTGAAGAGTTTGCAGCCACCGCAGCTATGGCCCGCGTTGGGGGTGCCACGATACTGGACAGAGGCTTGCGAGACCTTCGCTGCTTCAGCCGATGACGCGACCAGCACGGCTGCAGGTGCGGCAATGGCTGCAGCGAGCAGCAGCTTGCGACGGCTGATATTGTTGATGTCGAGCATTTTGGTCATTGATGTCTCCTTGAGGTTCTAAAGTGAGATTCGAAGGTGTTGAATACCGGCGAACAATGAGCATTGCAGGGTGGCACTGTCATTGACCGCGGTCAAATGCTCTGGCGGGGCGAGCCTTGGGCACAGTGACAAATGGGCGCGGGCCTTATCGTTTTCGTCAGTATTATCTGATGATGAGAATCAATGTTACATCGCATGATATAACAACAAAAGCAGCTTGTCTCCTATGTTCA
>VFSW01000981.1_pt1 | contig 42453 bp, 37 predicted proteins | sample 5358111 | NCBI WGS metagenome assembly VFSW01 (sample SAMN11554181, study PRJNA540505) | mine drainage metagenome | isolation source: sediment from site ElyBrook_90M | place: USA: Ely Copper Mine, Vershire, VT | collected 2017
CCCCCCCCCACGCAAATCACTCAGAAGACAGGTAGTTTTTGACCGAGGCGCGAACCTCGTTCTGGCTTCAATTGCCATTATTTTGCAAAACTGTGACCATCTTAATCATTTTTATGGCAATTTTGATCATTTTGTAATAGTGTGGTTCTCCAGAGCGGACCATCGTTCTAACCCCTCGGAATTCCCCGGGCGGTTCGCTGCAGGTGCTGATCAGATATTGCCCTCAAACCTAATTTGCAAAAGGAATACTTCCATGCGTCGATTGATTCTCATTCATCTGTCCTGGCTGGCATTCGTCCTGGTATCGAGTGCGTCGTTATCTCATGCTCAGACGGTCACCGGATCGATAGCTGGCGAAGTCGCCGATCCCAGCGAAGCGTCTATCTCCGGGGCCACTGTCGTTGCCCACAACCTCGACACCAATGTGGACACCTCCACGAGCACGAATTCCTCTGGCGTCTACCGCATCCAGTTCCTCCCGATTGGCCACTACCAGGTGACAGTAACCGCAAACGGGTTCAAAAGTGTGACCTTGCCGCCCTTCGTTTTGGAAGTTTTGCAGACGGCAAACTTCAACGTGAAGCTGGAGGTGGGCAGCGCTTCCACGACTGTCAATGTTTCGGCAGCGGCGCCGATTTTGAACACCGACAACCCGACTTTGGGGACCACCTTTACAGCTAATACGATCAGGAATCTACCCCTCAACGGCCTCGACTTCTCCGCGCTTACTCTTTACATGCCGGGCTCGGTCGATACGGCGGGTACATCCGGCACCACGAGCATCGAACGAACCACTTACTACACCGACACTCCCAACATGAACGGGAACCGCGCACAGTCGAATAACTACACGCTCGACGGCATCGATATGAACGAGTCGTTCAATAACCTGATCTCTTACAGTCCCGCTCCGGAAGCGCTGCAAGAGGTGAAGGTTCTCACCGCAAATTCACCGGCTGAGTACGGCAACGTGAATGGCGGCGGGGTGGTGAGTGTGCTCAAGAGTGGAACCAATCAGTTTCACGGGTCTGCCTACGGCTACGTTCAGGATTACCGGATGAATGCGAATTCGTGGAACAACAATCAGGCATCTCCAAAGATTCCGATCAACCCCTATTCCCAGGCGCAATTCGGTGGAACCTTCGGAGGACCGATCAAGAGAAATCGCCTTTTCTTCTTTGTCGATTACCTGGGCTCGCGCTATCACCGCGGCGGTACGGGGTCGGCAAGCGTGTTTACGCAGGCGATGCGTGGCGGCGATTTCTCTGTGCTACTTGCGCAGGCGAATCCCATTCAGCTGTATGACCCGGAGAATAACTTCGCACCCTATGTCAACGACCAGGGTGTGCCGGTCGTGAACCCCGTGGCCAAGTTTCTGTTTGCGAATCCAAAGCTTTACCCTCTGCCCAACGCCGCTCCCACGGATGGCATTGTGGCCAATAACCTGCAGGGTCCCACGCGCAATTACAAGGCCAACAACCAGGGCGATATCAAGGTTGAATACGACCCTCGCGGATCAGACAAGATCACCGGTTTCTATACCATGTCCACTGCTTATGACGGGCAGACGGCATTGCTGGACATCACATTCCCCAGTGTCAACATCTATCCCACCAAGATTATGGGGACAAACTGGGTACATACCTTCTCTCCATCACTGATTAACTCTGCGCGTGTTGGTTTCACGCGCACCATATGGAATCAGGGATTTCCCACAGATCCGAGCGGGCAGTTCGGCACAGCGGGTAACTCCAAGGTAGGAATTACATTTCCGAATCAATCGTATGAAGGCTTCACTTACCAGGGCATCAATGGCCTCAGTGGCGTCGGAACTCCGGCATACAATGGAGGAGTCATTGATAACACCTACAGTTACATCGACAACGTGACTTGGCAGCACGGGCGCCACTTATGGAGCATGGGTGTGCAGGCGCTCCGCTACCAGAACAACTACCCCACCAGCAACAATAATGGGTTTCTCGGCCAGCTTGGTTATAGCGGATCATTCTCGAGCAATCCTTCAGCCGCAAATGGAGGCGGATACGGTGGCGCCGACTTTCTGCTGGACCGCGTGACCTCGGCGGCCGCCACTCTCGGCAGCGTCAATGTGGGGCAGCGCCAATGGCGTGTCGCGGGCTTCGCACAAGACGACTACAAAGTACTGCCGAAACTGACGCTGAACTACGGTGTACGCTACGAGTTTGACGAGCCGTGGATTGAGCAAAACAACAAAACCGGCAACATCGATATCTCTACTGGTCAAGTCATCTATGCCGGGCACGTTCCGACGGGCGCGCCCGCAGGTTCGGGCGTTTGTAAAAATCGCGGATGTTATCAGCCTAACTACAGGCAGATTATGCCGCGCCTCGGATTCAATTACCAGGCTACTGACAGGTTCGTGGTTCGCGGCGGCTATGGGGCCACGAGTTTCTATGAAGGGAACTCGTCAAACCAGCGGCTCACGTCGATTACTCCCTTCATTCAGGCAGTTAACGTCACCGCTGTAACTCCAACTCCTGGAAATGCCGGTACTCCTCGCACCGCGGAGCAGGGCTTTACAGGCGGAACGACTCAATACGGCGGTACTTTCAACGTGTACCCCCAGAATATTCAGCCGGCCTATGTACAGGAATGGAATCTGACTGCAGAATATGCCCTCACATCCACAATGTCGCTTCAGGTTGGATATATCGGCGAACAGGGGCAGCATATCGAAGACTACGGGAACCTGAATCAATACAAGGTGAATGGCGATCCCACCTCCGCGCCGTTTTATAACAATCAGTATCTGGGCGTAAACGGAATCGATGCTTCCCTCGGCATCGGCTCCAACTCTCTGCTGGTTACCGAATCGCGCGCGATGATGAACTTCAATGCATTGGAATCAACTCTGCGTCAGCGTCTGAGCCATGGCCTGGAGTTTTCGCTCAATTACACCTATGGCAAGGCGATGACAAACAGCCTGGGTAACTACGCGTTGAATGTGAACGGATACAGCGGGGCGTTTCAGGATTACTACAACAGTGCGGCCGATTACGGTCCCGCGGGATATGACGTGACCCATAACGTCTCCGGTACAGGTGTCTATGCTCTTCCTGTCGGACGAGGTCATGAGTTTATGTCCGGAGCCAATCGCTTCCTGGATCAGGCCATCGGCGGCTGGAAGATCGCCACTGCTGCGGTAGCCTACTCTGGTTTCCCCGAGACGATTACCGGTCCTGGAAATAACTCCAACAGCTACGGCAATTCGCGGGTTAATCAATACCGCAAGCTCAAGGTTGCCCAGCGCAGCCTGACCAACTGGTTTGGCACTGATCCATCGGCGACACCCTGCACTGACCCCGGTGTCGACAACGGCGTATGTGCCTTCGGAGTGCCGGCGCCGAATACCTTCGGCACCTCAAGGAATGGCGCCGTGCGCGGCCCGGGATACATTAATGTAGACATGTCGGCATTCAAGGATTTCCATATCACCGAGCGGCACTCCGTTGGATTCCGTTTCGATGCCTTCAATGCATTCAACATCGTCAGCTACGGAAATCCTGACACGGGCATCACAGACTCAAACTTTGGAGGAGTCGCCAACATCGGGTCAATTCGCTCCTCCGAACGGCACCTGCAGTTCTCCGCGAACTACACCTTCTAGTCGCGGTACCCCCTTTGGCCGTGAATGAGAACCGGGCGCGGCTTGCTTCACATTTCTGAGTTCCTCGCTGAAGAAAATTCAGCGTGGAACTCAGAGTTTTATAGGAATGGATCTGGCAGACATGGTTCTTGAAATGTGTGTGGACTCCCTGGATTCCGCTATTACGGCGGCGAAGGGAGGGGCAGACCGAATTGAGCTTTGCAGCGATTTGATGGAGGGTGGCATCACCCCGAGTTCCGGCCTCATTCAGGTCGTGCGCGCCGCTGTCGATATTGACCTCTTTGTCATGATCCGGCCTCGTGGCGGAGACTCCCTCTATTCTGAAAATGAGCTGGAATTGATGGCGGTCGACATTCTCGAAGCAAGACGCCTGGGCGCCGATGGGGTTGTCCTTGGTGTGTTGACCGCCGATGGCAATGTGGACATCCCTCGCACGGAAAAGCTTGTCGGACTGGCCGCTCCCATGCAGGTGACCTTTCACCGCGCCATTGACATGACTCCCGATCCGGCGGGCGCATGTGACGATGTGCTTGCTACCGGCGCGCATCGCATTCTCACTTCTGGCGGCAAACAGACAGCGCTCCTCGGTGCCGAACAGATTGCGCACTTGGTCGCCAAGGCCGGAAGCAAAATAAGCATTATGGCGGGTAGTGGAATTGACGCACACAACGTGGTAAAGCTGGCGCAAGCCTCCGGCGTCACGGAGTTTCACGCATCTCTTCGGAGGCCGGTGATGAGTCCCGTAACTTATCGAAAAGACGGTATCCGGATGGGCACTCAGAAGAACGCGGAGTTCATTCGCTATCAACTCTTGGAGGAAGACGTTCGCGATCTTCGGAAGGCCCTGGACCACATGGCGCGGATGACCCCCGAGAAGCATTCCGTACAATGATGTGAGATCCACAATCAAGGAACGGAGATGCCCCTCCTTCAACCATGTCTTCGAAAACTGATGAGCGCGCCAATCAGATTCTGAGGCTCCTGCTGAGCCACGGGAAAACCTCGGTGGAAGAACTGACAACCATTGTCAGTGCATCTCCGGCGAGTGTTCGACGGGACTTGGTGCGTCTGGAAGAGCGAGGCCTCGTGCATCGCACTCATGGCGGGGCAATGCTCGCGGATCAAGCCGTCTACGAGCCGTTCCGCTTCGACGCTTCATTTGAAACGCGCGAAGACCGCTTCGCAAAGGAGAAGCGCCGCATCGCCGCCGCCGCGGCAGAAATGATTGTCGAAGGCGAGACGATCGGATTCAGTGCGGGCACCACTACCGCTCAGATCGCCCACCTGCTGAAGCATCGCAAGCGGCTAAATGTCGTAACCAACGCGGTGAATATCAGCATGGAATTGAGTTCCAATTCGACGGTGAATACCATATTGACCGGCGGATCGCTGAAGTGGCCCGGAGCGTTCACCCTGGTTGGTCCCACTGCCGTTGAGTCTCTGGGCGCCTTCTCGATGCATCGAGTCTTTATTGGTGTGTGTGGAATCGACAGCGTGCACGGGGCGTCGATTATCGAACCGGAGGAGGCGGCTGTCGTGAGGGAAATGGTGCGCCGGGCCAGGCAGGTTGTCGTCGTGGCGGACTCGAGCAAAGCCGGTCAATATAGTCCGGCGATCATTTGTTCCGCGAATGCGATTGACCTGTTGATTACGGACAGCGGAATATCCCCCGAAGTGCTCGAATCCTTTTCCCAGCATGGCCTTGAGGTCCTGGTCGTCTAGCCGGCCGCGGGGATGTTGGCTGGCGAAGGTGGTAAGTCCAGGGATATGTGCAGTCTGCCTCCTTCGGGCCTGATTGGACGGTATTGAATTCCACGCCGGGCTTTGCGATTGCGCGAATTGGGAGCATACTTCGTCCATGGCCGGTCCGTGGGCGGCAGCGAGCGACCACGGTGTTCTTCCCCAGTCGTGAAACGTACGTAAGCCTTTCATGCATCGATTGTTATGATGAACAATCGCGGTGCACGATGATCGTAGCTTCAAATCGATCGATGACGAAGCCCATTCGATCGGCACCGGTTACCTTCAGCGCGCGTCTATCTACAAATACTGCCGGTTCTCCTAATGAGCCGGCGGCACAGGAGACTCCGATGCCTGCAGCCCACCCGCTTCCCCATACCCTGGGGGAACTGCGTACCGACTCTCGGTATTCTGAAGCACGGCTGAGAAGTCGCACCATCAAGGACGAGATGCGTGAGAATCTGATGACTCGGCTCAAGGCTGGTGAGACGATCTTTCCCGGGATCATCGGCTACGAAGACACGGTCGTTCCGCAGATTGTGAACGCAGTGTTATCGAAGCAGAATTTTATTCTGCTGGGGTTGCGTGGGCAGGCAAAGAGCCGGATTCTGCGCGCGCTCACCGCGTTGCTGGACGAGAGGCTGCCGTACATCGCCGGTTGCGAGATACGCGACAATCCTTACCTGCCGCTTTGCAAACGATGCCGCGACCTCGTCACCGAGCGAGGCGACGCCACTCCCATTGCGTACCTCGTCCGAGACGAGCGCTACGTGGAGAAGCTTGCCACGCCTGACGTGACGGTCGCGGACCTTGTCGGCGACCTCGATCCCATCAAAGCGGCGCGGGGCGGGCAGGATCTCTCAAGTGAACTGACCATGCATTATGGTCTGCTGCCGCGTGCAAATCGCGGCATCTTCGCGATCAATGAACTGCCAGACCTTGCCGGCAAGATCCAGGTGGCCCTTTTCAACATCATGCAGGAAGGCGATGTTCAGATCAAAGGCTATCCGGTTCGGCTGCAACTGGACGTGGCGCTGGTTTTTAGCGCCAACCCTGAGGACTATACGGCCCGCGGCAAGATCGTGACGCCGCTCAAAGACCGCATTGGTTCGGAGATTCGCACGCACTATCCTGAGACGCTCGAAGAGGGCATGGCCATCACCGCTCAGGAGGCGTGGGCAGAGCGGGGTGCGAGCCTGGTGGAAATTCCCCGGTACGTCTCAGAAATCGTGGAGCAGGTTGCGTTCTCGGCCCGCGCGGATAAGAAAGTGGACAAACGCAGCGGCGTGAGTCAGCGATTGCCGATCTCCACATTGGAACTGGTGGTCTCAAACGCCGAGCGGCGCGCGCTGATCAATGGCGAAACACTCGCGATGCCGCGGGTCAGCGATATCTATGCGGCACTGCCTGGAATCACGGGCAAACTCGAGTTGGAGTATGAAGGCGAGATGCGCGGCGCCGACACCGTAGTGCATGACCTGATTCGCGCGGCGGTCGGGAAGATCTTCGATCGCTACTTCACCGACACGAACACCCAGCAGATCGAGCAATGGTTCAACCTCGGGGGAACGGTCAAGCTCGATGATAATCAGCCTACTACTGCAGCTTACGCGGATCTGAAGCAGATCCAGGGACTGTTCGAAAAGCTCTCGCTGCTGGGAGTGAAAGCTTCAGACGCCCCGTCGAAAAAAGTTGCCGCGGCCGAGTTTTTGCTTGAGGGGTTGGTAGCGCATCGCAAGCTGAGCCGCAGCGAGGAACGGGGATTCGCCGCGCAGGAGAAAACGCAGCGCAAGCAGGAGCGAGTAGAACAGGAACTTGACTTCGACGACTGGCAACAATCCCGTCGAACAAGAAGAGGCGGGCTGAACTGAGACGGCAGGCGTGCATATTGCCCTCAGGCTAACCGGCGAAGGACCTGGGACAACTGAGGATCCCTCTCGATGAAGCGCATTCGATATACCAGGTACATCGGCGATTTGGCCTCCGATATCGATATGGAGGACCTGTTGCAGTCGCTGTCGGACTATCTGCTCGACTCGGGTTTTTACGATCCATTCAAGAGATTTCAGGATCTGGATCATAATCTCGACGACCTTCGCGAGGCACTGCGCCGAATTCTTGACGGGGGCGATCTTTTCGATGAGGACATGCAACAGCGAATCGCCCAGATGTCTGCCGATGGAACCCTTGACGCTCTAATCGACGAACTTATCAAGCGCATGGAACGGGAGAACTACATCTCCTCATCCCAGGGGCAGGGCCCCGCAAGCGAGTCTCAAATATCCGGACAGGTGGGCGACGTGCAGGGCGACGTCCACTTTGAAGTGACCGACAAGAGTCTCGACTTTCTTGGTTTCAAGACACTACGCGATCTGCTGGGCTCGCTGGGGAAAGCAAGCTACGGCCGGCATGACACTCGCAACTGGGCGACCGGCGTTGAAACCAGCGGCGCATCCCAGCGGTACGAGTTCGGCGATACCTTGAATCTGGATACCACGGCGACACTCAGTTCGGCGATCGCGCGTGAAGGCATCGGCTTGCCGCTCAATCTCGAGTACAACGATTTGCACGTTCATCAATGCGAATACCAGAGTTCGTGCGCGACCGTGGTGATGCTTGACTGTTCGCATTCCATGATTCTCTACGGTGAAGACAGATTCACTCCGGCCAAGCGAGTAGCCATGGCGCTCTCGCACCTCATTCGCACGCAGTACCCCGGCGACTCGCTTTCCCTGGTGCTGTTTCACGACTCGGCCGAGGAGATGCCGGTCTCGCAGCTTGCGCGCGTCAAGGTTGGTCCATGGCACACGAACACCCGCGAAGGATTGCGAGTGGCCCAGCGTGTGCTTGCCCGCCAGCGCAAGGACATGAAGCAAATCGTCATGATTACCGACGGCAAGCCCTCTGCTCTCACGCTCCCCGATGGTCGGATCTACAAGAACCCTTATGGGCTCGACCCGCTGGTGGTGAGCGAAACGCTGGAAGAGGTGGCGCGCTGCAAGCGATCGAACATCATGATCAATACTTTTATGCTTGCGCGAGATTACGACCTGGTGCGATTCGTACACCAGGTGTCAGAGATGTGCCGCGGCAAAGCCTACTTCACTACTCCGGATAATCTGGGCGAGTACTTGCTGATGGATTACATGCAGCGCAAGTCCAAGACGATCCACTGAGGGGCACAGATCGCCGTACACTTCTGCAATTGCCGCTGCCCTTCGTTGCGTCGGTTCATCTGCGTTATTTCCGGTTCGTGCTGGATCCTTTTGGAAGTGAAGAATGAACTCATAACTGCTTCCTTCGCCCAACCGCGCTAGAATCCAACCGCTTCCACTTCACGGCAATGTCGCCGCGCGTGCTTCATCGCGTGTCGCGCAAGCATTCCTGCGGAAGCGAGGTGAGAGATGGATACGGCAAACGCGTTTATTGGCAGAGAGGTGCAACCCACAGACGAAGAGCTGTTTGCAGCTCTCGGCGCCTGTGCCGGTGCATGGAAGGATTTCGTTGCTTGGATGGGGGAAGAGAAGGGCGTCGGTACGCAGGAATGGAAATCGTATTCAGTCAAATATGGATGGACTGTTCAGCTGAAGCTGAAGAAGCGAACCATCGTGCATCTATCGCCTTGCCGCGGATGTATCGTCGTCTTATTCATTCTGTCGGATAGGGCCGTGCAAGCCGCGAGGCAGGCCAAGCTTTCAAAGAGCGTAGCCGGCGCAATCGATGCTGCCCCGCGCTATCCGGAAGGAACCGGCGTGCGCCTGGTCGTGAAAGGGCCAAGAGACTTGGCGGCAACTCGCAAGCTCGTCGCGGTCAAATTAGCGAACTGACCTTCGCGTTGCATAGGCTACGGCTCCTCGCATCGAAATCTCACCTGGTCGCTTCGGCCCATTCCTGTTCGCCGCGTTGCAGCAATGCTGCGCGATCCTCGTCAAGGATCCAGCGTTGCTCTACCAGGCTGTCCAACGCTTTCTTGTACAAAGTGATAAATGCTTGTCGTTCAGGATAGCGTTCCGCAATCGATTTGCGGGGGTCGCCAGACTTTTGCCGTTCAGCTTTGGTCCTGGGAAAGCGCAGGTAGGACGCTTCGAAGCTGACACGCTGATCGGGAGCGCCGATGGATGGGTCGCGAAGATTCCAGCCGGTATACGTGGCCAGCGGAACCGAGATCTCCGGCAACCTCACGCCGTCCCGTTCGTTTCCATCGGCATCCACCTGGGGCACCAGCACAGGAAATGCCTGCCCGAGTTTCGGCGGCTGGAAGGATAGAATTCCTTCTTTCCAGTTCGGACCAAAATCGAGACGCCAGGCTTCATTGGCCTCGTGGGGCCGGTTGACGCCCGGGATCGAAGGAAACGCGTATGCCTGCAGAGGAACGAGTGTTCCATCGGCAATTCTTGGGTATTGGCTTGGGGGCGGAGCAATGTCATTGCGCACCCATGCATCCATATTTGTGATCATGGCGCGCCAGAAGTATTTGATGGGCAGGGGAGATTGCGGTTGCTGGCCGAGGAGGTCGCCCTTTCCCTTTTCCGGTGGAAACGGGCCTGAGAAATGCTGAAGTCCGGTGAACTTGTAAATGCGCACACTCTCTGCAATGGAGGCGTCATGCTTTCCATCCGCGCTGGTATGAATCAATGCGCAAGCGCGTCCCCAGTATTCATAGGATGTGTTGGAGAAGAAGATTTTAGGGACTACTTTCTCGGCAACGGCGCGGTCCAGCAGCCCTGCCGTCTGTCCCGTTACCGGGTCTCGCTCAGGCTGATCGGTGAACGGGAAAATATCCGTAGGAAAGTCAATGGACGAAGTAGGCTGCGCGTCGCGCGAGGGCTGAGCGAAGCGGTAATTGAAGCTTCCGCGGCCCGCTCCCGCCACGTGGGCAAGAACCCCGTCCAGTGCGATCCTGCCTTCTTCATCTGCATTGAAACCCTGATAGAGAAAGTCGCGCAGAAAGCGGCCATTCTGCGAGATGCCTTCGCCATACACGCGCAGTGCCGGCGTGATGGCATCGGGAACATGCCTGGCGTACGAAGCGAAGTCGCGTATCGCCGCAAAGCCGCCGCCTGCCACAACCGGGTTGGCGACTACGTACACATACTCGTAAATCTTTCCAGGGAGAAACCCGCCGTTCAGGTGGATATACCGGTCGGACGGTGAGTACTTTCCGTCGTCGCTGTGAGCAAACTGCCACTCTGCGCGCGGAATGACTTTGCGCTGTCCATCCCGCGAATCCCGAACGGTGAGCACATTGCGAGGATCGTCGGGGGCGGCAACCGGATATTCGCTTCCCCCGATGTTGCCTAGGATGAGATGTCCGAGGGGATTCTCAGGCATCTCTTTTGCCAGCATCACGTCTCCACGCAAGAGGCCCGTGATTGTCTTGCCGTTTTCTTTCGCGACCGGCGCAATGAATCGCAGAGCGCCTGCGCCGGCTGCATCCCATTGCCAGCCAAGGCTCACGATCGTAAAGCCCCTGCGAAGCAGCCATGCGTCTCCTGCATCGTTCGCGAGATCCCAATCACCGCCATCGACGAGCCCGATAATGCGCGAGCGCCCCCGGTTGGGAACTTCCAGAATCATTGAGCCGTTGCCATTGGGCGGATCCTTGGGACGAACTGCGATAAAGTCGGAAGCAAACTCGACCTCACCATTCTTCAGGTTCACCGCGTTGCCCAGGTCGACAATGCGCGAGTTATGCGGATTGGCCATCGGGAGCGAAAAGTAGACGCGCCCGGTGATGCGCACATAGGCTCCCGTATTGCCAAAGGTCTTGCCGCCGAGAACATCGGTTTGTGAAGCGATCTCGACGCGAATTACTCGCGCACTGAGCGGCAGCGCGCTCAGAATAGAAAGCAGGAGGACCAGTCTTATAAAGATACGCAGACGCATGCGAAGAAGCATAGCATCAGGGAACTTCAGGCACCGGCCAAGGCATGCCCATGCCTGCTCGGCAAGGAGAGAGCACCGCCTGTTGAGGCCTCTCAGTGCTTATCCATCTGGACCTGAATACGCTTGTAGCCTGCCGGTACTTCAAAGTGCGATGGATCGACTGGGTCGGAGGAAAAGTTGGAGGAAGTTATCTGCGTCTCCATCAGGACCGCGATCGTGGGTGGCGGCGTATTGGAATTTTGATTCGCGTTCGGGTCAGGCGGCGGCGGGTCATTCTGCTTTTTGCGGCCGAACCCCCCAAATGGAAGGTGGCTGGTAAGCATGGATGCAGCGCTCTGTTTTGCGATATCGCTTCCGCTGGGCATGGCCGGGGAATTGCTCGCAGGCAGAGGGGCCTCAGAGGCCGCTGGCAAGGGCTGGCCATTCATCGTGGTGCCCATGCGCATGATCTGCATGACGGGAACTCCCTGAAGCTTTTGCATCTCCTTGCCCATATCGGCCAGTGCCTGCGTGGCGCCGGGATTCTGGGCAAGAATCTTGCTCATGTCGATGCCCCCTCCGGCCGTGACCGTCCCCATTTTCTGCCCCATGCGCATGTAAAAATCGCGCACCTGTGTGTATCCCGGAATCTCCGGGACAAGCCACATATCGTTCGTGATAGCCATCGCCCCGGTCTGCTGAGTCTTCTGGTCGGTCGCATTCATCAGCATGGTCAGGATGGCTTCGCTCGTTGTGAGGCCGCTGACCTGCTTTTCCGCCCCGGTCTTCCGCACCTTGACGTCAAAGCTCATATTGACGTCGTTGGGATTATTGGCAGAGGGTGTGCTGGCGGGATGCTCAGCCTGTCTCTTTTCCATCTCCTGCTCGGCTTTCGCCATCTGCGCTTTCATCTCCTGAACCGTCACGACGGTGTAGGGCCGTTTGAGCGTGGCGACGTGGGGGATGGGTTCCTGGGCGCGGTCGATGATCTCGATGCCGTCTGGCGTGATGCGGGCCATGCGGTTGTCTTTCAGATAGACGCTCGACACGATGGGTTCCCCTACCTTGCGTGCCTGTGAGCTGAAGGTCCCGGCCATCTTGAGCATGCCGAGAATCGAGCCGCCGGTGATCTGGGTGGTTTCCTGATAGCTGTAGTCGGCGAACAAAGTAGTGGGGACGGCAAGGGCAAGGGTGAGGATAGCCAAGGTATGAACATGAGACTTTCGCATGAAGAACCTCCGTGTCAGGGGCCCAATTGAGAAGGAATTGCCAGTAGAAAGGTAGGGATATCCGTACTCGGGCGGAGTATACCGAGACTGCTAGTCGGAGTCAACGGGAATCGATTTCAGCCGCCCGCATAGATCCTGGGACCGGCAGTGGTCAGGTTTTCAGGTTCGGCGGGCGGAACTCAAGTGGGTGCAGGAGGATGCAGATGTTCCCCAGTCGTGCCTGAATGCATGGCGTACTGCCTCACGAACAAGCACTGCTTGCGCTGGATCCACTCAAATCGATCGCCCGCATATGGCCTACCTGAAGCGCAACGATTGCTTGCCCGGAGCGCAATGGATGATCGTTTGCGAACTGACGGTGGACCTGCCAAAAGCTGATGTATCCGAAGGCACGGTTGAACAGATGAACAGTCTAGATATCATTGTCGCGAACAGCCGGGGTCATTTCTTGCCTGAGACGGAATCTTCTCTATGAGTGAAGTCCAAACGTGGCTTTAAGGAGGAAACATGGACGGAGTATGTCCATCTGCAATCAGTCCGGCAAAGTGAGTGCCATCTACAGAAGAACCTGAATTTGCATGGCGCGGTACTCCTATTTGTTCTTCTCCGCTCTTCGCAGGCTTGGAAAAGAAAGTCGAGAGAGGATTGCTTGGCACATGCATGCGCGAATGTTTGCTCGCGATAAGTTGATTTTCATGCAAGGCCAGCCGCTTTGAAGCCTCACGATTGATAAGTTCAAAGCGCGTCAAGATTCTGTGGGATGGCTGCCAGAGTAGAACGCCGACTTATCGTGCAACCCTCGCCGGTATTAGTTCTTCGGAGTTTATCGCGGCTACTTCGTGGCCGTCGCGCGCTCGTGAACTGCAATTATTTATACGTCCTATTTATTTTGATGGACCATTTTGCCATTTCGATGTTACTTATCGAAGAGTCAACCATTCCCTAACTGTTTGTGTCTTCCCCAGAACACAAATGCACAACGGTATGGCGCATGATGCTTTGCGAAATATCTTTGCGTGGGTGGTCGGTTCTCGCATCGCTAAAGCTCTCGGTAGTGCTCACCCCCATGGGCCTGCTACCGCGGAATTGTCGATGCGCAAGGAGGATCGAGTGCGTTTCCTTCATGGAAATTGTAGAAAGCCGATCTGCGGAGTTTTCTTCGCATGCTTCCTGATCCTCTCGGCCCCCTCTGTCTTGGGTGCGCAGGCGGAAGACGGATCTGGAGTTGACCTGGGAACTGTACAACTCCTGATGAAGCGGATCGACCAACTGGAAGCAAGGGTCAAGGAACTGGAGTCCGCGAATAAGCAACCTGAAATCGGTGCTCCGGTGTGCAACCTTGGACCGTCAAATGTCCCCTTTGGGAAGACAGTTGCCCCGAGCGAAGCACCCCCGGTTTCAGTGCCGGCGGTGCCAACGAACACGGGCGCCATTCTCGTTCCCACTGCTCCTTCTTTTCGAGAATTGGATCAGACACCCACCGAAAGCTTTACGTCAGAGAGGCTGGACCTGAGCAAGACGCTTTTGCGTATCAGGGGATTTGGAGACGCTTCGCTTCACGGAGATACACAGAAGGGCGACAGCACATACTTTTCGCTCGGCCAGCTTGACCTGTTTGTAACGTCGGAAATGTCTGACAAGTTCAGGTTTCTTGCCGATATCCTGTTTGAAGGCGGCCCCGATAAGACGTACAGCGTCAATTCGGCCCCGTCGACGATCCTCAACGTGGATGTCGAACGTTATCTTCTCCAGTACTCAAAAAACGATTACCTGAATATATCCACCGGCCGAGGACACGTTGCAATCGGCTACTACAGCGCTGCATACCAGCACAGTACATGGTTGCAGACAACAGTGGGTCGTCCGTTTTTGTATGAGTTTGAAGATGAGGGAGGGATTCTGCCGATCCATATGATCGGCGTATCTGCTTCGGGCATGATTCCATCAGGATCGCTGGGATTGCATTATGTCGCCGAGGTGGGAAATGGTCGCGCCTCGCGAATTCCCATTGAGCAGGAGGCCATCCCGAATTCGATTGACGATGAGAATCACTTCGCGTTCAACCTGGCGGGCTTTGTCCGGCCGGATGCAATTCAGGGATTTCAGACGGGTTTTTCGGTCTACCACGACGTACTCTCACCCGCTAATGCGCACAAGATTAGCGAAACGATCATGGCCGCGCACGCAATCCTCATCCGCCCAAAATATGAATGGCTGAACGAGGCCGTGCTTGATCGCCAGGCTATTGTTGGGACTCCAAGAGCTTTCAACACGCCTGGCTTCTATTCTCAGGTCTCAAGGCAATACGGATTATACCGGCCCTATTTTCGCTACCAGTATTTGAATGTGGCGAACAGCCAGCCTGTGTTTCCCGACGTGGCCTTGCGTCACGGGCCATCGCTGGGAGTCCGATTCGACGCCAGCGAGTCAGTGGCTCTGAAATTTCAATACGACTACACCTTCTTGCGCGCCCAGCCGGGGATTCACGGTTTGACGACGCAGGTTGATTTCACGTTTTGACAGGAATCGATCAAGAATGCAACGTTTGATTTCTTTGTTGGTTGGCTTGGCATTGGTGCTATGTCCGCAAACGGACGCAGTAGGTGCTTCCGTGCCTTTTGATCTAAGCCTTGTGCGACAAAGCGCGGCTTCCGAGGCTCTCGTCGTCGTCGTGAACCAGTCCAATTCAGTGAGTGGTCTTTCCCTGGTCGAATTGCGCAGTATATTTCTTGGGCGTCGTAGCCACTGGGCAGACGGCAAGCGAATTACTCTCGTGATGCGCGAGCCGGGAGATCCCGGCCGCAAGGCAATCCTTCGAGACGTATGCGGAATGAATGAAGATCAGTTCAAGACGCATTTCATACACGGCCTCTATACGGGCGAGATCTTATCTTCACCCAAGATTCTTGCTACACCATCGGGTGTGCGCAGGTTCATCTTTAATGTCCCAGGTGCCATCGGCTACCTGCGCTTGAGTGACCTGGATGCGTCGGTGAAGGTTGTGCGGATCGACAATCTCTTTCCAGAGGACAAGGGCTACAAGCTCCAGATTCGGAACCAGGAGGTGGAGCCAAGTGACTAAGCGGTTCAAATTCAAGTTGCGCCGCCAGTCCGCTTATCCCATGCCTTTCCGGGACCGAGTTCTGAGAGTTGCGACGCGGCACAATGCGATTCTGCTGCTCCTGCTGGTTTACTTTGGCGTCGCGTTGGTTGGCGCATTCGTGATCCGGGATCTTCACGCTGCGGATGTCGCGGCGGAGCAGATGTATACAAGGTCAGTGCACGGGCTGCAGCGGATTGGAGAGTTGCAGTACTATGCGCAGGAGACTCGTCGGGCGACGCTGTATGCGTTGACGACGAGCGACAGCAATCTCCAGGTTGAATACGCTGACCAATCCCGCGACGCCGATCAGCGTGTCAAGGATGGAATTACGGAATATGGCCGCCAGGCGAAGCATCCCGGTGAGATCGCGCTTGCCAAACGGCTCAGTGGAGACTGGAATGGATATCTCGCCGTCCGTGACGAGGTTCTCGCCTCCATTCTGGAGGGTAGTGCGAAAGAGGCGGTGAGTCTGGATATCTCTGGTGGTGTGCCTGCCTTCGATCTGGTTCGAGAGGACTTGAACGAGGTCAAACGGCTCTACGATCAGGATGCCTCGATGCGCCTCGCGAACCTCGACACCTCGTGGCGCCGCTCAGCCTGGAGGTTGATTGGAATTCTCGGCTTCACATTTCTCCTTTCGGGCGCTGCGGTATGGGCCATCCAGCGCGGCCGGATGCTGAACGCAATCCACCTGGCAAAGCTGCAGATGGAGTTTGTGGCTTCTGTTTCGCATGAGTTGCGCACGCCCGTTGCGGTGTTGAGTTCAGCAGCAGACAATCTTGCCGACGGTCTCATAGAGGGAAAAGACGCCCTGAGGAATTATGGGTCTTTGCTTCAAAAACAAAGCCGGCGCATGGGCGAACTGATAGACGAGATTCTGCTTTTTGCGTCCACTGAAGATGGCAAGAATCGATACATACTTCGGCCGCTCCGGCTTGAACCGATTATTGACTCGATCATTTCAAGTGCTGAAGGCCTCATTGAAGGCGCAGATGTGATTTTCGATGCGCGCGTTGAAGCCGAGGTCCCGCTTGTCCTTGGTGATCCCGTGGGAATCTCGCAGTGTCTGCAGAATCTGATCAGCAACGCCATCAAGTATGGCGGTGATCACCCTCATATCACTCTTCGCGTCTATACATCGAACTTCGGGGGCATGGGCGGCGAAGTCCGGATCTCCGTGGCAGATCGCGGTATCGGAATCGATTCCTCTGAGCTCTCTCGTATCTTTGAGCCGTTTTATCGCAGTCCTCGCGTAAACACTGCGCGGATCTATGGGACTGGTTTGGGATTGTCCCTTGCCGAGAGGATCGCCGCATCCATGGGAGCGAAGATTTCCGTGGTGAGCGAACTCTCAGTCGGCAGCACTTTTACGCTGCACTTGCAAATTGCGAAAGGTGATGACTTGCAGGCGGACGCAGAAGTTACGCGCCCGTCTGCATCGTCCGATGTATGAACGCAAACATTCTCATCGTTGAAGACGAGCAGGAACTATGCATGACGCTTGGAGACCGCCTCCGGAGTGAAGGCTATGTCGTGGATTTTGCATTCGACGGCAAGGCTGGATTGGAAAAGGCCACGCAGAGTCCATTCGACCTGATCATCCTCGATATTATGCTGCCCTCCCGCAGCGGACTTGACCTTTGCACGGACATTCGCCGTGCTGGTCTTGCCACTCCGATTCTATTGCTTTCGGCACGAAGCCAGACGGTCGAAAAGGTGATCGGGCTCAAGCTGGGAGCGGACGACTATGTCACAAAGCCATTTGACACAATGGAACTTATGGCACGCGTCGAGGCGCTGTTGCGCCGTGTGCCGGCGAAGTCAGATGCGACCCAATCAAGCGATCTTGAAGTGTATCAATTTGGCTCGATTGTCCTCGATATCCGCAAGGCGAAGGTCACCCGTGGCGATCAGCCGGTGAATCTGACCGCGCGGGAGTTCCACCTGCTGCGCTATTTCGCGGAGCACCAGGGGATAACACTTACGCGAGATGAATTACTGCGAGAAGTGTGGGGCCATCGAACCGGAACATTCACGCGCACGGTGGACATGCATGTTGCCAGCCTTCGACAGAAACTGGAGCCTTCTCCCAAGAAGCCGCAGATGATTGTGACTGTTCAGGGGATTGGATACAGATTCTTGAGCTGAGTCAAGGTAACTCGCTTCTTTCCGGGAAACGGATTTTCAAGGGGATTATCGCGAGGGACGATCGCAAGCCAGAATCCGGGGGTGCGAATGGCCCTGAGAGACTACAACCGTGATCTAATGACTCCGCTCAAAGAGCGCTGCAATCGCTCGATTGTGGTGCTCCTGGGTGTACCACGACGGTCCATACTCTTCCAGGAGCCTGAACAACTCCTCCAGGACTGTCTCTGCAGTCGCCGGCGACATTTTTCTGAGGTTGATGAACTGGTTCGCGCTCGTGAGCGTTGTCTCCTCAATTTTCACGTTTCCCCCTCCAGCCTTGCGGGCCCGGTCGGGTTGTAAGGTTGCTAGCGATTTGAAGTTGCGAACAAGCCCGGCAATCTCCCCAAAGCCTCTCCCTGACACAAAAGTACACATCTCGTGTGCTGGCGCACATAAAAACTTGTAAGCGGGGTGTAAGAAGTGTGTAAAGTGGTTTAAAGTCGATAGTTTGCTCAGACGCTATCACCGTCCGCGTCCTTTTCGCCTGTTGCATCGTTCGCGATTGCCCGGATTCCAGGGTTGGCCATGCTCAGACCACCGAAGTGCAGCCCCTGGGTCGCTAATGGGGGCGCGTCGCGCCGGCAAGCAAGGCAATTCTCCCCCACATTTTGGCCATGGCGAAAGCTCGGCGAGGAAAGATCTCCTCCCCGGTGTCATACGGCAGGGTGACTTTGCTTGCAGTGATAAAAACTGGCAGGACCCCCGAGTTCCCAACCGCAAGGTTATTCCGTGTAGAATCGCTGATGCCGACGGGCGGCGAAGCAAAGCTTAGATCTCGTGCCGTCCACACCTTAGTGCGCATTCTTGCCGGAGGCTTCCATTGCGAGTTGGTCTGATGACACGCGAATATCCGCCGAACGTTTACGGCGGCGCCGGAGTTCACGTTGAATACCTTAGCCGCGAGCTGGCGAAGAAAATCGAGGTGGAAGTCCACTGTTGGGGCGAACAAAAGGTGGACGACGGCAATCTGCACGTGCGCGGCTGCCAGCCATGGCCTTTGCTCACAGAAGGAACTCAGGGGAAGTATAAGACCGCCCTCGAAACACTGAGTCTAAACCTGGCGCAGATGACATCTTTAGAGTCAATCGATATCGTGCACACGCACACGTGGTATGTGTCCATGGCCGGATTTCTGGCCAAGAAACTTTTCAATATCCCCTTCGTACTTACGACCCATAGCCTCGAACCCCTGCGCGCCTGGAAGGCGGAGCAGTTGGGCAGCGGTTATGCCATGAGTTCCTGGATAGAACACACGGCGATTCACGATGCTGATGCCATCATCGCAGTATCGAAGGGTACGAAGGAAGATATTCTTCGCGCATACCCCGATGTGGATCCTGCGCGGATTCACGTGATCTACAACGGCATCGACCTTCAAGAATACCGGAAGACGGACGACAGCACGGCACTTACAAAGTACGGCGTGGATCCTGCCTTGCCGTATGTATTGTTTGTGGGGCGCATTACGCGGCAGAAGGGGGTAACTCATCTTGTGGAAGCGATCCGCTACCTGTCTGGAGACACGCAGGTCGTATTGTGCGCGGGGGCGCCGGACACACCCGAGATCGCAGCCGAGATGCGGGAAAAGGTCGAGGCGATCCGGGCCATCAATCCACACGTGGTGTGGATTGAAAAGATGGTGACGAAGCCCGAGGCCATTCAGCTTTACAGCAATTGCAGGGTCTTTTGCTGCCCTTCGGTTTATGAGCCTTTCGGCATCATCAATCTTGAAGCGATGGCTTGCTCCGCGCCCGTCGTGGCCAGTGCGACAGGCGGAATCCTCGAAGTAGTCGTCGATGACGAGACCGGCTACCTGGTCCCATTCGTGCAGGATCCCGTCACCACCTTTCCCTCGGATCCCGAGAGATTTTCCCGAGACCTCGCGGTCAAAATCTCCGGCCTGATGGCGGATCCTGAAAAGGCTCGGCAATTTGGAGAGGCTGGACGCAAGCGCGTGGAGGAGAAGTTTGCCTGGTCTGCGATTGCAGCACAAACAATCGAGCTGTACAAGCAACTCATCGAAACAGGAACTACCACGGTGTGAGGCATCGTGTGCTTCTCAGCCTCCTCTGAGACTGGGCTTATCGGTTCAACTCCTTCTGCGACGTGCGGACATTGAGTGCCGCGCGGCTTGTAGCCGAGCTCCTCTGCAGGCGAAGTATTTCCTTGACGAAAGATAGCAAAATCAGCTACTTTGCCTCCCACAGTTTGAAGTCCAGTCTCCCCGCAGTTGAAAGGTTTTTCGATTTGATTTCGAAAACATCGGGAGCGCATATCTTTGGCTAAACTGCGCCGGGAGACTCCGGGGGCATTCGGGAGAGCCAGGAACTGGCGAACCGGTTCAGTTCACAGTTTGAGCGTTTCAGTTGCGTGCGTTGGCGGCTTACTCATACCAACGAACGACAGTAAATGGATTCGTTCAATTGTCAATATCCAACCGGATCTCATTGGGTGTGGATGCAGTAATTGCTTCAAAAGCGGGGGACATTGAAATGCACGCTATTGCACGCGGTGGATTGACAAAGTGTGTCGCGTTCCTGCTGTTGCTGATGCCTGGTGGGACCACTTTGATGTCTCAAGCCGGCTCGCCTGGACAGCCGTCTGAGGTGGCGGTTAATCCAAAATCCACCATTCGCGGGTCCTCGTTTCTTGTGACTGTGCTGAACGCGCCGCCCAATCCAAAGACGGTCGTGGTCGCGCTGGACGGCCAGATGCTGAAGGCCGAGATCGTGACGCCAGGAACCTATCGAGCGTATGTATCAGATAAGGTTGACCAGGCATCGCCGGACTTCGTTCCCCTGGGGACACACCGGGTCGCGGTACAACTGGACCAACAGTGGTTCACAAGCGATCAGACGGTGACGATTCAGCCGCAGGTTCTCCCGGAGTTGCTGGCGATTTCTCCAGCAGCCGTCGTCCGTGGCAGTTCTGAAGCGCAGTTAGTGCTCACTGGGCGCCACTTTGCTACGAAACCTGCGGACGACAATCAAATCGCGCTCGACGGGGTTGCGCTGCCGGTCAAGTGGGACGGTTGCGATCCGGCATCACCCTGGACAAAAGAGGCTGCTCGCATCACCCATGGCAGCGCTCAGCCCGACACAATTACATTGTGCAATCTGATTCTGCCCGACAAACCCTCGGTTGAACTGACGGTCGGCCAGGGAATCGCTCAACCCAGCGGGTTGAGGCTCGCCATCTCCCCCCTGCGACGGATGTGGATCGTTGGGCTGTCAGTCCTGGGAGAATTGGCCTGCGCTCTTCTCGTCATCGTGCTGGCCTCGTTTATACGAAAGCTCAGCATTGGGAACTCAAAGTACGGACTTTTCCGGATCCTGTTTTTGGATACTGAAACAGATACCTTCAGTCTGTCCAAATTGCAGTTTTACCTTTGGACCGGTGCAGCGATCTTCGCCTATAACTACTTCGTCATCAGCCGCATGTTTGTGCAGCAACTGGGCCTTCCCGACGTGCCGTCATCGCTGCCGGGCATCATTGCTGTCGGCGCGGGTACAGCGATAGGTTCTCAGGTTGTAACCGGTGTTCGAGGACCAAAGGGAGGCGGCCCGGAGAAGCCCAGCCTGGCTGACTTTGTGACGAGTGGTGGAGTTGCAGCTCCTGATCGGGTTCAGATGCTTCTTTGGACGATCGTTGGCGTCACCGTGTTTTGCCTGGCCACTCTTCGCACCGCCCCCTGGGACATCAAGGAACTGCCGCAGATCGGCAGCAACCTGATGCTGCTGATGGGGCTAAGCTCCGCGGGTTATCTCGGCGGGAAGCTCGCTCGCAAGCCCGGTCCGGTGCTGAATGAGATTTCGATCACGCCTGGGGGGCCTGACGACAATCAGGGAGGCGGCCCTGGAGACACGAGTGCAGCACCGGATCTGAGCCAGCCGATTGCGGCTGCGGAACAGGTATGGCGCCAGGCCCAGGCAGTCATTGCGCAGGCCAGTGCAAGCCTCAGTTCGACGGCCCTGAGCGCAGCGCAGGACTCGGTCAAAGCGTTGCGAGGCGGCATTGATGCCGCGAAAGCAGGCAATTCCGGCGTACTGAGTACGCTTGCTGATGGAGCGACTGCAGCCGATGTGGCTTCGCGCATTCTTGCATCGGAGTTTCGGCAGCTTGCTTCCACAGGAAGTGCGCAGCAGGTGGAAGCAACTCGTCAACTTGCCGAACTTGCGCAGGAGTGCGCGTCGGCAGCCCAGGATTTATCGAGCGGCGCGGCGCAGGCAACCGGAAGCGCGCAGGCGCAGCAGGCCAGCGCGGATAGCTCCGCCCCCGCTCTCCGGGTGATCGACCTGAGAGGGCGAAATCTTTCACTGGATGCAACCTTCGAAATCAATGATGCGGAACTGCCATTCCGGATGCTGGTGCCGGTGAATGGAGTGCGAGGGCCTGAACGTGTTGCTCCGGAGGACGACTCGAGCCTTGCGAACATGTGTCGTGAACTGCGGCTTAGAATTGCTCCGGCGACTCTGGGAGATTCAGACCGAGCCAGCTATGACGCGTGGTTCCAGTCGGCCGGGAAGCCGATCAAGGTCACGATTACCAACCCGGACGGACAGATGTCGGAGTTGAGTTTCGACGTTCCGCCAGGCGCTACGCAGTCGCATAGCTGACGCAACCTGCAGCCATATTGGAGAGATCATGGACGACTTGCAGAAGAAGACCTGTATCGCCATCGTCAACGTTTTTGAGAGCGGCTCTGCGAAGGGAAATTACGCAGCAGTAACCGTGGTAAAGGGCGATGCCGGCCATCTAACTTACGGTCGCAGCCAGACTACGTTGCCCAGCGGCAACCTTTATCTGCTCCTTAAGGCTTATGTGGATGCACCCGATGCCCAATATGCGACGGAAATCAACCCCTATCTCGACCGTGTCGCTGCGAAAGACCTGACTCTCGATTTCGATATGCCGTTCCGCGCAATACTCAAGGAAGCTGGGCAAGATCCTGCAATGCAACGGGAGCAGGATGACTTTTTTGACCGTGCATACTATGTGCCCTCGATGGCTGCGGCCAAGAGTGCGGGCCTCCAACTCCCCCTTTCTCAAACCGTCGTTTACGACAGTCATATTCAGGGCGGCTGGTTGCGGATTTACAACAGGGTTTTGAAAGCCATTGGCCCCGTGTCGAGTACGTCGCCCGAGCAGCAATGGGTTGCAAAGTTTGTGGAGACACGGAAGGATTATTTGAATTCGTGCAAACCGCCTCTTCCTGCGAGCACATATCGGATGGATTCATTCAATGATCTGATGCAAGGCAACAACTGGGATCTGGGCTTACCCCTGACTGTCCACGGGGTGCAGATTACCGATGCGACCTTTGGCGCGGAAGCCGCCGCGCCCATCGTACGAGCATCGGTACCTGAACCGGATACTGACGCGCGCGCGATTCTGCGGCCGACAGTCCCTTACACCAGGGGGGCAGACGTACTTAAGTTGCAGCAGTTGCTGAACGCCGCGGGACTGAAGAACTCCGAGGACCAGATTTATGGCCCATTTACTCAAGCTCTCGTAGAGCAATTCCAGTTGAAGTCAGGCCTAAAGGCCGATGCAGTCGTAGGCCCACAGACTTGGACTTCGTTGCTCGGCAACACCGGCACACCAGCCTGATGGGCTCGCTTCTTTAGCTCAACAACGGTGAGACATGCTGAAGGCACTGCGGTGGGCCAATATGATCCTTTGACCAGCCTCCCACTTTCTCATTCGATTGAGTTCCGCCCCTGCTACGCGCTTTCTGCGAAGCGCTTCAACTACATTCTGAGCGCAAAATCAGTGCAGCCCTCGACGCTTGACGGCGGCCGTTCACGCTGACGAGTAAGTGCGCGACATGATTTCTAAGGCTGGCCGTTCTCGAAACTTCGGAACAGCCGCCGGTGAGCGGCGTTGGCGGGGAAGAACTAGAATGGTGGAAAGGGGATCATAACGTGAATACTCAATCCATCATTGCAGCCCTCGATGCGGAGATTGCAAAATTGCAGAATGCGCGGAAGTTACTGGCGCTTAACGGCAAGGTCGACGTCATTGTAAGCAAGCATGTAGCGAAGAATGCGACTGCCAAAAAGGTGAAGAAGCGCATTTTAAGTCCCGAGGCCAGGGCCAGGATCGCTGAAGGTCAACGGAAACGCTGGGCGGCCGTAAGAAAGAATGCGAAATAGAGAAGGCGCCCTGGCGGGCCGCCTTATGGACGTATCAATCTGCCTTTTAGAAGCGAATTTGCTTCTACGCATTTTGAGGACCTATCGCAGGCGCACATTGAGCCTTCGACGCGCTGCCCTCTGGGACGATGAAATGTAACAGCGCGGCGGGTGCCAGCTTGGCGTGCGCTTTGGCGGGAAAATGGGCTACGCGGTGGTCAGGGTCTTATATTCAGTCAACATGCGGGTGCGCCACCGCACGATCATTCCGAATGCCAGGACGAAAAACAATGCGGCAGTCTGTTGCATCGTGAGAAAGGAGTCGAGGTAGTCTCTGGCCAGGTAGCGAATCGCGGCCAGGACAATCACGACGGCAAAAAAAGCATTTGAGCGCTGCATCATGATGGACTCGCCATCTCGCACCAGTCGCGATGTAATGAGCAAGGGATATGCGAGCAGAATGGCTCCGATTAGAAAAGCGCAAACTGCCCAGGTCCACGGGACCCGGAACGCGGGTACGAAAAACATGGAGAACCCAGTAGCCATCCCTAAAGGGGGAATGACGATCTTCTTTATAGTTACGGCAGTGCGACCCTCACGGATTCGCCAGACCATCACCGCAATCAAGCCCCCGACAGATCCCACAGCCGTCTCAGATAAGATATGCATCGCAACACCCGTTCTTATTATGCCAAAGAGACGGAGTCCGCAGTAGAGCTCACGGTGGTTCGCCCGTCGATCCGCTGCCCAAACGCGCTTTCATTGAGATGCAACCATTTTAAAATCAGTGAATTCGCTGCACTTCGGTGCTTGCCTCCAGGGTGTCGGGGTCACACACCGCACCCGGTTCGGCCAGCCGGATCAAGCGATGTAAGTACGCGCGGGAGATACTCAGACTGCGCGCTGCCAGAGTCTTGTTTCCGTTGTTTTCTCTAACTGCCATTGCCGCCAACCGGATCTTGTAGTCCCGAAGCTGCCGCTCGAAGGATCCTCCGGGTGCGCAGTCTTCAATGCTGATCACGGCTTCTTCTCGCAGGTTCAAGGGAAGATCCTGCTGGCGAAGCACCTTGCCCTGCGCCAGAATGATTCCTCTTTGAATTACATTTTCAAGTTCGCGGACATTTCCCGGCCAGGGATAACTCTGCAGCGATTCCATCGCTTCGGACTCGATGCTATCCATGGGCTTTTGGAAGATCTGACCGTAGTGGCGCAGGAGGTGCATCGCGATCTGCGGAATGTCCTCGGCGTGCTCCTGCAGGGATGGTGTCTCAATCTTCATTACGTTGATGCGGTAATAAAGGTCTTGGCGGAATTTGCCCAACGCCACCATCTCAGACAGATCACGGTGCGTGGCGAAGATAAGTCGAGCGCGCAGCGGAATCAGTCGATTGCTGCCCAGGCGGCTGAATTCTCGTTGCTGGAGAACTCGTAACAACTTGACCTGCGTGTAAGCGCTCAGTTCTCCAATCTCATCCAGGAAGAGGGTGCCATCGGCAGCCTGCTCAAAGTAGCCCTCTCGCGCTCCTACGGTGCCTGTGAATGCGCCCTTCTCGTGGCCAAACAACTCGGCTTCAATGAGCGTTTCAGGAATGGCTCCGCAAGCTACCGCCACGAATGGTCGACTTCCTCGCGAGCCCCGGTTGTGAATGGCTCGGGCAACCAATTCTTTACCCGTACCGCTTTCTCCCGTCACGAGCACAGAGGCTTCGATGTTCGCCACGCAATCAATAAGATGGTGGACCTGCTGCATCTGCGGGCTCGCACCGACCATCCGGTCGCGATCGCGGGCGGCAGTCTCGAGACGATTCTGTGCCGCCGCAAACTGAAGCTTGATCGTAGAACTCTCATAAGCCCGGCGCAGCATGATTCTCAGATCCCGGATGGATGGCGGCCGACGGCAATAACCGTAGGCGCCCTGCCGAACCAACTCGGTAGCGGTCGATCGCAGCCCGTCGTCTGCCATGATGACCCAGGCAATCTTCGAAGCAATCAAGCGACGCGCACATTCAATGCGTTCTTTCAGCGAATCATGGTTTGAGTTGAGGTCGAGAATCATCACATGACAAGTCTCTTCCGTTAGTAGTCGGTTGATCCCAGCTTCGTCGGATTCAAAGAAGAACTGGAATTCCTTACCCAAGGCTGAAGCAAGCAAGGGCTGCAAAGTGCAGTCCTGTGAAAATAAACCTATGCAAATCACGGTTATCTCCCTTTTAAGGGCTTGTTGTGGAGGTAATGTAGCACGGTGACTACAGTGGAAACAACGCGAATAACGACGGTACTCGTTATTTTGGTTACCACTTCTGTGGGATATATGTGTAGTCACTGCGAACCACAAAGTGCGAACGGCTGTAAACATCCGTGCACACCTGTACGCTTATGATAATAGCAACATATTTAAAATCAGTTACTTAAGTGATTCATTGCCTTTGGAACAGCGATTGCAATTCAGAAAGTCGTCCATCCTTCAGTTCGGAATTCAGGAGGTTCGGCTATGCAATCGAACGTTATCTGGCCTGCCCTCACCGTTCTGGCAGTGGCGCTCGCGTCTGTGCCGGCAATGGAGAATGCGGGGAATCGCTCCATCCTCTATTGGGTGGTTGTTCCGTCTTTATTGCTTGGCCTCGTAGCTGTGTGTTATCACATCGCGCTTTTTTAGAGAAAGGGAAGAGGAAATGGGTATGCACTCCATCGCGTGGTGGCCAACGTGCGCAGTACTCTCCGTGGCGACGTTCACGGATCTGCGCAGCCGGCGCATTCCGAACTGGTTGGTGCTGCCGTTTCTTCTTGCGGGCATCGCAGTCTCAGGCTGGTTCCATGGCTGGCACGGAATTGCTCAGAGTTTCGAGGGTCTCGGTGTCGGGGCGCTTTTGTTTGGATGTTTCGCCATGATGGGCGGAATGGGTATGGGGGATGTCAAGCTCTGTGCAGCGATCGGAGCCTGGGTGGGTCCAGAGCAACTCATTATCGCGATGGTGGTGACGGGTCTTGCTGGGGGCGTGATGGCTCTTTGCTGGGCTTTGTACGGTGGTTTTTTTGGTGAATTACTTAAAGGATCCGGAGACCTCTTTTTTGGATGGAAGCAGCGCGGCATGCGAATGCCACCTGATCTCGTATTAAGCAATCCGCGGGCGCGCAAGATGCCTTATGCCCCGGCTATTGCGATCGGGACGCTTTTCTCCTTCTTCACGCATTAATTCCCAGACTTCGCGGGATAGCAGATGCAGCCGCGATGGTTGGGACAGAGTTAATTGGTGGAAGATGTTGCAAACCGCAGGGAGCAGCGAATCGGGAATGGCAACGTATCAGGAAACTGACGCGCTGGGTACGAACGCCTTGACCGTCGCGCTCATAGGTCCGGAAGCCTGGCGTCGTAAGGCGATTATTCATGCTCTCGAAGGTCCATGGGCAGGGGTGCCCCACGAGGTTTCCTTTTATCCGGACCGCAGTCAAGTTGCGAAGTTGATCGAACTCAATTACGACGTCGCCATAATCGATCTCGATAGCAATCCCGAGGTTGCGCTTGATCTGGTAGAGAGCCTTTGTACGGGAAGCCAGACCACCGTGATGCTCTTTTCGACAATCGTTGACGCGGAGCTGATGATTCGCAGCATGCGAGCCGGAGCAAGAGAACTGTTGAATATACCTCTAACTCCGGGTGTCATGGCGGAAGCGATGATTCGCGCTTCAGCACGCCGTTCATCCGTGCGCGCATCAAAAAAGACCGATGGCAAGCTCTTCGTGTTCTGGGGCGCGAAAGGTGGTTCCGGGGTCACCACGCTTTCGAGCAATTTTGCAATCTCTCTTGCCAAGGAAACCGGTCAGAAGACACTGTTGATTGACCTTGATCTGCCCCTTGGCGATGCAGCTCTGGGGCTCGGAATAAGTGCTCAATATTCGACTGTCGATGCTCTTCAGAACTCTGCTCGATTGGATTCGACTTTTCTTTCGAGGCTGGTGGTCAAGCACAGCTCTGGACTGTTTGTGCTCACCGCTCCTGACAAAGTGGTCGATGTTGTATTTCCGGTAGAGGCGATTGACAGGCTTATCGCTGTCGCGAGGCAGGGCTTCGATTTCGTGGTGGTTGACTCAGGATCGCGCCTCGATCTAACAGGCTCTGCTCTCTTTCATCCTGAGGCTGTGATCTACCTGGTGTCACAGGTGGGCATCTCCGAACTACGCAATTCGAACCGTATTATTTCAGAGCTCTTTGTCAAGGAATTCCCAAAGCTGGAAATTGTTCTCAACCGCTTCAAGACTTCCGTGCTTGGTATCGACGAAGAAAATATAACGAAGGCCCTGACCAGGCGAGCGCAATGGAAGATTCCTGAGGACAGTGCCACTGCCCGCAGGATGCAGGTCGAGGCGACTCCTATGATAATGAGCGATTCACCAATTTCGCGAGCGATTCGCCTGATGGCAAGGGCAGCATGCGGGCTATCCGCTGAACCGGAAAAGAAGAAGAAAAAGATCATGGGGCTATTTTGATGGGGGTCTGGAATTCATGGGCGACTTAGCAGGAGAACTACTCAATCTCGAAAAATTCAAGGCAGAAATTCATCGGACCCTGATCTCGAAGCTGGATCTCGAGAAACTGTCGCGCGTTGAATCCACTCAGGCGAGGAATGTAGTCGCCGGGCTCATCACCGAAATTGTTCGCAATCAAGGCGTGCCGCTGAGCTTTGAGGAACAGCAAAAGATTCAGTCGGACCTGCTGGACGAAGTCTTTGGTCTCGGGCCATTGGAGCCATTGCTCCGCGATCCGAAGATCTCTGACATCCTGGTGAATGGTCGAGACAATGTATTCGTTGAGCGTGGAGGCAAACTGCAGCGGGTGGATACGTCGTTTCGCGACGATCGTCATCTTCTGCAGATTATCGATCGCATCGTGTCGCGGGTTGGACGCCGAGTGGATGAATCTTCTCCGATGGTGGACGCTCGTTTGCCCGACGGCTCGCGCGTCAATGCCATCATTCCACCGCTTGCGCTCGATGGTCCATCCATGTCCATCCGCCGATTCGGCACCGGGCCCGTCGCTGCGAATCAATTGGTTGAACTGAAAAGCATTTCAGCAGAAATGATGCTCGTGTTGGAGTCGGCCGCGCGGGCGCGACTCAGCATCTTGATCTCTGGTGGTACGGGCGCCGGTAAGACAACGATGCTTAATATCCTCTCGCGGAATATTCCGCAGAGCGAACGCGTGATCACTATTGAAGACGCGGCCGAACTGCAGTTGGCACAAGAGAACCTGGTTCGCCTGGAGACGCGCCCGCCGAACATCGAGGGGCAAGGCGCGATTCGCCAGCGACAACTGCTCATCAATTGTCTTCGCATGCGACCCGACCGCATCATTCTCGGCGAGGTCCGTGGCGAAGAGGCTTTTGACATGCTTCAAGCCATGAACACAGGCCACGAAGGATCGATGGCCACGATTCACGCAAACACGCCGCGCGATGCGCTCACCCGTCTGGAATCCATGGTTGCGATGTGCGGCCTGACGCTGACCGAAAAGACCGTGCGTCAGCAAATCGCCTCGGCGCTCGATATCGTCATCCAGGTGTCGCGAATGAGCGACGGCACGCGCAAGGTCACAAGTGTTACTGAGATCGTCGGCATGGAAGAGAACGTCATTACCATGCAGGAAATCTTCGCTTTCCACAAAAAGGGAATCGGACCTCAAGGTAAGGTCATTGGCGCATTCAAACCGACCGGTGTCCGCCCGCGGTTTCTTGATCGGCTGCAGATTGCTGGAATCTTTCTCCCGCAAAGCACCTTTGACACAACACTTGAAGTTGGCTGAATTGGAAGAGAGCTGAAGGAAATGATACTGATTGTCATATTGATATTTGTGGGTGTATTCGCAGTGATCACCCCCTTGCTAATAGGTTGGGGCGGTGCGGGTGGTCTTCGGCAGAACAAGAAGGCAATCGCAACACTCGAAACGGCGATAAGATCCACGACCGTGGAGAAGTCTGGTCCCGTTATCGACTTTCGCAAGGTCGAATTGAACAGCGCCATTCCGTGGCTGAATGGCTTGCTCTCCAAAATCAACTTTGTGCCAGCCCTGCAAAAGCTGCTCAACCAGGCCCAGATGAAGATGACCGTGGGCGCTCTTGTTCTCCTTTGTATTGCATGTTTCGCGATTCCATCCTACTTGATAAATTTGCGGACCCAGAGCGCTCTATTCGCGTCGGCGGTCGGTGTAGTTCTGTCGCTTCTCCCCATCGGCTACGTTCTCTTCAAGCGCGGCCATCGGTTCAAGAAGTTTGAAGAAGGATTGCCGGAAGCACTTGATCTGATGGTCAGTGCTCTGCGTGTAGGACATAGTTTCAGCTCAGCGGTGGGGCTGGTTACGCGGGAGTGCGCTGACCCTGTCGGGAGTGAGTTCAAGACGGCATTTGACGAACAGAACTTCGGCCTCGATCTGCGAACCGCACTTGAAAACTTAACTTATCGCATGCCTTTGCAGGATCTCAAGATTGTCGTCACTGCAATTCTTATCCAGCGGGAGAGCGGTGGCAACCTTGCCGAGGTGTTGGAGAAGACAGCCTATGTCATTCGGCAGAGATTCCGCTTGAAGCGTCAAGTCATGGTCCACACGGCGCAGGGACGCATGACGGGATGGGTTCTTACGATTCTGCCGATGGCCCTGGGAGTTGGCCTCTACATTGTGAACCCGGACACGATGAGTCTCTTGTGGAAGCGCGAAATCGGAATCAAGCTCCTCTACGGCGCCGCCGCGAGTTTAACGGTTGGCACTTTAATTATTCAGAAGATTGTACGCATGGATGTTTGAAGGTGGGCAATGGGATTTGCGATTCTTGCTTTTTGCTGCATATTTCTGTTGATCGCGAGTGCGGGAGTGCTCCTGTTCTATCGGGCAGCCGTGCTCGAAAGGATCACTGCAGTGGTCACTCGGCGGGCGCAGCGGAAAAGCATTTCGAGTACGCTGCAAGAAACAGGATCCTCCATCAGCGGTGTGGTGGAAAAGTTCGAGAGGGTTCTACCGAGGAGCCAGGCAGAAGTATCGGTTGTGCAACAACGTTTGATTCGGGCCGGCTACCGCAAGGATTCAGCCCTGAACCTCTTTTATGGAACCAAGGTCCTTGTGCCCTTGACCCTGTGTGCGATTGCTTTGTTCAGCGGCCTGGGAAGCTTGAGTCCCTTTCTCGTCTATGCGTCTGCATTGGGTGTGGGCTACATCGCTCCCGACTTCTGGTTGGGAAAGATGATCAAAGCACGCCAAAAGAAGATCCGGCTGGCCTTGCCCGATGTTCTGGATCTGCTCATTATCTGCGTCGAGGCGGGACTCGGTCTGGATCAGGCGACCGCGCGCACAGCGAAGGAGTTGAGTTCATCTCATCCCAAGATCAGCGACGAGTTGGATATCGTCGCGTTGGAGCAGCACGCCGGTTGTCCTCGTGCCGATGCCTGGAAGCATATGGCCGAGCGAACAGATGTAGACAATGTGCGCAATCTGGTTTCCATGCTGGTGCAATCGGAACAGTTTGGCACCAGCATTGCAAAGACATTGCGTACACATTCCGACACCCTCCGATCGAAGCGCATTCAGGAGGTGGAGGAGATGGCGGCCAGGACCACCATCAAATTGATTTTTCCGCTTGTGTTGTTTATCTTCCCGTGCCTCTTTCTGGTAACTCTGGGTCCGGCGGTAATCCTCATGTCGGAATCGTTTAAAGAATTTCTCAAATGAGAGAAAGGAGATTCACTATGGACAACGCAACCATTATCCGGATCGTCGCCGGTGCGCTCTTTGTCATCGTGTTGGGTTTGCTGATCCAACGCCGCCGTACCTCAGTAAAATAGTGTTCTTTCGTGGGATGGTGGCGCTCGTGGAGCGCCCACCACAGCGCCCCACCCCAACCTCGTGATATGGATGACGGTGTCCTCGATCGTACGCGCCGGGATACCGGCATCCAGCTCACGCGAAGTTTGCGATGCTATGGCCTATCGCGCCATTGTTCAGGCTTGACATTTTGAATTGTTTGGTTTGCCTCCAGGAAATACCGGCTTAGTTTGCCGAGCATTACGGCAGTAGTGCATCAACTGCCCCAGGCGCAACAGATGGTTGCATCTTCGTCAACGACTGGTTGACGGACCATGCGAAGAGTGGAGTGAGGGATGGAAAGACAACAATACTGTGTCTACAACCAGTCAAGCGAATGCTTTCTGAGTCTGGGAGTAACGACGGGCGACAATACACTTGCGCGCCTAAAGGGAATGATTGGCAAGGGACCCCTCAGGGTGGACGAGGGATGTTGGATGATACGACCTAAGGGTTTTCATACCCTGGGGCTCTTCTCTTCCCGCGATCTTATCTATCTGGATGAGAATCACAAAGTAGTTCAGGTCGTGGAAGCTTTTCCTGCATTCCGGGTTCCGCCTCTAAGATCAGATGCTGCAAGTTTGCTGGCACTTCCGGTCCATACGATCTACTCATCGCAAACCCAGCCCGGCAATCAGCTAGTGATATGTGCTGCTAAGGAGATGGAATTCCGATTAAGGAGCATGCCCACTCTTGAACAGGGAGAAGAAAGAGTTCCCGAACTGTTACCGTCGAATAGTTACATGGCGAAGAGCTGGTTGCCGCAAGGCTCAAAAGACCAGGGGGAGGCAGTTCGCAAGCGCCGATGGCCTCGGCTTGTGGCGTATGACTCCGAAGGCGGCGTTTTAGCCGTGCATGGCATCAGGGACATAAGTGCAACCGGTCTATATCTATTAACGGATGAACGCTGGCCCATCGGATCGCAGGTAGTGATGACATTGCAAAGGACCGACGGGCTGGATGATGATTCCAAGAGTCCCATCAACGTAAAGTTAAGGGTGATGCGTTGGGGTAAAGATGGGGTGGGTTTGTCCTTTGTGCAGGCGGGAGTGGACGAGTCCAAGTTGATGGAATTAGCGGCCAGGTAGCTCGCAGGAGAAATCAGACAAGACTTCCACTAAGGTCAGACGGGCATTCAGGACAGTTCCTGTGAAGTCGAGGATCAATGTTGATAACGAATGTGCGAGGCGGAATGAAAGCGTGGAGAGATGAAAGCGGACAAACCGCCGTACTCGCAGCTCTCTGCATGACATGTTTGCTCGGGTTCCTCGCGCTATCTGTAGACGTAGGCTTGATTTTTCATGCAAAGCGCTTAGCACAATCGGCAGCCGACAGCGCAGCCATTACGGGGGCTCTTGAATCCAGTTATGGCGATGTCGTTTCCGCTGCTAAAAGTGACTCAGCTCGGAACGGCTTTACAGATGGCTCAGCCGGAGCTACCGTTACGGTAAATAATCCGCCTCTGAATGGACCGCACGCCGGCAACTCAGGTTACGTAGAAGTGATCGTCTCAAGTAAACAGGCCACATACTTCATGAAGGCGTTCAATAGGAGCTCCATGACGGTGAACGCAAGAGCTGTGGCTACGATGGGTTCTACACAGAATTGCATCTACACTCTAAATGCCTCCGGTACCGACATTTCAATAACTAATGGGGCAAACATACAGAGTACGGAGTGTGCGCTTTATTCCAACTCAAGCAGCTCGAATGCCTTGTTGGTCAGTAACGGAGGTAAACTCAACGCTGCCGCAGAAAATCTTGTGGGGGGGTATTCAGTCACAAACGGAGGCTCCGTTTCCCCTACTCCGAATACGGGAATTGCCGCCATCAGTGATCCTCTGGCGTTTCTGCCCACACCGAGTTTCAGCACCTCATCCTGTATCGCCAATCCCAACCTCGGGGGCGGTGGGACCTATAACATCGGGCCGGCCGCATCGGGTGGCACTGTTTGTTACAACGGTCTGACGATCGCCAATGGAGCGAAGGCTACATTGAAGCCGGGCTTCTACATTATCAACGGAGCACTGAGTCTGGCTGGAGGATCCTCGATTAGCGGAACCGGAGTGACATTCTATTTCCCGGTCGGTGGATCCCTATCCTTGAGTAACGGCATCGACTTTGCCTTGAGCGCGCCGACTACTGGAACCTACAACGGCATTCTCTTCTATGAAGATCGGAGTAACTCGATTGCAGCCACGGTCGAAGGCGGAGCAAAGTCAACGCTGCAGGGCATCCTCTATTTCCCGGCGGCAAATGTGACCATGGAGAACGGGAGCTCGACCGGAACATATGCATCAATCGTCGCGGGTTCCCTTACATTTGCGGGCGGCGCCAAACTGAATAATTACGCCGACGTAAACTCCTCGACACCGTTGGCATCGGCAAGGTTGGTTGAATAAGACATGAATCATCCGGGCATCAATAAACATGAATGTCGGCCGCGGACGCGGACCTGGAAACCTGCACGGCGTGGCGCTCTGCTGTCTGAAAGCGGTCACGCATTCGTGGAATTGGCCCTCATGATGCCGATTTTCACGATCATTATTATCGGAGCCGCAGAGTTTGCGCGCCTCGGTTATGCTTTGAATGAGGTTTCAAATGCCGCGCGAGCGGGAGTGCAATACGGCGCGCAGAATCATCTCACGGCGCGTGACTCAAACGGCATGCAGCAGGCGGCGACGAATGACGGTCATAATGTCAAGTCGCTCAAGTCTACGGCAAGCACATTTTGTGTTTGCTCCAACGGCTCTGCGATTACCTGCGCCAACGCCGCAACCAGTTGTTCAGCGCGCATTTTCGAGTATGTTCAAGTGAATACATCTGTGAATGTGGATCCGATATTTCATTGTCCCGGGCTTCCAACCACGTACGCCCTCCACGGACAAGCGACAATGAGAGTGGAGCAGTAGTGGCTCACGCGGAGCGTATGGTTCTGACCGACGATCGGCCAGCGAGGCTAAGCGCGCGTTGCGCGGATCCATGGGCCGTCCGTTCGATCGGGCGCCTGCTGGTCAAACTCAAAAACGGTAAGCGGATCTACAGTGACGATGGAGGTTCACTGGTGGAGACCGCGCTCTCCGCGATGCTTGTGATGATGATCTTCTTCGGGATTATGGAGATCTGCATGGCCCTGTATTCCTATCACTTCGTTTCTGAAGCCGCGCGTGAAGCCACGCGTTACGCGATTGTTCGAGGCTCAGCTTGTGATAGTTTTTCGACTGCGTGCCCGGCACTGGCATCGGATATTCAGGCTTACGTAGGTGGATTGGGATACCCGGGGATCAATGCCTCAAATATCACCATTACGACGACGTGGCCCACAACCGGTGCCAGTTGCACTCCATCGTCTAATCCCTGCAACAATCCGGGAAATCTTGTTCAAGTGGAAGTGCAATATAAATTTCCGCTCTCCATCCCGTTTGTTCCCGCCTCCAAACTAACTATGTCCAGTACCTCCCAGATGGTGATCTCGCAATAAGGGGAGGGACTGTGCGGTCTAATCGAACTCATCGGGGATAATAAGAAGCACTTCCACGGCAGTTGCTTTTCCATTCTGCCGTGCCGGCCTGAACTGCCACTGTCTAAGGGCATGCAGCACAAAAGCCGCGCGAACGTATTTTGCCGGAAAAGCGATTGCGAGGGATTCTAAACGACCTGACTGGTTTAGAAAACCATGAATCATAAGTGCATCGGCGTTCAGATCCCGCGAAACGAGATTGGGCCTCCAAATGTCGTATGGCCAGGGCGCTTCAAGTCTTGAAACAGCACCTCCCGCTGCGGTTTCCGCGGATCGCACCAGCGAATACTGGAGAATCCAGTTCTTGGACAAACCAACATGCAGATAGACGGTATACGCAACTCTGTCATTCCAGACTTCAAGCGTCTCAGGATATTCATCGGCGAGAGACGTGCCCACAACGACTACACCAAAGTGGCCGTCCGGCGGCAGCGTGATGTGGTACGTGCCATCCTGCTTTTCTGATCCGGCATCAGCGTTGACTGTGCGATCAACTCCGGGATTTGCGCTGCTCTGCCTCGGGCTGATCTTGGCTTGTTCCGGCTTGGTTCCAGTGTTTACCGCGTTCCGCTCATTTCCCGGCGCTCCCGACGTGGGTTGATACTCCGCGGACGATTCGGGCGTTTCCTTTGTTTGTCCCATTGCATGGGTCGCAGAAGAAGTGGAAGACTTTGTCTCATTCACCGGTGGCAGTGTTATGGACCCCTCGGGCATGCGGATATCAGAGAGCGACAGAACCGCTGTGGGAGTTGGCTGATCGGCTGAATTAGAGATCGTGGCAGGCACCAACTTCAGTAGTTCAGGCGCGCGCAACGTCACCGGCGACGTTGTTCCTGCAGCAATGGCCTCAGTGCGCGGAGAGATTTTAGTGGCCGCGACGCTAAGGTCGGCAAGTTTCAGCTCGTCGTTGGGTGTATCCAGCGATGGGTTTACGTCGGCAGCCGTTGCTTTCTCCGGTAGCGGAGCGACAATCTCTTTCGATGAAGCCAGTTCCGGTGTCCATATCACGATCGTTGGCACCGGGGTTTCGACAGTGAGGGCGACGTGAGCATGAAACTCAGGCTGCACCAGTGTCTGAAGCCCTTTGGCGCCTGCGGGAGGTAAGCGCATGGCTGGAGGGCGCGCATGTGTCTCTTGTACGCTGTTCTTAGTTGGGGCGTTGAGATGCGGTCCAGGATAAGTGATCCCGTCCTCGCCAAAATTGTCGTTGTGGAGTTCAGACGCGTGCAACTCCAGGTGCCGAACTGTGTACCGCTGGGTCACAATCCGATCCCGGATCAAGGGGTTGTACAAGATTCCGTAGGTCAACATTCCCATCGCCGCACTGTGAACCACGGCCGATATGAGTAACCCGGACGGCCTCCACCGAGAGATCGATGGATTTCCAAACAGGGAGATGATTTCAGACGAGCTCATGATCGATTGATCGCCCTCATCGGTGTTCGCTCCCTTTCACGCTTTCTTTTCAACGCCAGAAAGACAGGTCCGCGCTGGCGCTTGTTCCACTCCAATTGTTGCAATTGAGAGGCCAATGCCATTTCACTGCAATTGCAATATCAACTAGCCAAAGGCATGTGTACTGGCCGATACAAGGGGTTCGGTTGGTATACACAAGTGCACACATCGTTCTCGGAACACCTCGTAAACCTTGCATTATGGGGCAAATTGCGGGTTTCCCCTTTGGCACGGCAATTGCCACCACAAAGACAACAAAGCATCGCAACGCCGTCTTATGGGAGAAGCATCTCGTTATGAACCGACGATTATTGACCGTCCTACTTATCGCATTTGTAATTGCCGCCGGATGTTCTTTACTCGTCTACCGGATTGTGGGTAAGCGCGTGGCTGGGGCGCACCAGGGGAGTACGACACGTGTCATTACTGCTTCTACAGACATCAAGCTTGGAACAATTCTCACAGCAGCCAATTTGAGCACCACGGAAATAGCTGGAACTGTGCCTAAAGAAGCCATTCTCAAACCAGAAAACGCAGTTGGTCGTGGCGTGGTGGCAAACATCTATGAGGGCGAACCAATTATGGAGAGCAGGCTGGCACCTGTTGGCAGTGGTGGCGGCCTTGCGGCAACTATTCGCCAAGGCATGCGCGCCTGCGCAGTCAAAGTGGACGAGGTGGTTGGCGTCGCTGGCTTCGTGACTCCTGGAATGCGCGTGGATGTATTGATTTCCGGCGATCCCCCAGGGACAAATAGCCAGGGCCAAGGGACCCAGGTGAGGACACTTCTCCAGAATATCGAAGTGCTGTCTGCCGGCACCGATATTCAAAAGGATACAGAAGGCAAACCGCAGCAGGTGCGCGTCGTTAACCTGCTGGTAAGTCCTGAGCAGGCTGAGGTTCTGAGCCTGGCGACTAATCAGAGCAATCAGATGCACATCCAACTCGTGCTTAGGAATCCGCTTGACACGCAAGTAGCAAAGGTGTCTGGAACGGCAATGGTCAACCTGTTTGGAGGTAACGCTGGAACCCCCGCAATGGCTCGTGCGGCCGGTTTCCCGCAGGCGAAGCGTAAAGCGGAGCCACGGTCTTATTCAATAGAAGTATTCAACGGGTCGCAACGGACAGAGCAGAAAATTGCGTCCCCCGAGGAAAAAGAGTGAACGTGAAGCCTCATATCGCTATAGGTTGTCTAACTGGACTGCTTCCTATTCTGTGCGCATCCTGCCTTTCGCAGGTACAGGGTGCAGCAATGAGTCCGCAGGCTTCCGGCGTCTCAAGCCAGGACGCAGCCAACGATCTTTCCGTCGTCGTAGGCAGGTCGGTTCTGCTTGATTGCGCGCAGCCAGTGGAAAGGATCTCCGTGGGATTGGGCGGATTGGCTGAGGCCACTGCGGTCAGTCGCACCGAAATCCTCGTCAATGGAAAAGCCCCTGGCGAAACAAGTCTGATTATCTGGGAGAAGGGCGGCAACCGCGAATTCTTTACCATTACGGTCAGGCCCAGCACCTCCGGATCAAACGACCGCCTCGATGCCATTCGCCGCGAATTCCGCAAGGAGCTTCCGGGTCAATTGCTGAAGGTGACCGCTGACAACGGATCAGTCTTCCTCAGCGGTACGGTGAAAGATATCAACAGCTCCGATCGCGCGGCACAGATCGCCTCTGTTGGCGGCAAAGTTGTCAACTTGCTGAATGTAGAGGTGCCGGTCGCGGAGCCACAGATTCTGCTGAAAGTTGTCTTTGCCAGTGTCGACCGCTCGCTAAGCAATCAACTCGGCATCAACATCTTCAGTACCGGGCTTGGTAACGCGATTGGCGGCGTTACAACCGGTCAATTCTCTCCTCCGGCAGTGAATATGCCTGGCGCTTCAACGAGCACCGGCCCGGCTACACTTTCCAACGAGTTGAATCTTTTCGCTTTCTTCCCTGGGTTAAATCTGGGGGCAACCATCCAGGCACTCGAAACCAGGGGTTTGGTTCAGGTTCTGGCGGAACCGAACGTCCTGGCGGAGAATGGCAAGCAAGGGAGCTTTCTCGCTGGTGGAGAGTATCCGTATCCTGTCGTTCAAGGATCCACCGGGGCGGGGACAGGGACTTCGGTCGCAATTCAATTCAAGGAGTATGGGATTCGTCTAAACTTCATTCCCACCATTACTCCGCGTGGAACCATCCATCTTCAGGTGGCGCCTGAAGTCAGTTCACTTGACTTCGCCAATGGAGTTCAGATTTCGGGTTTTCAGGTGCCCGCAATCGATATACGAAAAGTGAAGACCGAAATCGAACTCACTGAGGGTCAAAGCTTCGCCATTGGTGGATTACTCGACAATCGCGAAAGCGAATCGTTTCAGAAGGTTCCTTTTTTGGGGAGTATTCCAATCCTGGGCAAGTTCTTTCAATCCATCGCGACAACCAAGTCAAACACCGAACTCATTGTGATCGTCACGCCTGAGATTGTTCAACCTATACCGGCGGGCAAGACCCTGCCGAAACTGAATTATCCGCAACCGTTCTTGCCGCCCAATTCAACCGGCCCGATGCACACTCCCGATGGAACGACGGTTGGTGCTTCTCCTGCGGCAGAGCCCGTAACCATGCCGGTGGAGAAGCTGGTTGAGAGCATGAAAGCAGGAAAGCCGCTGGCAATCGAGGGTTCGATGGGTACCGGCGGAGGATCGGGTGGCTCATCCTCTTCAGGACCATAGTTAGAAATAGACAGGGGTAGGAAGAGGACGCACGACGGTTGCTGACGGAACGTAGAACCTGGGTGTCGGAGTGTACCTCAACTGGCGGTGCACCCGGGAGAAATGACGGAAACGGAAACAAGGGGCCATCAAAGAACATGAATCTGCTTAGTTATAAACTAATTGGTTTGCTCGACCGGCTCACGCAGCCCCGGCCGGAGACCGCCGATATGCGGTTGCGTATATCCAATCTCACGCGAAAGACCCTTCTCGCTGACTGCCTGGAGATCGCGGACAGAGGTCCCGGGCGCAGAAAGGGCCTGTTGGGACGCGAGCGGCTCTCCCCTGGAGAGGGTCTGTGGATTGTTCCTTGCGAAGCTGTACATACCTTCGGCATGCAATTTCCGATCGACCTTGTCTATCTGGATCGCAAACATCGAATCATCAAGACGAGGAGCCACGTGCGGCCGGGACGGCTCTCCGCCTGCCTTACGGCTCACTCGGTTGTCGAGCTGCCCTCAGGAACGGTGCGTGATACGAAATCTATGCCCGGAGACACCTTGAGGTTTTTGTCCGCTCCATCGGAGCAGACCGAAGATCATGCTTCTTCTGCAATGTGAAGATCCTCTGAAAGAACGGCAGCCTCCTCCGATGACCGGTGGGAAGAAACCCACTCTGCTCCCACGGCTACAATCGCGATGCCGATTGTAAGTGCCGCAAATGTTCGCAGGGCGAGAGGATGAGCAATAAGGAACGCATACTCAAAGCGCACCGCGAGAGTCCACAGCAGGACAACTCCTAAGTAGAAGAGCGAAGCTTTTGTCCTTCCCATCCCGATGCTTGCCGCAAAGCAGCCAAATCCCAGTCCTGCTACCAGGTCAATCACGTAATGCTCGCCCGTCGAAATTGTGGCTAGCGCGGTGCAGGCTAGAAACGCAAGCGAAATCACCCGCCACAGCTTTCCTTCCGCGAAGAACACGAACACCAGGGCTGTTCCAACATGCAGGGAAGGGAAGGCGTTGGGCATACCGCTGAGGCGAACTGCGCTCGCTTGAACATCGGGTGGATGCATCCAACTGCGCCCAAAGGCGTAGATAGGCCCACAGGCCGGTAAAATGGCGTATAGGATGGGTCCCGTTACCATCTCCGCAATGTACGCCACGATCACCGAGCCCTGTCCCTTGCGATTTCGAGTGACCAGATACCAGCAGATCGTCATCGGAACCATCCACTGGTAAACCACGTTTAGAGGAATGCGGGCTGCGCCCTGCAACATCGCGGCCAATGAGGCCGCCGACACACCGAGCCCTTCGTCGAGTTTCAAAAGAATATAGTCGTACTTCCACGGAACAAGGCCGTTCTCCTTTCCCATGACGACCGTCAATAGAAACCCGTAGAACAGATTGATCACAAAAGCAATCACCAGGAGGGGGCGCGTTTTGTCCTTCTCGTCTTTCAGCATCCAAACAACGGACATAACGAGAGCTGCCATTGCGAGCACAGTGGGATTGATCAAAAGGGCGAGGATTCTCATCGGGAGTGCTCGGAAATCATGGCTGGAGGATGGTAGTGTAGCGCAGAACTTAGCCCATCATACGCCGATTGTGTCCGACCTCGTGGTCTTTGTTTGCCTGATGGTGAATCAGCGTCGTGGACGTCCCAGATGTGTACGCGGCGTATCTGCTGATTCAATTGTGTAAACGCTCGTTCACACCGATGCCGCCTTCTTTATTCGGTAAGCTGTTGATTCATCGAGATAAGTAGCAGATTCTGAAATGGCATGCCGCTTGCTACATGAACGGCAAGCCAGCTAAGCGCTGGGAATTCAATCACGGGGAGAATATAAGCATGCATGACAAATTGCTGAAGCTTTATATCAAGATGCAGGACCTGATGTCACGGGAAGAAGGTCAGGATCTGGTGGAGTACGCTCTCGTCATCGCCCTCATCGCTCTGGGCGCAACTGTGGGTATGGGCAAACTCGCTACCGCACTTAGCAACGGGTTCACCTCTATCGGCACCACCATTACCACGGACATCTAGTTTTCAATCAACAGGACAGCAGGACTCAGAGTAATTGTCCCCGTTGATTTGTGGGGAGAGAACACGACTCGGCGGTCTGGGGCCGCCTTAACGTGTCTCTCCCCGTATGACGTGAACCGAACTACTCACCTGAGGTTGCATTTCGTCCTCGGAAATGCAAACCTCGATTACAAATCGCGTCGACTGATCTCAAGCGAGAGAGGCCGGGACCCTGCGGAGTATGCGCTGATGTGTTCCCTTATTGTTTTGCAGTTACCCCAGGTGTGAATACTCCGTCCGGGGATTTCAATGGCCCGATTGCCAATACCGGTACGACTTGTGGCCGCTCCATCTAGATCGTCATCAAGGCGACTCAGGAGCAAGACATCGAATCATCTTTCTCTCTCGTGGGAGAGATATGCATGGCGCTCTTTGCCTTCCGATGCTCTCCCATCTCATCAAGTATGAGCGTCTCCCAAGTCGGTTGCGACGCGGACGGGGAAGCCAGCCGAGCGCTGGATATTCAATGGAGGGGAGAATCGAAATATGCGAGACGAATTGTTGAAGCTGTATTTCAGGATGCAGAACCTGATGTCGCTGGAAGAAGGTCAGGACCTGGTGGAGTACGCTCTTGTCATCGCACTCATCGCTCTGGGCGCAACTGCGGGCATGGGCAAACTCGCTACCGCACTTAGCAACGGGTTTGTATCGATTGGCTCCGCCATTACTACGTCGATTCCGATGCACGACGCTTAACCGATTGTTCTCTCTCGCGGGGGGATATGCATGGCGCGCACTTGTCCTTCCTATGCACTCCTATCCCATCAAGTCTGTGTTCAAGTGTTCTAAACGTTGCTCACCTGCAGCATTTCAAGTGCTGCCCGCGACGATAGCTATGAAGGGCAGGCGTTTCCGAAACACTTCCATTTAGGCTGATGATGATACAACCTTCCACTTCTGATAATGGCCTTTCTCTGCTGCTGATTGAAGCCGGCCTCACAATCATTGCAATCTCAATCGCGTTTCTGTC
>VFSW01000982.1_pt1 | contig 42432 bp, 60 predicted proteins | sample 5358111 | NCBI WGS metagenome assembly VFSW01 (sample SAMN11554181, study PRJNA540505) | mine drainage metagenome | isolation source: sediment from site ElyBrook_90M | place: USA: Ely Copper Mine, Vershire, VT | collected 2017
GCGAACGAATAGGGTGCCAGAATTCGCGTCGAAGTGCTGTCCAACAACGATCCGCTGGCCGTGCCGAAGGTGGCGACCAGCGACAAATCAGCGCTGCGCACTAGGCCGATAACTTCGGAATTCGAAAGTGTGCTGGCGATGAATGCAATATGTCCGCTGTAGGTGAGACACTGCGCACCGCCGGAACTGTTCTGCATGTTGGGCACGCCAATTGCCGCAATTGTGCGCGCAAGTGACGGATCGCCCGACACGTAACCTACGAATTGACCGAGCCCGGCGGTCGCTCCGGTGCCCAAAACCATGTTGTAAAGCAGATTGCGAGACCAGTCGGGTATCATTGCCCCGCTGTCCATCGCTCCGAGGCTGGCACCGCCCACATAGGCCATTATAGAGCCGGTCATGGAAGCCCCTGTATCCGGCGCATTTGCGTGCGTATGCGCTCCTCAATGCCGTGGGTGCTAATGCGCTGCGCGCCGTAACCGCCGAGCTCGTAAACAATCCCGTCATTGCCCACGAGAATCACGCTGTCCTTAACCACTACCGACGTGCCCGCCACGGTCCCGCGGTGATACACGCGGCCCTCGACAGGCAGAAACGGGAAATCCAGCTGGCCGGTGGCGTACCAGCTCTCGGTTGAGCCGTCTCCGGTGATAAGCACCTGGTCGCCGACGGTGTGCATGTCCACGATATTGTCCGGGTTGGATTCCTTCTCGGCGAAATTCAACGCGTCTATCACCACCTCGCCGGGGTTGAGCCAGTAGAATTTTTGGGTGTTGCCAACGGAAACCAGGACAAAGCCTGAAAGCGTGGCGAGCGCCTTAGCAACCTCGCCAGCGTTGGGCATGGCTACCGTCTGCAGAACCTGGCTACCCCCGCCTGCGAGCGTCGCGCCGCTCCATGTGAGAAACGACCCACTCGACAAGGTGGTTGTAATTGCGTTTCCCGCTGTACCATCGGCAATTGCAGTGACCACCAGCGTTGTGGCGTTTGAGGTCGCCGTGACGCTCGCGTTCGCGGCCGTCACCGTTGAGCTGTAGTCGACACCAGCAATGCCGGAGTTGTTAATCAGCTTGACCATATTGGCAAGGCTGGCTTCATTGTTATCTGCTGCTGAGGCGCCGCCGCTGCCGAGCAGCGCGAGATACGGTGCACCGATCGTACCGGCGGGCGTGCCGGCGTTCACACTGGCGGACCAGCTGTAGTAGACGCCGTTTATGGTGATGACCTGATTGGTGATATTACCGCCGGCGAGTGTCAGCGTGCCCACAGCGTGCGTGCTGTAATACTGCAGGGTCGTGCCGTCGGCGATGAACAGATACTCGTAGCCAATTCCTTTCATCCACGTAACGTAAGGGTTGGCCGTGCCGGAAATGGTGCCAGTTATTGGCGTCGTCACGCCACCGGCCGAATAACGGTAGAGATTGGGGCCAGACACAATGAACAGGTCGCCATTGAACAACCCTGGCTTGCTGTAGCTGCCTCGAACGAAGCCCGCGCCGAGCGTCACCAGCGCGGACGTGCCGGGACGCGCAAGCAGCGTCACATATTCGCGCAGGTTCGATGGATCGGTTTCTGCGTAGCGGTTGATAAGCTTTATCTCGGGCTCGCCGCCGAACTGCCTTTTGTACGCAGAGAGACCCAGTGGGATGGTTACCATTGGTTCACCAAAACCACTGTCCAGCGTAGCTCTGCAGGCTGCGCGGGAAATTACCCGAGCCGTAAGTGGTGACGCCGCTTTGGTTGTAGCGGGCCTTCATGGTCGCCATCATTTTCTTAAAGGTGCTGATCGTCTCCACGCTGACGGTTTTGCCGTAGCGAGGCGACAACCGAATGGCGAGCATGGTGATCCAGAGGTCATCCAGCGCAGCAGGGAACGGGCATGGGTCGCCAGCGGCCAGGTCAACCACGGCCACCCAGTCGCCAAGGTCAGCGCGGTAGAGCCACTGGCGAGCCGTCACAGGTGTGTTGTAAACTTTGGTGTTGGCAGTCTCGATTGTACGGCCGTTGCCGTTCAGCGTCAGCGCTGCGCCGACTACGCCGCCATCACCCGCGCCGCTTCCCTGCACGACTGCCATGCGGCTGCCGTCGTCCGGCGCTTCGGGAAAATACACAGTGTTGGCTACGCTGCCGAACACGATCCGGCTGTTCTTCGGCGGATAAGGGTATGTGGAGCTTGTCGGGTCGTGAGCGTCTGGAAACTGGGGGTAGTTCGCAGCGACTGGCGCGGTGCGTTGCGGTGCGGGCACGATCCAGTCGGTCAGGTTCTCGCCAAGCTCGTTACCGAACACGCCGTTGATGATGCGATTCAGCGACGCCAGCGCCTCCGTTTGCTCAGCCGCCGTCGGCGACGCGCCAGCGGCTATAAGGTTTCCCTCCCGCATGGCCGCCTGGATAAGAACGGAAGCGAGTGTTCCGGCCATGGTTTAAGCCTCGGTCTCTTCAACCACCGTCAAGAGCTGCTTGTAGAGAGCTTTCGTGGGCGCGTTTTTCTTGAACGCGATGCGGCGTTCGTTGAGCGCGGCGATAACCTGCTCACGCGTCAAGTCGCCGTACTTGGAGTCGTCGGCAGAATCGGGCGCGTCGACGTGGTCAAGCGGGTTATCTGTCCAGCCTTCAGGTACGTCGGCGCGCTTGTTAAAAATTTTGTACTGACCACCGGGGCCGTGCATGAAAGTGGGTCCGGCGAAATCGGAATCGGACTTCATAGGTCATCTCCTGAATTAAGAAAAAAGGGCGGCAGCTATTTTGTACTGCCGCCCTTGGGTCGTTATCGTCGCGTTTACGGTTACGCGCCGCATATACGCGTGCCGAGGAACGGATCCATGACGGCGGCGCCGTAGATCAAATCCCAGCGGTGCACGTGGGCACCAGTGGAGATGTCGGAACCACGCCAGTAACGGATGGAGATTCCAGTATCCGGGTCAGTGGCGAAGCTCGCCGTGCCGGTGAACGGCATCTGCAGCCGAGCCGACACGAGAGAGATTGCACGCTTGTGCCAAGCCGACTTGACGCGGATGCCCGTACTGGCGGCGCCAACGAACGATATTGCCGCGTTGTCGGCCGGGATGCTGTCGACCGTCGCGAACGCAGTATTGGCGTCCGTGCTGGTGCCGTCGCTGGTGCCCTGGACGATGATGGGCGGGCTGATGGACAGAGCGGCAATCGCGCTGGATACGCCAACCGCGTCTGCCTTCACGGTGAACTGCTGGAGATAAGGCAGGGCCTGACCGGCCTTCCAATCCCACGCAAAAACGTTGGCGATGGTGAAAACCTCGCCCGCTTTGATGGTGTCCGTTGCGCCAGCCAGCGTGTCAATCGCGATCGTCTGCGTCATCGTGGTCTTGACGTCGCGATAGTTCACATTCTGATTTGCGCCGTTGAGGAGCATCTGGCCCGTCGCGGTCCGTGTCCCGGTGGTCAGGGTCGGGCATTGCTGCGTGGCATACCAGTCAACTTCGCTGATGAGCGGAATACGCACCTTCTCAAGAGCCGTCTGATTGAGTCCGGGCGTGAAGCTGGAAAGCAACGCGCCGCGGATCAACTCGGCATCGGTGAAGTCCACCGTGGCCGAGATATCGGAGTTGGGAACGTGCTGGGTCATCAGGCGCGTATGTGCGCTCATCGCCTGCGCGGACGACTTCACTGCCAGCGCCGCAGATGCGGAAGCGGCGTTCACGCCGCCGGTAGCGCCACCGCCGGACACCCACGAATGGAAGCCCAGTGTTTTAGCCTGCAGAAAGCTGTCCAGCTTGTGCGCGATCGTGGACGCAGCGGACTTCATGGTCTCGTTCTGCATCAGCGCGTTGTAGCTCTGCACATATTCGAGATCGCCGATGGAGATATGGACGTTGGTGTACTGGTCCACCGCCACGTTGACGGAGCCGGTCACCAGGTCTTGAGCCTGGAGGGCCGCGCCGGACTTCGCAACAAAGCGAGGCGGGCGCTTAACACTGATGGACAGACCGTTTTCGTCCGTCACCTGGTCCTTGAACTGGCCGTCCACAAGACGGCCGGTCACGAGCTGGTTTTTCAGCAACAGGAGCATCACATTGGAATATTCCTGTGCGTTCAGAAATTGGTTGGTCACGGACTAACTCCTACTGTCGTCGCATCGCCAGCGCTTCGAAGGACTTAAAGTCCTGAGTGTCGGGCGACACTTGTTGGTTGCCACCTGCCCCACGCGCGGACCTGACCGGCGGAGGCGCCTTTGTCGTCTTAGCCACTTCCGTTTTCTTTTCGGATTTGGCCGAAGCGTCCTGTTCGGACGTGAACCGCGCCTCTAGGCGACCGAAGTAGGCGGCTTGCTCCAGGGGAGTTTTGCCGAAAACCTGCCGAGCCTCTTTCGGGTTGCTCGCCAGGTGGTAAGCGATGTCGTGGCCCACTTTGGAGCCCAGCACCAGCTCGCCGAGGGTGGTAGATAACGGCCAGTCGCCGTCCTCCGCACCCTGAACTACGACCTCATCGAAGTCGTCATATTTGGCTGTTCCGGCCGTTTCGAGAGCCGTTTTCGCCGCCGTAAGTTTCTGCTCTTTCTGAGCCGCAGCCTCACGTTCCTGCGCAGTCTTCTGGGTTTCACGATCCGCCGCTAATTCTTGGCGGGCTTCGTAGCGGGCCAGAGCCCGAATGTACCGCGTATCCAGCTCACCATACTCGAAATCTTCTGGCGCTGGAGCCGCATTATCATCCTTCTTAGGAGCTTCGCGACGCTCTGTCAACTCCCCACGCTCTAATTTTGCAAGCCTGCGCTCCAAGTCAGCAGCGCGATCGCTCGCAGCGTCACGTTCCCGCTCCGCAGTGCGTCGGGCGCGGGTAAGGTCGCTGATACGCTGCTGCGCGGTTTTTTTGTGCTTGGCCTTCTCATCAGGCGCGTCGTCTTCGTCATCGGCGTCCGCTGTTTTGTCCGCTTGGGACTCGGCAGAATCGCCAGCTTCTTTCTCGGTTTTTTCATCTTTTTCGTCGGCTTCAGACTCACCACCGTCCGCTTCGATGGCCGCTTCCGAAACGGTCTTAGCGCCGGCCTTGCGCTCGGCGTCGCTGATATTGTTCGTCGCGGGGTTGAGATTCTCAGTCTTTGGGTCGGACACCTCGCCGTCCTGTGTAGCGAAGCTTTTGAACTTCGCAATCTCCTGTTCAGTAGTCGGGCGAGTCTGTACGGCGTCACCAACGGGCATATTCAATCTCCTCTACGCTACTGGCCGTCCGCGACGCGGATAGCCTCCAAATGCGAACGCAGTTCACGGTCGGCGGCTTGTGAGGCGGCCGTCATTGCTTCGGTATTGACCTTCGCCGGCACAGCCGCGGCCTCGGCCTTGAAACGCTCGGCGCGCGCGGCGTTTACGGCTGTTTCGGACTGGGTTTTCATATATTCGGCGACCGCCTGAGCAATCATAAACTGCTGCTGCTGCGCCGCCTGCTGTGAAGCGGCTTCGTGCGCCTGCACCATGTCGGGCGTCATTTCGTCGGGATCCAGCAAGCCCGGCGGCATACTGCGCCGAATACGTTTGGCGATCTTGTCCTTGCCCGGCCAGTCCTGCGCATCCACGATCAAATCGGCGCTGATACCAAGCGTTTGAGGCATCGCATTCGCGAGGTTCATCATATTCTGCGACGCTTCGATTCGCTTAGTCTGGAAACTCGGTCCGGTCGTGACGGTCACCGAATACTTACCAAGTGTGATGTCAACCGAGTCGGGGTCGTCCATGTCGTTGATGACTTGCATGTCCTGCTTGGCGTCCTCGCCGATCACGCGAATCACCCGCGGCGTGTCGTATACAATGGGAATCAGCTCATCTATGACCATGCCACACTGCTCAATCGCAGCCGCCAGATTGTCGTGATACAGAACGGTGCCCGTGTCGCTGACACGCTGGCGAGCAATAATCGCGGCGCCGCTCACCTCATTTGAGGGCATACCAAGATTTGCCTCGTGAATATTCGAGATATCTTTGAGGTCTTGCTTTGTGATTTCTGCTTGCGCGAGCAAGGCATCTTCAACGATCGCGGGCGGCGCGCGCTCGGGCTTCTGACCCGATTCAGCATTCCATATCAACAGCGGATCGTCACTAAGATGTGAGTTGCGCCACTGAGATTCACGGCCTGACACAGCGGTATCGGACGCCATCCATACCGCGCGCGGCGTCTGCATCAGTTTTTCAGCTATAACGCTGCGCCAGTAGTTATGCAGCCGCTGAGGGTCTTTGAGAAAGCGGACAAGGCCCCAGCGGTGCTTGAACTGACCGACGTTGATTTCCCAGCCAGGGACGCGGAATACCGGGACGCGCGAAATGTCAAGCTGATACGGGCCTTCCAGCACGTCGTTACCGCTGCATATATACATTTCGGCGTATTTGCAGTTGGCTTCACGCATGATGGGCGAGCCGTCTTTGCGCTGCACAACGTCAGGCAGCGCCGCCTGGACGTTGTCCGTGATGTCCTGCGTGCCGCCGCCGGTCATCAGCGCAAGAATGCGCTTGCGCGAGCGCATTCGCCAGTAACTGACGACACGCACATCCTCCACGGACACCCAGCCGCTCATACGAAGGTCGCCGCGAAGCGCTGTATCCACGAGCATGTCCGACGGCGTGGCCCACGGCCAGCGCATGTAGAAGTCCGTTTTCTTCATGGTGTCGACCACGAAGACGTGGCCGGCGTCAGATCCCGTCGGGTCAACCATCTGACGGTCCCACACTACCGCCCACGGGTCCGGCAGCTGCGAAATCTTTATTTCCTGTTCAAAAACATCGTCACTCACATAGTCTAGTTCGACCATAAAGTTACCGATGCCACACGTCGCCGAGCACTCAAGCGCCTTGTCATAGGCGATATCTGCGCGACTGATCTTCTGGATGCTTCGCATCAGTCCTTCGCGGACGCGCGCGACGGCAGCAGTGCCGCCGTTGTCGGGCAGCACCTTTATTGTAGTTTCATTGAGCCGCCGGTTGCCCACTATCTGGCCGACGAACGCCGGGAGATTGTTTGCCGTCAGCACCGGTTTGCGCGCAGCCTCTCGCCGCTGTCGCGTAAGGTCGTCCCACTGATCGCCGATGAGGAACCGCTGGTCTTCCAGGCCCGCATCACGGTTCAGCTTGTCGTAATTAACGTCGTCCTGAAATTCCTTTCGCATATGCTCAAGGAATGAATGCGAATCTTTGAAATCGCTCGGAATCTTAATGTCGGGTCGCGCGGACGCGTGGCGTTCGCCGTCCTGTTGCTGACTGGTATCAGGCGCGCTTTGCATACTAACTCATCCAGCCCGTAGGTCCGGCCTCTGGCGGAACTGAAGTCACCACGATAGGTCGTAGCGCGTCAGGATTGCCAAACTGAGGCACCTTGACACTCTCAGAGTAGTTCGTCAACCACTCCTTCAGCGCAAAAGTGAGGGCAACGGCATCGGCCAAATCCGGGGAGCGGATGCCTCGCTTACGCATTTCTTCCTTGGCTTCCAGCAGGAAATCGTTGTTCAATTTTGGCTTGAGCCGCGGGGAGGTCATATCCGTTTGCAGAGCGTCGTCATCGGGCAGGGATGTACCTTCGGGCAACAGCAGCCAGTCGCGCATACGGTCCCACATTTCGGCGCGCCGGTTGGCCGGGCCTGGCACCTTCGGGCGGGCCATTTTGGCCTCCGACGTGCCACCGAAATTCACCCCGCGGACGATGTTGGCGTAGTGCGGACCCAGCGACTTCAGACCAGTAACTATGGTGCTGCCGATGTTGCCGGCGTCGATATTCACGCGCGCGGGCTTCAGCTCATCTATCAGGCTGCGAATCCAGGCCGTACCTTCCAAATGGTCGATTTTGTTGCGGTGCTTGACCCACAGCACGCACAGGCCGCGCCGCGCGGCCACGGCGAAACGATCGCCGCCGTTCGACGCTGGGTCGACGCCGAGCACCAGCGGCCCAGCAGCCTCCGTGCGGCGCTTGCGAGCTCGAATGACCGAGAGCGGCGCTATGAACGGCTCATGTCCGGCCGGGGCCGTCCACGCCTCTGCAGGCGTCGCTGGATACTCACGGCGGAATAGCTCCTCACTGCGCAGCTCCAAGATTTTGGCGCGGCGCCAGGCCATCTGAGCCAGTGTCAGGTGATAGGTGTCGGCGTATTCTTGCTCACCCATTTCACCGTCTTCGGCTTCGGCCGAAAGCTCGAAACCGGCCTCGGGCGTGCGTGAATATTCGGCGCTCAGCCACCACGGAAGGAAGATGGGGATGTAGTCGCCGCGGCCCACCTCCGCGTCTTGCCAGCGCTCGTAGAACTCGCCGCCAGCCCCGGCCGAAGTCGATTCGAGGATGATTTCCGTTCCGGTCGCGAGCGGCACGCCCTGCACGGACGCTGCAAAATGGTCCTTCGCGTTTGTCCAAAACGCCACCTCCGAACCGTGGAACAGCGAAATGGCCTTTGATCGCCCGCCGGCCTTCGTTCCAGCCGTCGCGACCGCGTAAGACGAATCCAACTTGTCGAAAACCAGCTCTTTGGCGTTGGCGACGCCCACGCGCGGCGCTATTGGGTTGTTTCGCTGATAGCGGTCGACAATGCCAAAAAGCGTGTCGGAAGCGGCCTGTTCGTGAGCCAAAATATAGGTATTACGGCCTTTTCGCAGCGCCGCTTGGTGGTAGAAGCGCGCGGCCGTATAGGTGGAAATGCCTTGCTGGCGGCCCTTCAGAATAAGGACGCGCACCCAGCCCTTTTCGGCGCGCTGCTTCTCAATAATGTCATGCGCGAACAGCTGCGCCGCGTTGAACTCGAGCGGCTCAACACCACCGCTTTTGGTGCGGATCTTCAGGCACTCGCGCCCGAACAGCGGGAGTGAGGCTCGCAGATCGGCGAGATGTTTAAGCTTGTCGTCAACCACGAAACACCACCACGGCGCAGGGGAAGGGCGCGTTTGCTTTAGCGGCGCCGAACTGCAGTCGACCGCGTACGAAATGAATCTCACCGTGCGGAATCACATAGTCGTGCCATGCGGCGGTATCGGTGCGGGCAGGGATGAGACACACGACGGTAGCGCCCTCACGCGACGACTCGTAAGCCTTCTTGACCCAAGCGCCTATGCCGCGCCCATAGGGAGGGTTCATCCAGCAGACGCCGCGCCACTCCTGCTTAAGCGCGTCGTCCTCCTTGGTGAAGAAACGTGTGCACTTGGCGTTTTCCGCTGTGGCGCACACGTCAAGTTCGAACCCAAAACCTGTGTTCAACAGGTCGAAAAACCACTGCGGCGTCGACCACTCTACCGTCTGAGAGCTGTAATGAACGTCGTTCACGACGCCCTTACGACGGCAACAGCGGGATGGTGAACCAAGCGCCGTCAACACCGCAGATGAAAACCGCTCCAGTAAGTGAAGCCATCGAAATGCTGGTGCTTGCGGCTATTGCGTTGATCGTGTTGGTTCCCGAAGGCCAAACTTTCAACACCGCAGCCGCATTGTTCTTCAGGAAAACCGTAGCTCCCGCCTTAGCCGCCGGCAGCAGGACTCCCTTGGCGGCGTCCGCGCCTGTAACGACGATGACGCGGCTAAGAATCGGCGCGGCGTCGGCCTGAACGGTGCCCGTGGCTGCGACCGTGCCGCCTGGCGAGGTCAGCCCGCCATTTGGCTGCAGACACGAGTCAATCAGCGCCAAAATCGCATTGTAGTCGCCCGGTTCGAGCTCCTGCGAGCTGCCGGCAGCGGAACCGGTCGACGCCGTCTGCGACGCAGTGGCGCTGATATCGCCGCGCCCAATTTTCTGAAGCTTGAAATTGGCGGTCTGGATGGTTTGGTCGGTCACAGCAGAAACTCCGTTTCAAAAAGGGACGCCCTGTCGCTGCGCTGGGGGGCGTCGCGCCAGGTCTACGGGATGGCGACGAGCGACAGGGCTTGCGCGGGGAGACGCCGCACCACGAGACCGTATCTCTACGTTACAGTGCTGTCAAGCAGCGTTATATCTCAGAGTGGCAACCTTGTCAGGTGTGACCACTTTACGGTGCCAAATGCGCCGTCATCCCACGTTACGAACGCATCGCCGTCGTGCAACGCTTCGTCTAGGACGCCGGTAAGACCGTCGACATCGTGGCGCACGCGATCGCCGTGACTGATGCCATTTGCGCCGCCGGAGCGATGAATTGCTAGAGGGTGCATGTTAACGCTTCAGCAACTTTTAATTTTCCTTGTTAATCGGCATCCGGAACCTCTTCGCACGAGCCCTCTATGAGGGTCGCGCGCTCAGACGCGTCAAGCCGCTCAAGCATGGACTCCAGGCCGTCGGAAACGGTGTGCTCGGTCGCCACCGCGCGCGGCAGGCCCTTGCTCCATAGCTTCATGAACTCCCAGTAGGCTTCGCGATCGCGCCCGGCCTCGTGGGTCAGACGCTCCACGCCGCCGATATTCTCGAACACGATATCGCAGACCTCATGCCGGCGGCGTGCACTCATGTGCGGCAGCAGCTCGCCTCCGGGGAGCGACGTGGGAAGGGCGGGGAGCTTAGCCATTAGAAACCTTCAATGTCCCACCCGTGTAGGCGACAGACTTCTTTGGCTGTGTTCTGAAAGAACTTACCGTGCGTGGCTGTTTGGCGCTTGTGTGCAACCGCCGCCGAGCGGCGTTGGTGGAGGTGAATCATTTCGTGCGCCATGGTGCGCAAAAGCTCAGTCCAGTGCGGATGACGGGCTGGGTTTACGCGTATGCGGTGCTGCCAATTCTCGCTTATTTCGGGATTGCCCGCGAAGCGCCACTGGTAATCGCCAACATGACCAAAGGACTTAACCTGAAACTCAACATCGTCCGCATCGGGAAGCTTCCACGCCTTAAACGGACGCGTCTCACGCAGAAACGTGTAAGCGGCTTCCATCATGGCGGGCGTGATATGCACGATAAAACCTCACTGCAGCAACCGCGGCGCCGGGCCTTTGGTGGGGTGCCGTTTGGGCTCGTGGAGCGTATTAGCTTGGTCACCGAGAGATTTTTCGATGCCCGAAACAACGTCGCTGCTCAGCCTTTTACCCTGGACCGCGTCGCTGCTCTGCTTTGTCTTGTTCATCGGGTCAGCCCCTTAGACGCGTGCCGGCCACGAAACCATACCCGCTGAGAACGAGCAGCCGGTACGATCCTCGGTCGGGCGCAGTAAAAAAAACACCTTCACGTTCACACAGTCGTCGGTCCAGACCTTGGTGATAACGCACGGGTGGTTACGGCGATAATTGAAGGGCTTTTCATATTCTGGCTGGTTGTAAACCAATACGCGACCGACACTCGGCTTCTGGTCCGCCACTTCGCTTCTCCTCAGTAGAGCGGCCGCCTGAACAGAGTCGGAGCGGATGATTTCTTGGCCGTGGGGTGCAGCGTGTCCGCGTGGTCGTCCATGCTGGGCGCGGGCCGGGCCTGAATAGCCGCGAGACGCTGCGCCGCCGCCTGCCGGGCAGCCACGGCCGCGTCAATCTGCCCCTTGTTGTTGGTTTGCGTGCGTATTTGATTCTCGTGCTGTAGCGCGAGGTTCAACGCCGCTTCCGCCTGTGCCCGTTCGTCAGCCATATCACAGCTTCTTTTTGACTTTCCGCCCGGTCGCGAGGTTATGCGATGCCTGGTGCAGAGCCCGCCACTCGGCGTCGAACTTGGCCCTCAGCCGCGTGCGCTCGGCGCGCCAGCTGAAATAGGCCGCGACGGCGGTCAACAGCACGAACAACCAAAGCAGAACTTCATCCATTGGAACCTCCTGTAGACGCACTCACGCCGCTGCGCACGGCCGTGATGCAGGCGAAGCTCACGGTGCTTCCGGGGTGGTCGCGCTCGTAGTCGGTCGCCAGGCTCTCGCCCTGCGCGGTGCACTCATCGACGCTGTCCACCGCGTGACCCGCGGCGAGCCGGCTGCCGTCGGCGACCCAAATTGCCAGTATGAGGATGACGATGTTCATCGCAGCGCTCCATGTCTGGAGCACCATGCCACCGTACTGCGCATGGAGTCAAGCCCTACACCACCATTTCGTTGCGTGGCGCTCTCCGAGGTGAATTTCTCGCTTTTAGGGTTGTGACGTTTCCTCGTATCGTGGCGGCTTCGTTCCGAGGTTTCGTCACGCTACAACATATCTAAAATATAGTAGCACCCTTGGAAAATTGGGGAATCTCGTATCTGCGGCCCTTACAGCCCCACTCCGCTCCCTCTATCGAAGGTATCCCCCGGTGGGGGTGGGGTGCTTAATTACCCGGTAACCTTATTTCCTGGTAACCAAGTTTCTTCGTGTCTTCAGCGGGTTATGCTTACCTCGTTACCCTGTTACCAGGGTACGAAGCAAAGCGAATTGGATCAAATCGAAATACAATGCGCGACAGGAATTAAGTATTTTTACAGGTGTCATTGGTCAATCACACGCAGTTCCACTAAGCTGTTGAAATCAGGGGGATTACCTAGCTTTAGGTGGTCAGATGGCACGGACGAAACCGAGAAACGTGGTTGCCGAGGAGAGCCTGGCGGCGCGCCGCGAAGCCAAGCGGCTTCTGGTTGAGTTAATCATCGTGGGCGGAGAGGGCGGGGCGCTGTGGCCGGAATTCCAAGCGGCGTGGGATGCGCGTATCGTCGTGCCGCTGTGGCGGCCGACGTGGCGACGGCGTTAACCGGGAGCGCTACCATAACCCGAGAAACGCAGTAGCGTGGCGCCGCAAGGCGTCTGCCGGAGGTGCTATCATTTCTCAAAACAATATATTTGTGTTCCCCTACACGTCCGTAACTTTTAAGGATTGGACAATTCTAATATAAATAAAAAAGAAAGGATAGTATTGTTTGGGTGACAAAAGTTGACCGGACCCTGGGGAACGCGGTAATGTTGCACTGAGCTACAGGAGTGCAGCGCAGTGACTTATACCCCCAAATCACGAATAGATAAGCAATTACAGCGTTTTGTTGTCTCTCACCCAGTGCCACAGGCAGCCTTTGACCACGCCGCGTCACTCCACGATGAGGCGCTGCGCTCACTTCTCAGCGCTGCGCAACTTACAGCGTTAAGCGACGCGCTAACATTATCACCACAAAAATCCGTGGAACTGTTGCTGCGTTTCCTGCTCTATGGATCGTCCACACTTGTCATAGAACACAACTTCGACCGCGAAGTGGACCACCGCCAGCGCCCGTGGCGGGTGCGCGTCATGCTGTTTGACGGGCGCGACGCACTGCAAGCCGATGAGGGCGACGGGAGGTGGGAGGTAGAGAGCGACAACCTTGACGCTTACGCGCCCAGCAACGACGCGCCCGTGCTACACGGCCTGAACGCGGTAGCCGAACATATCTGCATTCTGGCCACTAATTACCACGGGCACACGCCAGAGGCGCTGCGCACGGCCGCTCTTATAAAGAAAATCCCCGGCCTGCGCCCGACACTGAGCCGGAATGACGGCTGTGTTACGTGGCGCGTCCCCTATGAGCTAGGCGGCCAACAGTGGGTTATGCGAGCCGAGGTGCGCCGCGCCGACAAGTTGATACCAGAGAGGACACATGAAGCCGTGGCGAAGCTACGGAAAAGCCAAGCCGTAACAAGGCTGTAGCAATCCGGTAAGTGATGATTCACCACTGCTATCATATTACGAAAGTATAGCATAACGCCGCTTGACTCGTAGCGCCATGCTACTATGTTTCGACTTGCAGTGCATGACGCTGTGGGGACAGGAGACAACAGCATGCCGGAGCTACGGAAGTGGATTGCTCATTCTCAGAACGGGCGCCATTTCGTCATCCGTGAGGGTGACACCTACGCGAGCATTAAACACCGCTCCAAGGCGGAAGCGCAGTTTGATGCCGACAGGCGCAACTACCTTGCCGCGGAGGCAGCGTCCGACGAAGCGGCCCGAGTAGCGGCGCGCCATGCGCGGGCTGTTGAGTTGTGTGAAGCGCGGAGGGCGAAGCGCAGCGCAGCCGCGCAGCGGCAGCCCGGCTTTGCGTTTTAGTAAGCAGAGGATACAAGAGCATGAGCATGAAACACACACCAGGACCGTGGCACGTTCAATCGCCGCAGCCTGCGCGATTTCCCGGATATACCATCATGAATGAAGGTAATAACGGGTATGTCGCGACCGTTCAGATACGCGCACAGAACCCTGCAAATGCGAACGCCCGCCTAATCGCAGCCGCTCCTGAATTGCTGGAAGCATTAAATGAAGTTCTTTCTTGGACTGAAGATGATGCCGATCTAATGCAGAGACTTGACAAACCGGAAAGGGAAACTTGGCCTGACACGATATTATGCCGCGTTAAGTTTCTCCGCGATGTTCTCGCCAAAGCGGAGGGTGAGTGATGAGCGCGAAACACACGCCGGGGCCGTGGCACCGCAACATTAAGCCAGCACGGAAATACCCTATCGTTTTCGCCGGGCGGAGCACTCACGTCGCGCAAGTTTGTAGCGTCTCAAATGACGAAGAAACAGAGGCAAACTGCAACCTAATCGCCGCCGCGCCGGAGTTGCTTGAAGCGCTGCGCGAGTGCGAACGGTTCTTCACACATGACCCTAACCTAGCGCGTGACGGATGGATGAATGACGCGCTGCGCGCTGTCCACGCCGCAATCGCCAAAGTGGAGGGCACGCCATGACACGTTACCGCATATGGCACCGTGACAGTGGACTAGATTTCGGCCGGTCCTACACCCTCGACCAGGCGCGCAAGATCGTAGCGCAGTGGTCAGCCGTGTGGGGCGCCGGGCGCTACTATATTCGACGTGAGGTGGCTGGGTCATGAGCGCCCTAACACCGGATTTCGATTTCTCCGACAACGGCTCAATTACGCTCGTGACGCCACTGAACGATGCGGCGCACGCTCACCTATCGGAGCACACGGGCGGCCTGTGGCACTGCGGCGTGTTGGCCGTGGAGTCGCGCTACGCGCCTGAGCTTTCGGCCGAGTTATGCCGTGCCGGCTTTGTGGTTGAGCTGCCGGACGGTCGAATCGTCACAGAGGAGGATTTACGCCAATGACTAAGGCCCCAGCTCACCCGTCGGAATACAAGCTGCTCGCAGCGCAGCAGCATCGCACACCCCCTCCTGCCGTAGACCGGGATATTCAAGCGCCGGCGCGCGGCATCGCCGCGGGCGTGGTCATCGGGCTCGCCATGTGGGCGATGATTATATGGGGGTTCCTATGATTCTGACAAAACGAGAGGTGCACCGCCTTGCAACGGAGGTGGCGCGTCACGGCCTAGACTGTAAGTACCACCGTTATATACCGCACTGGGCAACAGCGCGCGGAGGCGCGGAGGTGGGCGCCTGGGACGCGTGGCAGAGCGGCTGGAAAGAGGCACTGCGCCATGAGCGATAAATGTCCCACCTGCGGCCAACTGACCCGCCCATCTGGCGATGGCCGCGCTTCGGAGTGGCGCATACGCGTGCGCCTCTACACCATTGCTCGGCAATACAGCCCGGTAGCGGACAGTGATCCGGAGCTGGCGCTAGACGCGCCAGGGTCGCTCGTGGTGCGCGGCTTGCCGGGCGTGGCTATGACGCTGATGAACATGGCAGAGAGCCACCACGGAGCACCCTGCGAGGGTCTGGACGCCTCGACGCTGGGAAATAAGATACGCGGTCTGCGCCCGACACTCAGTCGCCGCGGCGGTAACGCCGTGTGGCGCGTGCCTTATCATGTCAACGGCGCGCATTGGCTGGCACGTGTGGACATTCAACGCGAGGAGTCCGGCGATGCGTGAAAAAACAGTTGCCAGCTTCGGGCCTTTTGACCTGATGCACCGCACCGTAGGCGCGTCGCGTTACTGGTATGTCATTCATCGCCAGACAGGAAAGCAGGCCGTGACGTTCAACCAGGCGCCGTGCACAGGGCGCGTGAAAGACACAGTAGCGAAGTTTCGGCGCATGACGGCCAGCTGGCCGGACATGTCAGCGTTTGATGCAGCGAACATGCAGCCGGACGAAATTATCCGCCTGAAATCGCTGCGTGACATGTTCGAAAGGGTGAGTCCAACAGAATATGTTTTAACAGGAGACGACGACATGACCGTCAAAATGACAACCAAAGATACGCCGCTCAAAATGGAGGGGCATATAAGGCTCGCAATTATCTACCTGGATGACGGCGCGCCACGAAGCGCTCGCGCCCACATGATCGCTGTGGGGCGCCTCCTTCGGGGCGAGTCTGTCCCGCGCGGCCGTAAGTTCTGAACTCTAGCGGAGGCTGAATCATGACAGACGAAAGACCGGACCCGCTCTATGTGTCGGGATACGTGCAAGAGGCACAGGCCCGCGCGGCCGCGCTGCCTGTCGCGATCGCCCACAGTATCGTGCGCGAGAAAAACACCCTGCGGCGCGCCATGCTCGGGCGCCTGTATGGTCGGTTGGACGCGGCCGCGCAGCAGCGTTGCCGGGCTGAGATGTTTGAGGCGTGCCAGTGAACTTCAAATCGAAAACTCAGCCGCTTTGCCGCTTTTGTGGCAAACGGATCGCCAAGGCGACAGATAAGGTAACTTTCGGCGCGGCGTGCTCGAGGTATAAAGAACTCAAACCAAAAACTCGCGCAGAAGTGCAGCGCGTTGTTAACGGAGAAATTGTGAGCTTTAAGTGGGCAATGACCACGCCAGCCGACTATGACGGTAGTCACAGTTATCGGCACGAACACCTGACGGTGCGTGACTACATTGAACAAATCTCAGTGTGGGACGGAGAGAGCTACGTAGACCAGTTCTTTTGTAACGGCGACCACGCTAGGCGCTTCGGTTATGCCGCCGCGCGAGCTGGGTACATTATTAAGCTGTGAGGCGCAGCATTGACACGCCACGCCTCTATACCTACGGTGCGCGCCTTCTTGGTAGCGTGGAGACCCTATGCACCCGTCGGCGGTAGCGGACTTGCAGCGCAGCGGCATCGCCGTTGCAGACGCTGAAAGGGCCGGTATGTTCGACGTGGCGGACGCTTCAACGGTCTACTCGGATTTCAAGGCCGCTCCGGCCATCGTGATCCCCTATTACGACCCAGCTGGCGCGCTGATGACCTTCGAACGCGGGCCGTTCTGCCGCGTGCGCTACCTGGACGTACCTAAAACTTCGGGCTTCGGCGCGCGCAAGCAACAGCGCTACGGCCAGCCAAAGAACAGCGGCACGCGGGCCTATTTCACGCCCCTGCTTGACTGGCAGTACATACTGGCCGATCCGCTAGAGCCTATCATCCTGACCGAGGGCGAGAAGAAAGGCTTGGCCGGCGTGCTGGCGGGCCTGCCCGTTATTGCGCTAGGCGGCGTGTTCAACTGGCTGCGCGACGGCGAGCTGCTACCGGAGCTTGACGCCGTACAGTGGCGCCATCGTGACGTGTTCATAACCTTCGACTCGGACGCCGAGTTAAACCCGCAAATCATGGCCGCGGAGGCGCGGCTGGTGGATGAGCTGCAACGCAAACGCGGCGCGCGGTGCTTCCTGGTACGTATCCCACAGGACGGCGACGCCAAGGCGGGCCTAGACGATTTCCTTCTCGCACACGGACATGCGGGCTTCCTGAAGCTGCTGGAGAAAGCCACGCCGCTGGGCGCGCTGGACGCCAAGGTGCTGACGCTCAACAAGTCCTGCGCCTGGATTGAGCGCGAAAACCTGGTCTACGACCTGGAAGCGCGGCTTTTCATTCCCAAAGATTCGTTCGTGAACGGATCAAGGTTCTCAACTCTTGAGCACATCGTGGGCGGCGCGAAGCAACGCTCGGCGCCCAAGCACATCAGCATAGCGGCGACTTGGCTTAAGCACCCACATGCACAACGCTTCGGCGAGGTGCTGTTCAGGCCCGGCGAGGGTGTGACCGTACAGGGCGAACACGGCCGCCCGGCGTTGAACCTGTGGACCGGCTTTGAGCCCGGCGAGGGCGACGTACAGCCGTTTCTGGATCTTTCGGAGTTCCTGTTCCAGAACATGGACCCGCAGCACCGCGAGCTGCCGGTGAAGCTCATGGCCTACAAGGCGCAAAACCCGGCCGAGAAAATCCCGCTGGCGATCGTCATGCTCGGTCCGCAGGGTTGCGGTAAGACCATGTGGGGTGAGTGCATCCGTGACGCCTTCGCGCCCTACAGCGTGGACGTGACGCCAAGCGCGCTATCGAGTGAGTTCCAAGGCTGGCTTGAGCGATCGCTGTTCGCGCTCATCAACGAAGCCAAGGGCGAGGACATGGTGCGCGGGGCGGAGCAGCTGAAGGCGCTGATTTCGGATCTTAAGCGCCCAATGAACGAGAAGTACCGGCCCGTCCGGCAAATCAACACGTATACAAGCTATCTCATCACCTCCAACCGGCGCGAGGTGGGCGCGTTCGCGGCCGATGACCGGCGCATGATCGTGGTGGACTGCCCCAAGCCGCGTGAGCCGGCGTTTTATTACACCCATGTGAAGCCGTGGAAAGACGGTGGCGGACCCAAGGCGCTGCTCGGCTGGCTGCTGCGCTACGATCTTAAGGGCTGGCGCCCGCCGGCATCGGCGCCCCTGACGGCCGAAAAATACATGGCCTACGTCGAATCTCTGACGCCCGTTCAGCGCCTCGCGGAGGAGATGAAAACCGCATCCAAGCACACCGTGCAGCTATGGCTGGACTCAGCCGTGGCGTGGGCACGGATGGCCGAGCTTAGCAACAACACGGCGCTGGCGGCCATGGCGCGTGCGACGCTGGAGAACGTGAATCGCTATCAGATTCGACCGTTCTACACGCCCGAGGAGCTGACGAAAATGTTTCCCGCCATTGTGGAAACCCAGCTCGGCAGCAAATTTCGTAAAGGTACGCCCAGCGGCGACATTAGCCGGGAGCTGCGTGACGCGGGCGTGCCGTATCTACAGTGTGCGGATGATCCCCGCGGCTTCAAGCGCGAGGGTGTCATTCGGCAGTACCTGGTTGTCTATGATTTTGAAGACTGGAAAGAGCCGCTGCGTCAAGCGGAGTTCGACCGGCTCATGGGGCAGTGGCCGAATTATGGCACGCTTTCTGCAAGGAGTCGCGCATGAGCCATTCCGAGGTTGAGCGCAAAGCAAAGGCACTAGCCGAAGCTGTTGCTAAAATAAGGCCCCACATATGGGAGCGTGGCATGGCGGCCGAAACTGAATACGAGGAGGCTTGCTTGGAGCTCTGGGTGGCGCTTGACGCCTACCTGAGCGCGGCTTCTGCAAAGAGGAAAAGGAAGTAGCGTGGCTATTAATCCCCAGCTTAACCCCGTTCGCCACGCCATGAGCCACGTCGATGCGCTGGCGCTGCTTGGTCTGAAGCCTACCTATGACGTGGGGACGATTAAGGCCGCCTTCGCCTACCGCTGCAAGGAATGTCACCCTGACACAGGGGTTGCGGGCAGTACCACAATGGAACAGCTGCAACAGGCACGTGACGCTCTGCTTGAAAACGCAGCGGCCCTAAATAGGGCTTGCAAACTGTGTCGTGGCGTGGGAAAGATACGCAGCACTATGGGGTGGCGCGAGTGCAGCGCCTGTGCAGGGACTGGAGACAGACGATGAGACTCATAAAGTTAGATGTGTGGAACTACGCTGGAAAGTTTGAGCCCGGCTATGTGAATACGGACGGTATTCAAAGCGTGCTGAAGGCACGCGACGAAGGCGGCGAAACCTGCTCAATCATCCGCTGGGCAAACGGCCTTTACGTCATCGCTAAAGGCACGCCAGATAAAATCGCAGCTGGTGGTCCCGTTGTGGTGAGCGTGCCATGACCAACCTCGAAGTCGGAGCACCGCTGCCCGAGTCCATCGGGCGCTGCGCAGACCTGTATTCGGAGGTCCGCGCGCTACGTCTCGCCATGGACAAGGAAGTGGACGCGGTCAAGAAACGCGAAAGCGAAATCCGCGAGCACATCATCAATTCACTCAGCAAGAGCGACGACACGGGTGCCGCGGGCCTGAAGTACCGCGCCCAGATCGTGATGAAGAAAACCGTCAAAGTGAACGAATGGCCGGTGCTGTGGAGCTGGGCGAAAAAGAACGATCGCATGGACACGTTCCAGAAGCGCCTAAATGAAACCATGGCGAAGGATTTTCTTGAGCAGGAGGGGCGCGTGCTGCCCGGCTGCGAGGTCATTAACGTGCCGGACGTAAGCATAACCAAAATTTAGAGGGCAGACGGATGAAGCGTTGGGGCGTGTATGGCATCATATCTTGGTCAGTTTGAGGCCGAGACGGAGGAGGACGCCGTTGAGCTTGCATTAAACAGCGCGGCTGCTGCCCACGTCAGCATGTGTCACCAATGCTCGGATCACTGCGAAGACCCTGAAATAAGTGAGGCTGTTGCTGAATTGGCGAAATAGAGGAGAAAGTAAAAATGGGCCAGGAAATTGTGAACTACGACGAAGTGTGGGCCAAAGCGTCTCAGGTGGCGGCCGCGCAGGAGCCGCAGACTGGCGGCACGTCCCTGTCTACGCGCGGAGGCATCTTGTCCTTCGGCGAGGAGGAGCTGCCGGGTAACCAGGCGTGCGTCATTATCTTAGACGCCGTGCGCGAGAACACCTACTACGCTGAGAAGTTCGACTCGGACAATCCGGCCGCGCCGACGTGCTACGCCTTCGGGCGCGGCTCGGAGGAGATGGCGCCGCACCACACCATGCAGGCGGACCCGGAATATTTTGTGCCTCAGCATGACGCCTGCGACGGTTGCCCGATGAACGAGTGGGGTAGTGCGGACCAGGGCCGCGGCAAGGCGTGTCAGAACCGGCGCCGCCTGGCTCTCATCCCTGCGGGCTTCTACACGCCCAAGAAAGGGAGCCGCGACTTCGACTTGGAAATGTTCAACGACCCGGCGCATTTCCAAACGGTGGACATTGCGTTCATCAAACTGCCGGTCATGTCGGTCAAGGAATGGGCGAAATACGTCACGAATCTCTCAGCGTCCGTGCGCCGGCCGCCGCATGGCGTCATCACGCGCCTGTTCTTGGAGCCGGACCCGAAGTCGCAGTATCGCGTGCACTTCGAAATGATTGAGGAGCTGCCAAACGAGCTCGCGGCCGCAATCATGGCACGCCATGAGGAAGCCACGAAGGCCGTCATTCAGGGCTACACGGCACCACAGGCGGAGGAAGCCAAGCCGGCGGGCACGCTGCGCGGACTGCGGAGGGGGAAATGAAACGTAAATTTACTGTGATTATTGAGATGCCGAACCGCGCCACTGTCGAGGACGCCCACCTATACATCGAGGACGCGGTTGTGAGTTGGTTACCGGGCGCGCCGTGGGCCTTCGGAGTTATCATAGGGGCGCGTGGGAGGCGTGTCTGACCTCCGCACCCCGGCCGAAGCGATCGCGCGCCTACGCTGTACGCACAAGCAGCTGCGTGCCTACGTGCGGGCCGGGCTGCTGCGCTACGTGCAGGTGGGGCTGAGCGAGAAGCGGCCACGCCGGGCCTTTACAGACGCGGACATGGACGATTTTATCACGCGGCGGACCAAGCTGGAGACACCATGTCAGTCTACAAAGCCAAAGGCTCACCGTACTATCAATTCGACTTTGAGGTGCAACGTCATCGGTTTTTCGGCTCTACCAAGAAAACTTCCCGGCGCGAAGCCGAACAGTGCGAGCAGGAGCAGCGCAAGCACGTAATCAAGACGCTGGACGCTGCCGGCGCGCATAAGGTATCGCTTGCGATGAGTGACGTGACGGCGCGCTACTGGGTGGAGGTGGGCCAGCACCATGCGGGCGCGGGTAACACGTTGCGCGACCTGAACCGGCTGGTGGATTATTTCACGCCAGTCAAGCTGCTCACCGAAATCACGGACGACGATGTGGCGAAGATGGTTGCGTGGAGGCGCAGGCACCTCACCAGGGGCGGTAAGGGAGTGAAGCCTGCTCCCCCTGCGGTCTCCAACGCAACCGTCAATCGGTCTACCACGGAAGTCCTCAAAAAGCTATTCACGCGCGCTAAAATCGCCTGGGGCGTCCGGTTCGAGCACGAGCCGCGTTGGCGCAGCCACATGCTGCCGGAGCCACAGGAACGCGTCCGCGAGCTTGTGGGAGGCGAGGGGGTCAAGCTGGACGCGGCCATGCGCGCCGATTATGCGCCGTTCTTCGCCTTCGCCGCGGCGTCGGGCCTGCGGCTCAGCGAATGCCTGCTCCGCTGGAGCGAGGTGAACTGGGAAACGAAGCGAATCCAGAAGCTCGGCAAGGGCAAGAAGCTAGTAACCGTGCCGATCACGTCAATCGTCCGGCAGATCCTGTGGCCGCTAAAGGGCCACCATGCGGAGTTTGTGTTCACCTATCTCCGCAAGGGTAAAAAGGCCAAGCGCCGCCCGCTCACGCGTTCGGGCGTCAAGACCGAGTGGCGGCGGATGCGCGGCCGCGCGGGGGTGGAGGACTTCCGTTTCCACGATCTGCGACATGACCTGGCGACCAAGCTGCTGCGCGCGACGGGCAACCTGAAGCTGGTTCAGCGGGCGCTTAACCACCGCGATCTAAAGACCACGTTGCGCTACGCACACGTGCTAGATTCCGAAGTCGCGACGGCGCTGGAGAGCGTCACCAAGAGGAGTGAGAGCCGTGAAGTTTCGTGTTGAGGTGCATCTGACCGCATCGCGGAGCTGACCGCAAACGTCATGCATATGATGGAGCCGCACTTCACTGACGAAGATCGCCAGACCAACATCGCGCGCCACCTTGACCGAGCGATACAGGCGACATTCTCAGCTGTGCTGGGACGAAAACCATGCCGCGAGTCCCGTAAAAAGTCCCGAAATCAAACCCTGAAAGTGACGTAAATGGCTGAAAATATTACACAATACGAAAGCTGCCAGCAAGTCTGGGGGACTGGGGGTCGCGAGTTCAAATCTCGCCGCTCCGACCAATTTCACCAGGAAAATCAAGGGTCTTACGCGACTAATGAAAATGCGACAAACTCGCAAATAGGCCCAAATCGGGTACAAAAGTCCCATACTGGCGCAAAAAGTCCCGGAAAAGTCCCGGAATCAAATCTCCGTTTGTTCCACTCCATTTTGATGATGGAAACGGCGGCCGTCACCGCCCGCGCGATTGAGCAGGCGAACGCGCGGACGTGGCTGCGGCTGCACAGGCCGGAGGCGCTGGAGCCATGAAGGCGCCGGAGGTCATCACGGTCGATTTCGAGACGGGAGCCATTCGCCAGCGCCCGGCCTACCCGCCGGAGCCCGTGGGCGTGGCCATCACTTGGCCTGGTGGTCAAGAGCAATACTACGCCTGGGGCCACCCCACGGCTAACAACTGCACCGTCAACGTCGGACGGCAAGCCTTAATACACGCCTGGGAAAGTGGCCTTCCGCTGCTTTTCCACAACGCCAAGTTCGACCTGGCCGTGGCCTACGAGAAGCTGCGGCTACCGCGCCTACCGTGGGATCGCGTCCACGACACCATGTTCCTGGCCTACCTGTGCGACCCGCACGCGCGATCGCTGGGGCTGAAGCCGCTCGCGGCCGATCTGCTGGCCTGGCCGGCGGAGGAGCGCGAGGAGCTGGACGATTGGATTTGGCAGCACCGCGCCCAGCTGGAGCAGACGTTCGGCGGCAAGGTCACCAAGTCCAAGCTCGGTGAGTGGATATGGGCGACGCCGGGCGACCTCTGCGGGCGCTATGCCGTGGGCGACGTGCGCCGGACTAGCGGACTATTCGAGCACCTATGGCCGATCGTGCAGCGGGAAGGTATGGGCGCCGCCTACGATCGCGAACTTCAACTGCTGCCTATCCTGATGGAGAACGAAGAAACGGGGATGCGTGTCGACCTGGAGGGCCTGGAGCGTGAAATCGCGTCCTACAGCCTGAATTTCGACACTGTGGAGGCGTGGCTGCGAAAAACCCTGCAGGCCAGCGGCCTGAGCTTCGACGCCGACGCGGACGTGGCGAACGTGCTGCTGGAGCGCGGCGTGGTGCCGGCGGACAAGTGGGAGCGTACCAAGCCCACGAAGGCGCACCCGAACGGCCAGCTCAGCGTCAGCAAGGATAACCTGCTGCCGGAGTATTTCGCGGACTCGCGCATAGCGTCGGCCCTCGGTTATCGCAACCGGCTTAAGACCTGCCTCGAAATGTTCATGAAGCCCTGGCACCACCAGGGAGCGCAGCGCCGCGGCTACATCAGCACCAGCTGGAATCAGACGCGTAACGCCGGTAACGGCGGCACCAGGACAGGCCGGCCCAGCACCAGCAACCCGAATTTTCTCAACATCAGCAATGACTTTGGAGGACGTGACGATGGATACAAGCACCCCGACTTTCTTGGCGTTGCGGCGCTGCCTCTTTGCCGTAAGTATATCCTGCCTGACTCTGGGCATACTTTCCTTCACCGTGATTTCGACGGCCAGGAACTCAGGGTGTTTGCTCATTTCGAGCAGGGTGCCCTCTGGAGCCAATATGCCGACGATCCCACACTGGATCCCCACGCATTCGTCGGCGGTGAACTCAAACGTGTCGCTCAGCGGGAAATAGAGCGACGAAAGGTTAAGGTTCTCAACTTCCAGGCGCTGTATGGTGGCGGCGTGCCTGCGCTTCAGCGCAAGCTGCGGTGCAGCTATGCCGAGGGTAAGGAGCTGAAAGCCTTCCACAACAAGGCCTTGCCGGGACGGGTGATCCTTAACGAAGAGATAAAGCGCGTGGTGACGCGTGGCGACCCGATTCGAACCTGGGGCGGTCGGCTCTATTATCCTGAGCGGCCAGGGCCGGACGGGCGCAGCAAAATATACAAGCTAATAAACTACATAGTGCAGGGCAGCGCGGCTGATCTGACCAAGCAAGCCCTAATAGACTGGTACAGCACAGCGCCGCGGGCTCGCTTTCTGGTAACCGTGTATGACGAAATCAACATCTCTGCACCACTTGACTGCGCCGATAGTGAGATGGCGCTATTGCGAGAAGTGATGGAGGAGCGTAGGTTGACTGTTCCGATGCGCAGCAGTGGGAAGAGTGGCGCCTCGTGGGGAGACCTTACAAAATGCCCATAAGAAAGCTCGCGTCGTGACCGCGCCTCGGCCAGGAGCACACCCAAAAGCTCGCGACGGCGCGCCTCTGCGCTTTGCGAAAGATGCCGTCATGTACGAAGGGCCAGACTGCCTGGAGTGGCCCTACGTAAAGTCATCTGGCTACGGGATTGTGTGGTTAGAGGGCAAGAAATGGGGCGTTCACCGGCTGGTTCTCGCGGCTTGGGCCGGACCTCCGTTACCGGATCATGAAGCGCGGCACAGGTGCGATAACCGTAGCTGCGTCAATCCACTCCACCTGTGCTGGGGGACGCGCCAAGACAACGTGAACGACATGATGCAGCGAAAACGCCACTGGAGGCACACATGGGCGCGTCTCTAACAGCGTGGTCGTATTCACGATTCGCGACTTATAACCAGTGCCCACTTAAATTTAAGCTGACTGTAATTGACAAGATGAAAGAGCCTTCATCGCCAGCGATGGAGCGCGGAAACCAAGTGCACAAGGCGCTTGCGGACTACATCACTGGCAAGGCCGAACTTCCGCCCGAAGTTAAAACGCCGTTTCACCACCAGCTTTATGGCGAGATGCGGGGTATCTCGCCCGAAGACAAACTAGTAGAGCAGCAGCTTGGTTTCACGTCAGGTTGGAAGCCGACGGGCTGGTTTGCGAAAGACACGTGGCTGCGCGTCGTCTGGGACGTGGGTCTTCTCTACGAAGATCTTACCGGTGAGGTTGTAGATCACAAAACGGGAAAGAAATACGGCTCAAATGACGACCAAATGGAGCTTTTTGGGCTGTCGTTCCTGTGCCAATACAGGCCCGCGACACACGTCACTACGCGCCTGATATATGTCGATTCGGGGGATGAGGAAATTGCCGAGTTTCCAGCCTCAGTAAAGGAAAAGCTGCAAGCGAAGTGGGAGCAGAAGGTAGTTCCGATGTTCAGCGACACGGTTTTTGCACCCCGCCCTAGCGACAAGTGTCGATTCTGTACGTTTTCGCGCTCAAACAAGGGGCTATGCAGGTTCGGATGAGTATTATTAACCAGTATTATGCAGGGTCTCTTGCGTGTTTCTCTTTTTTGTGCCACCCCTTGCTTGGGTATGGCCTTAAAGGAGACGTTTATGGTCAGGAAAGCTACGTTACCGCCACCGCGCGCAAAACAAGCGCCCAGCGTCCGAGAGAAGGAAGAGACTGTCCGGACACCAGACCTACGAAGGTGGGCGGTAAAAGAGACTGCCTCAGTCCGGGAGAAGGGGGAGACTGTCTCACCCGTCAAGACGATGCAGCTTTTAAGCGTCATGGGCGTATCGCGCGCCGCGCGTGCGCTGGGTGTCAGCACCACGACGCTTCACAAGGTGCGAAAGAACAACCTGGTGTCCAAAGTGATCGAAGTCGCGTCGGAAGGCGAGCTGCGGCGTATCGCCGACGAGTCTGGATCGCCGGGCGCAATTACAGCGCCACAGCCGCGCGAAGAGACGGTTGCGTTCTTGTTGGAGGTGGGTGTTTCGAAGCGAGACGTGGTGGAGCAGATGGCGCGTATAATCGGAGCCAAGATAATACAAGCCTGACGCTTGCTGCCACAGAAGGGGTGTGCCATGTTGCGGCATGACCCCCGAGGGACGAATCCAAGCCCGAGCGATCGCCTACGCGAAGACGCGTGGCGTGCCGCACATCCGCCTTGCACTGCGGCCCGGCGTTGCCTCCGGCTACCCGGATGTTTGCTTTCTTATCCCGGGCGGCCGGGCGTTATTTGTGGAGTTCAAATCCCCGGGCAAGAAGCCCTCGCCGATTCAGCAATCAAAAATCGCGCTGCTGGGGGGCTTGGGCTATGACGTTCGCGTTTGCGACTGCTTCAACGCGGCGCGCACGGCCATCGCATCAGCCGTGGATACCGCTGCCGTACATGCAAAAGGCGGTGGAGCACCTGGCGACTCGGATGAGCGCCGGCCTGGCGCTGGATCCCGGCCTGCGAAAGACCTCCATCACGCTCGCCGCGTTCTGCCGTCTAAAAGAGCAGAAGATGGTGCGGCGTATGTTGGTCATCGCGCCGCTGCGCGTCTGCCGCACCGTCTGGCGTCAAGAGGGCGTGAAGTGGACTGAGTTCAACCACCTGCGTTTTTCGTTGCTCCACGGTGCCAAGAAACTGGAGCGGCTCAAAGAAGACGCGGACATATATCTTATCAATCCCGAAGGCGTGGCGTGGCTGGCGAAACTCTATTTTGGACGATCGCTGCCGTTCGATATCGTCACCATTGACGAACTCACCAAGTTCAAGAACCACGCGGCCGAGCGGTCGAAGGCCCTGCGCCCGCGGCTCAAGGGTGTGGCGCGGCGCTGGGGCCTGACCGGCTCGCTTGCGCCCAACGGCTTTATGGATGTTTTCGGCCAGCAGCTGATGCTGGACGACGGCGCGGCGCTGGGCAAATACATCACGCACTACCGCGACCAGTATTTTCAGGTCGACTACAATGGCTTCGACTACACGCTGATGCCCGGCGCCGAGAAGCGAATCATCGCCCGCATTGCGCCTTATTGGCTGCAGATGAGCGCCGACGATTACCTGGAGCTGCCGCCGCTGGTACAGGACGTGCGCCTGCTGGAGATGGAACCGGCCGCGCGCTCGGCTTATTCCAAAATGAAAAAGGACATGCTCGCCGAGCTGCCCGAGGGCGTGGTGACGGCGGCCAACGCGGCAGCCACCTATAGTAAGCTTTCGCAGATGGCGAACGGCGCCTGCTACATAACGGACGACCTGGGCACCCAGCGCACGGTCGCGAACCTGCACGACACCAAGCTTGACGCTCTGGAGGAGCTGGTAGAGGAGCTGAACGGCCAGCCGCTGCTGGTGGCCTATGAGTTCAACCACGATCTGGAGCGCCTGCGTGCCCGCTTTGGCGCGGGTCTGCCGCACCTGGGCAAGGGCACGACCGAGAAACAGGAAGCGGACTATATAGCGAGGTGGAACCGTAACGAGCTGCCAATACTGGCCTGTCACCCGGCCAGCGCCGGCCACGGGTTGAACCTGCAGGAGGGCAACGCCGCGCATGTCTGCTGGTTCTCGCCCACCTGGGATTTGGAGCTTTACGACCAATTCATTCGGCGCGTCCGCCGATCAGGCAACGTGGCGCAGAGGATATTTAACCACATCCTCGCCGTGCGCGACACCATTGACGAACTGAAGCTGACGGCCCTGAGCGACAAGGATACGACGCAATCGCGTCTCCTGCGTGGGCTGAACGCAGAGATTCTGCGCGACGCAGAAACCCAAGCCGCCGGGAACGTGGCGGTACGAAAGGAGCCTACAATGTCAGCAGTAGCCAAGTTGTCGCGCCAGAGCGACACACAACCGGCGGGTGAAGCACCGCGCCGCATCGTACCTAAGGGCTGGGGTAAGCCCGCCACGGCACAGGACGACGCCCCGGCGCCGCAGACGGCCCAACCAGAGCAACGGGAACGCATCGCAACGCAGCTCACAGGGCGCGCTGCGCCGCCTGCCGAGGCTCAGGAGGCCGATGAGCAGCCCCGGGCCACGTCGGCACGCAGCGCCTTCTCTCAAGGCGTGCAGGCCGCTGCTAAGGCCCTGGAGGAGCCAGAGGCTGAATCCGCTGACTACACCAAGGCGGCAATGGCTGAGCGTGAGCTGCCGCAGAGCACGGAAGCCGTGAAAGCCCCATTGCCTGACAAGACCCGCCGGAACCGCGCGGCCACCAAGCCCGCCCCGGAGGCTATCACGGCTGATTCTAACAGGCCGTGGTACCCGTCGGACGCGGTGATTAACGCTCGCATGTCCATTCTGCACTTGGTTTTCGCCACGACCGACCCGCCGAAGCTCGAAGACGGTCTTGAAATCGCCGGTCAGTTGCGTGAGTTTGTGGAGTCTTAGTCAGCCGGAGTTTTACAGAGCCCGCGGTTGACTTCGAGGGTGGCGTAGCGTAATAGTGCTACGCCACTTTTGTCTGTAGGGCCATGTTCGGAACCGACGATATTGTTGCGGCCGTCACCAGCATAGGCGGCAAGGTCATAGATCGCATTTGGCCGGATCCTGCCCAGGCAGCGGCGGCCAAGCTCGAACTCATGAAGATGCAAGCGAGCGGCGAACTCGCCCGCCTCGCGGCGCAGACGGACCTCGCCAAGGGTCAGCTCGCGGTCAACCAGGCGGAAGCCTCAAACCAGAATATGTTTGTCGCCGGCTGGCGGCCGTTCATCGGCTGGGTGTGCGGCTGCGGCCTGGCGTTTCAGTTCCTCGTGGCGCCGTTGCTCACGTGGGCAACGCAGTTGTTCGGGCAGATGGTGATTGTGCCGTCGCTAGACTTAAGCACGCTGCTGACTCTGCTGTTAGGTATGCTCGGCCTGGGCTACATGCGCACGACCGAGAAACTAGGTGGGCTAAATCCCGGAAACTAAGCGGCTCCGCAGGCCGAAGCTCACGGAGCCGCTTTAGCCGTTCGCGTTTACTGCACCGCCCCGGCTACCTTGCCAAATGTCACTGCCAAGTTCGTACCGATGAGCTTCACGGCCGTGATGATGACGACCGCAATACCCGCCGCGATCAGACCATACTCAATGGCCGTCGCCCCGGATTCGTCGCGGACAAAATGCGAAATGAGTTTTCTCAAAGGAGGTCTCCTGTCTTGCTAACACCCCAACACGCTCACACGTGTGAACGCTGGATCAATGTAGCTGCGAGGTGTGAAAGGTAAGTTAAAAAACCCCGCCAGTTTTTAGCTGGCGGGGAGAACTGAGGAGGCATTTGAGGCACCAGCTCAGGTAACTGGCTGTGTGACGATATCTCTCACATGTTACTACTTTGTTAAGCTGGCTCGGATGAACTCCGCCGCGACTTGCGGGACGATCGCGTTACCCGCGCCCCGCAGGAGGCCCACTCGGTTGGATACCCCATGAGCCAGAGGCTGAATTGTGGGTTCAACGCGCCGCGCTTTTCCGTCAAGGCAGGGGACAAACACACAGCGTCGTCCAGGTTCAGGGCGTGGCCCTGCTGGCGACGCTCCAGTGCTTTCTCCGGGTTCGTCTGAAGTCCACCACGGGTTTCTGGAATTGCGTTCGGCGTCGACCAGCCCGTTACAAGCAGCGCTATTTGCTCCGTTCCAACCTGCCGTTTCTTGCCGTCCGGTGTTTGACCTGTTGATGTCATTCCGTTCTTCGGTTTGCGACCGCCATTCGGAACATTGGGCGTCGGCCACCCACCATAGGCGTTGTCTAATATGCGGCGCTGGCCTGCTCCCGTCGTATTGCTGGCCTTCGGAGAAGTCCAGCCCGTCAGCTTCGCTGCACCAGGTAGCGATGGGTTCCCGCCTGCATAGGTCTGTGGGGCTTTCGACCCGTCCGTCGCTGCTGCTGCTGTAGGCCATCCGCTCACCAACGCCACGGTCTTCCGCGAGCTGTCCGTGTTGCCCGCCGGGTTGTAATTCTCCGTACCCGGAGAGCCAGCCATAGGCGTCGGCCACCCACCATAGGCGTTGTCTGATATGCGGCGCGCCGACGCCCGCAGCGCACAGATCGGCGCCCCCAACGGCATATCCCAATGCTTCCAGGTCAGCGCGTACTCCGGCGAGCCATAGACGCCCATCCTTACTCGCAACCTGCTCTCCAAAGACGATTGCAGGCTCGCACTCGCTAATGAGGCGTCGAAATTCCGGCCACAGGTGCCGGGGGTCCGAGGTTCCTTTTCGTTTTCCGGCAGCGCTGAAGGGCTGACAGGGACAACTGCCCGTCCACACAGGCCGTTCGTCGGGCCAGCCGGCGAGACGGAGCGCGTAGCTCCACCCTCCGATACCTGCGAAGAGATGAACCTGCGCAAAGCCTCTAAGGTCTGCACCTGTAACGTCTTCAACGTTGCGTTCGTCAACTTCACCGGGCGCAATGAGTCCGTCCTTTATCAGCTCGCGAAGCCACGCAGCGGCGAATGGATCGTGTTCGTTGTAGTAAGCAGTCATGCGATAAGCGCAGCGCCGCTCAGGAAGTGATCGCGCTCTGCGGCGCGGCGCGCGGTGAGGCCGTCCAGCACCTTACCAGCCTGTTTGTTCCAACGCGGAAACTCGGCCGCCGCACCGGCGTAATCGTAATTGTTGAGTTTGCGCAGGAGCGTGGACGCGGCGAACGCACCGGATCCAATGTTGAAAGTCAGCGAACACAGGGCGTCATACTGTTGCTGCGTGAGCGCCACGATGACCAGGCGGCTGACCGCGCTTGCCGCAGCAGCGGTGTCCGCGTGCAGCCAGTCCTCGGCGTCCTGCATGGTGCAACAGTCGCCTTCCTTCACGCCCCGAGTGTGGCCGTAGCCGATCGTCCACACGTCGTGCTTAGTCGGCAGGTAGGCCGTCGGGCGGAAGCGTTCGTACTGCTTCAGGAAATCGTAGAGCCAGGGGCTGGGCGTCACTTCGCTTGCTCCACCGCGCGCAGCTCCAGTTCGAGAACGGCGAGCGCGTTCCACGCTGCCTGTGCTGCATGACGGAGCTTGCTTTCATCATCGAACTCTTGTCCGCTCGCGCGCTGAAGAGTGTGGCGCAGCAGCGCATCGGCATAGCGGCGCGGCCCGTCGTCCACTCGCACCCAACCGCCCCACTCGCCATACTTCTGCTGGCCGAACGCGCTTACACCTGCCACGGCCAGCAACGCGCGCGGGAAGTATGTAGCGAGGCCACGAAAGACCGGCGGCTTACCTGTGTCCAGCTTCTGGCCGGGCGGCTCTGCGCCCACGTTGTGCGCGACCTCTCTATTATACAGGTGCTCTGCGCCAAGAGACTCGTGGTCGCGTTTAGTAACAATGGTCATGGACAAAGCTCCTCAAAGCGCTTTAGGAATTGGCGACGCGCGTAGAACACGCCCCACGGTGAAATCACGTCCGGCCACGGCTCTGAGCGGGCAACGCCCCAGTCGACGGAGAGATTTAGCGGCAGCACGTCGCGGCGCTCGGTCAGCACCGCGCGGTAGTCGGCTTCACGCACAGGTTCAGACTTCACGGGCGGCAAACAATATTTGGCGCGAATGACCGACTCTACCCGCTGTTCCCACATTTCACGTTCGGGCATCGCTACTTTCAGCGGCTTGATACAGTCGCCCAGGTAAGCCTCCGCAGCGTCGTGCAGCAGCCCCTCCAACGCATACGCAGGCGGGACGTGCAGGCTGACGAGAACGCAGTGCTGCGCTACGGAGTAGATTTGCACGTCGTCGCGCAGGGCGCCGTTGAATCGACAGAGCCGTGACAGGTGGGCCGCGATATCCCCAATGCGGATGTCCTCAGCGCTCGGAAATTCAGGCCAGAACGGAAGTCCGCTCGCGGTCGCCATGTTGCGCCCTCGCGTGGTACGTGAGCCCGTCAGGTCCGCCGTGTTGAGGATCATCGCGCGTACCCGAACGTGACGGTCGCGGTGATGGCGAAAGCCGAGAGCCAGTAGCAGGTGTCGGCGTAGTTGCCGGTGGAGGCGCCGTCAAAAAGCCAGCGCCCCGCGTTCAGCACGTAAAGCGTCATGATTAAGTAGTTGAAAATCTTCGGGTCGAAGATAATGCTCATTTCGGCGCGGCCTTGCTGACCGCCGCCATATAGGTCTCTATCAGCTGCTCCTGCTCCAGCCGGTCGGCCGGATCCATCTTCCGCAGCTGGATGACCTTGCGCATGATTTTGGTGTCAAAGCCGTCGGACTTGGCTTCCTTGAAAACTTCGGTGATGTCCTCGCCGAGGGCGTCCTTCTCTTCATTCAACCGTTCGACTCGTTCGATGAGCGACATGAGCCGCTGTGCTGCGTTGTCACCCACCATGAAATCCAGATCCTTATTCATCTACGCCTCCGTCAGAATGAGTGGTTTGATATCGACCACGCCGCGCTTGGGGTGATGGTAGAGCAGCATCTGCTGCGGCTCGGACGGGCGCATACGAAACGACTTGGCATATTCACTATAGCCGGGCAGGCACCCGTTGCTCAGCACCCAGCCGATATAGCCGGGGGTGTGAAAGTGGCCGTGATCCACGCGGTCGACGTGGCGGCCGAGCGCTGCCTGCTCTGCAATGGTCTTCTGCGCGCCGCGCATGATCGTGGCGAGCGGGCCGATGAAGCCCTGGCCGCCGCGCGAGCCCATGCGATCGCCGTGGGTGAGCAGTATTTTCATGTCGTAAATCGGGAAATACACGTCAAAGGATTCGCTCACCTGGAACGAAACCCGGCTGTCGTTGCGGAAGTGCCGCCGCAGCATGTAGCTGATGAGCCGGTCGTAGCTGTGGGCTCCGGCTTTCTTCGACCGCGGCTTGAACGTGTTACGGTCGTGGTTGCCGGCGGCGTCGGGCGACTTCACTTCAACCTTGCCGAATGCCTGCGCCAGCTTCTCAATACCGGCGCTCTCCTCCTCGAACACGCACTCGCACGCCTCTATGGGTGTCATATCGTCCGTGTCGCGCAGCTCCTCGTGGATGCCGCCGCTGATGGTGTCGCCGCCGCGTGAATAGATGATGCCGGGATATTTCCAGTCATGGCCAGCGTGCTCGAATGACAGGTAGATCGTCGTGTCAATCATGCGCCGGTAGCGACGACGGAAAATATCGGAGTCGTAGCCGTAGCCAGCCTCGGTCTCTTCTTTTCGGATGACCTCACCCACCTGGAAGTCGCTGGTGAGCAGGTATGGCGTATGTTCGCGCTTCTTGGGCGCGTGACTGGGCAGTGTCCATTCGGCGGGCTTGAAGCTCGCTTTGGCCGCCCATTCCAGGTCTTTGATGCGGTCCTGCAGGCCCGCGATGGTGCTTACCGCATCCTTGAGCTTCGCACGCGAAGCGCCCTGTTCCTGCTGCGCCTTGTGGCTCTGCACGTCGTCCGCGAGCGTGGGAGCTGGTTTCTGCGGCGCACCGCCACGTGAAACCGGGAATGACTTCAGGAGCTTGGGATAACGGCGTTTCACGGCTCCGAGGCGCGTGTTGAACGTATTGCGCGATACCCCGGCAGAAAACGCAGCAAGCGTGATATTGCCCTTCGCCGTATTATAGTGTTTGGCGGTTTCGCGGATGATTTTGTAGCTTAGCGGTGCTGCGACCATGTCTCACGTGTCTCCCTGCGGCTGGAAGCACTAAAAACGACACGTAACGCTATGTCAAGGTGTTACTTCCGCCAGCGCATCTTACTGAACAACCAGTTAACGCGGGGTTTGATGGCCGGGTCGTGATAGAGACGCAACGTTAACCACAGGCACGACAATAACGAGCTGAGCGCGGCGAAGAGCCCGCCGCCTACGGTGACCAACGACGCGAAAGCGACGAACACCGCGCCGGCGTCTGCGGTGACCGTGAGTGGCGTATGGTGAGACAACATTTTCATTGTCCTGTGTTGGTCACTGCGCTGGCTGCGCGCCCGCCGCCACGCGAGACGACTGCGAGGATCATCCGTTGCTTATCTGCAGCTATATTGGCCGCACGCAGGAGCCCCGGCAGCTTCGCGATGTCCGCTGGGTCGCGGCTGGTGATAAGACGTACAACCTCCTTGGCCGTGCTCTCACGCACGCCCGCGCCCTGTAGGAGACGCGAGACCGCATGAAAGCGTGTGGTGGGGAAGGCGTGAGCCATGACCGCCACGCCCGCCTCGCCAGCCTGCTTGGCCGAAGCCATGGCTTCGTCGCCCTTGGAATTCAATTTGGTGCCAGCCAGCTTGCCGTAATTCTGCTGACTGCGTACCTCCGCTGCACTTGCACGCTGCAGCCGCTCCGTCTGCGGTGCGGGCAGAGACTCATTGGTGGGTGTGGGTGTCGGCTGACGCAGCTGGTTGGCCGTACGCGCCGCTCCGGCTTCGCTTGCTGCGGCGTTGGTGATGAGACGGCTACGGGCGCCCACTTCCAGCCCGGCTTGACCTTCGGCAGACTGCAGAGCCGCGCGTTCGCCGCCACCTGACGCATCCAGAGCAGACTTGCCGGCGTTGGCGTGGTTGAAGCCGTCGATGAATCGCTGGTGAGCTGCGTATTCGTCAATCGCCCGCGCATACTCAGGATGCGAACGCGCGATTTGGTTCACGCCTTCGGCGAGCGCGTCATAACCCTCACCCGGCTTGGCGAACGCCAGTTTACTCAGGTTTCGGCGCAGCACGTCCGCGCTATTGATGGAAAGTTGATTCTGTTCGAGTTCAGCCGCGATCTGTTTGCGGATGGGACCTTTTAGACCCATGGCGCTGGTCACGTCGCCTTTGATAAAGTCCGTTTCCTCAGGTGTGAGGTTCAGACGATCGCCGCGCACGGAATCCAAGGTCTTCTTAATCTGAGCGTCGCGCATGTCCTCCAGCGGCGCCGTGCGAGCGGCTACCAAGCTGGGCGCGTCGGTGAATGGTGTCTGGGTCGCGCCGGAGTTCTCCACATGCGCGGCCATGCGGCCCGGCAGCAGCGCCGCGTTCGACTCGTTGGCCGCCTGCATTGCCGCCTGCGTGCTCTGCTTGGCCGTGGTGATAGGTTCGAGATTGGCGACACTCTTGGCATTCAGGATATCCCCAAGCGTCGGCGGACGGCCGGTCGCAGCCACGTGGTCTGTAATCATCATCTCCACGCCGTCGGGCGACATATCCAGGTTCTTCGCGAGCAGCGCGATCGCGCGCTTAGACACGCCACTAAGCGCACCCTTGACCGCCTGGACACCCTTGGCCGCAGCCGCAAGCGCAGAGCCTGCCACAGCACCTACGGCGGCTCCGGTGGCCGCGCCTTCAGCAGCCCCAGCAGCGGCGCCTGTGTCGTCCTGGGCGCCGGAGACACCACCAGCAGCAGCACCATAGAGACCGCCGGAGGCGGCTCCCTGGCCCGCCAGGCGCGCAGCGTTGCGTATGGGTTGTCCGGCCTTCAGAGACAGGACGCTGCGCGCGCCCTGTACGATGCGCGGCGCGACTTTGGAGGCGAGCGCTACCGCCCCTTTCTCCAGGGCCGCGCCGCTGAGTACGCCTCCAAGACCCTCTCCCACCGCCGTAGCGATAGGGTGAGCCTCAGCCGTCGCGTCGTCCGTGGGCACAAGCCCGAAGGTCGCACCATGCGCGAAGCCGCGTTGCAACGCGGAGTTCACGCCCATGTCGAGCTTGTCCTCCTGCGGAGCGCCGCGGGCGGTTTTAATAAGCTCGGCGATACGCTGAGCGCCTTCGGTGTCACCCGCGGCGTCGGCGTTACGCAGTGCTCCGATCAACTCTTGCTCGGTCGCCATGTTACTTCAGCCCGTATTTTGCCAACAGTGCCGCGTCGGCATCCGCGCCTTTACTTCCGGGAGCGGAGTCGAGCAGGCGCTTGGCCGCCGGACGCAGCTGCGCGTCGAACTGGGCGGTCTTACCGTAGGCTTCAGCCTGCTGACGATAACCCGCAAGCTGAGCGCCCGCGTCCTTACGATAGGTGTCCACTATACCGAGGAGCTGTTTGGGCGAGCCTGCGTCTGTCAGATCTTTCTCGAATTCACGCTGCAGTTCGACCGAGCCGCGGTATGTGTAGTAGCGCGTGAGCTCGCCGGCCACGAGTTTCTTTTGGGCCGCGAAATTGGTTGGTATCACACTGCCGGTTTGCGTGCGGTAGAGCTGCTGCACCGCGTTTGCAGCGCGAACGTCCTTGTTCCGCAAAGCGTTGATGTATTGCTCCAACAAGTCCACATGATCGGAAATAGCGTTGATAGACACGATTTTACCGCCCACCTTCGTAGGTCCGGTGTCCGCCAGCTCGTTCGAGAATTTCTGACCCGCCTTGTTGGTCTGCCACTGTGCAGGCAGCGACGCCGTGTCAATGTTTTGGTCTTTCGCAATCTGAGCCGCGCGGTTCACGACGGCCGTACGCGCGGCGGCGCCTTGCTTACCATTGCCGACGGGCGGCAGTGTCCCATCGAAAAGATATTTCTGAGCAGCCGTGTCAAGACCCACCGCTGTGAACCCGCCGCCGGTTGCGCCAGTCACTTTCGCCTGCAACGACGATTGAATGGCGTCCAGCTGCGAAGGATCCTGCGACAGTGTCTGTAGCAGCGGTTCCACGTGCGCCGGGTCGACGCCGAGAGCGTGTAGCTTCTGCGGGCCGAGGCTGCGCAGATACGTTGCAACGGCCTGTCCGCCAGGGTTTGAATCGGCCAGCACACCCACGCCGGGCGAGCCCTCGGCGTTTTTACGTATGTCCTGCAGCGTCTGCACGAGCGCCAAACCATCCTGGGCACTTTGCAGGCTAGCTGCTTCGCTGGTTGCCTGATTGAGCTTGGCTGTGTTCGCACCAGCCTGCCTCGCTTCGGCGGTAGCCAGGGTAGTCTGCGCGCCCTTGAGGCGGCGTTCAGCTGCGGCGTCGGCCGCAACTTCGCTGGTCTCAGCCGTGGTCTTCGCCGCGTTCGCCCCCGCGTAGTCCGCCTGTGCGCCTTGGAGAGCACGCGCCGACTCGGCATTGGGCGCGACCTGTGCGGCCTCGGCGTTGGTTTTGCCGGTGTCTGCCAAATAGTTTCCAGCTTGCGCACTCTGGACATTACGCGTCGACAAAGCGTTAGGGGCGACCTCCGCCGTCTCAGCCACGGCCTTGTCCGTGAGAGCTTGGCGCTCGGCAATTTCTGATGGCTGGGCCTGAGCCTGAAGAGCTAAAGCCGCAGAAGTCGGGTCGGAATAGGCGTCGCCATACACCTTCGCCAGGGCGTTGAACGCGCGTTTTTTACGCTCTTGATTCGTAAGAGCGGCTGCGGTGGCAAAGCCTTGCGCTGTTTCGTCAGCCATTAGAATAGACTCAGGAAGTTACCGATTTGTCCGCCAAATTGACCGGCGGCGCTGGTGATGCCGCTCTGTTTTTGGCCGCCTGCAACAGTGCCACCAGCAGTTCCTGCGTCGCCCACGGCCTTAGCCGCGTTGACACCAGTAATTGCGGTATTACCCTGCTGAGTGTTGAGACTACCGAGCTGCGTCAGGTAATTGTTGAAATATTGGCCGCCGAGTCCCTGCCCGTATTGGGTCAGCGCTTTGGCCGTGCCGCCGCTGTTGAGCACGCCACGCGCTGCAGCGCTGCCGGTGATCGCCCGTGTGCCTTGACCAAGCTGGAATTTGTATCCAGTGGAGTTCAGGTAATTACCAAACGCCGTACCGCCGCCGTCGCCAGAAGTCGCCGGCGTTGCGGGCGTGCCCTGCATGGGCGTGCCGTCTGGATTGTAGCCGGCCTGAGCCCACTGTGCCGGGGTGATCGTGCGGCCTTGTGCCTGCGCAGCCTGAATATCCTGGAGCGGCGTCTTTCCCCTCTTGCTCTGGTTTGCGTACATAAGCCCGCCAGCGGGCGTCCCAGGAGTACCTGGCGTTCCCGGCGTACCTCCGCCGCCACCGGGGCCGACGCCCAGGAGCTCCGCTTCTGCGGTCTGTGTGCGCTGCTGCGCCTGACTCGCGCCAACGCCAGCGCTCTGCGCCTGGTTTATGCTCGCGTTGCTGTTGAGGTAGTTGTAGCCGGTGAGGTCTGCCTTGGCCGCTTTATTGCCGCCAACGATGCTGCCAACGCCGCCTATGATTCCGCCGATAACTTCGCCCATGTCGCGCGCTCCAGCACGTAGTTGATGCAGGCGCGACCAATTGAATCAGTAGAAACGCCGATTGGTCGTGCGCCAAGAGCGCGGTTCATCGCACGAGCTGCGCGATTTTCACGAGGCGTGATGCCACATATAGCCGAAGCAAAGCGGCTTGTAAACATCGTTCTGAGGGATGATTTGACAAAAAGCAACGCCGAGCAACCACGCAGCTCATGGGTTAGCAGATAATGCATCTCATAAACGTCATCGCCAAGCCAGCCAAACAGCACCACGCCCTTCTCTGTACCGATCATGATGTTGCGCGGCTGTCGGAAGAACGGCGACAAATCGACCGACAGATAGTCGGGCGCCAGCGCGGAGATGACCTCCGGCTGATTCGCCACGTAATTGAGGAGGTCGCGCTGCTCCACGATTAGAAAGTCATCGTGTAGCTGAACTGGATAGTGTACTCCCCGCCTTCGGTGGTCCACACATCCGCGATACCTGGAGCCTGGTTGGCGATACGAACGCTACCGGCAGCCGTGGCGTGAAAGAAACCAGGGGATGCAGGTGTAGACGCGTAGGTATTAACCGTCAGAGACGTGGTTGTGGTACCGTCGGTGCGGACAATGAAGATCACGTAGGTCTTGTTGGCTCCCATCGCGAAGCCGTTAAACGCACCTGTGACCCAGCGATTCGCAGCGCCCGCGCTGGCGCCTTCGGTATAAACCGCGCCATAGGTGGGCGCGCTTAGCACCTTGTTGTTCACCGTGTCGTATTCTGCGATGCCTATTTTATAGGTGCCGCTGTTGACGGTCGTGAGCAGCACGCCGACGTTATAGACATTGAGCGCCGTCTGCACCGTATACAGGTTGCCGCGCGTTGACATCGCGGTGCCAAAGCTGGAAGTGCTTTGCGGGTTGTGAATGAACAACGATCCAGCGCCCGCCGCCCATGCCGGGTCTGCGCCCGCGCCCCCGGTTGTCAGCACCTGACCAGACGTTCCCGGGGCCAGGGCCGTCCACACTGTCGCGTTGCGATAGAGTATGCTGCCGCGCGTCGCGCCGAGCACGTCTATGAGCTTTGAAATGGTCTGCCACGCAGCACCGTCCCAAATCGACAACGCGCCCGTGTCGGTCGCGTAGTATAGGGCCATGCCGCCGGTAGGAATGACCGGCGTAGCCGGGCGAGCGGCAGCCGTGCCGCGGCCGAGATAGTCGGTTATGACCGTGCTGCTAGACATTAGGATTACCTTTCTGAGGCTTCGCGGCTTTCACGGTCAGGCGGCGCGTGTCATGCGACGCAATTAGCGCTCGGTCAGCCGGGGAAGTGGGCGGGAACCCAAGCTCTGCAAGGTGCGCGTCCACATTAGCGAGCTGCGCAGATCGGTCAGTCGGCGGGAGCAGCGTACCGTCCGGCATATACTGTTCCGGCGCCAAGGCGGTACGGTGCGGCTCACTCGCCACAACCGTTCCGTTGTCTGCCACGAGCTGCTTGCGCCACTGAATGAACGTGTAGCCGTTGAGAACATTCACTTCAATTTGCTCAAGTACAGTTTGCACGGATGGCACGACTCAGCTCCTTAAATAAGTGGACATACGATAGTGGTGCGAATAAAAGTGCTGCTCAGCTGGTTGTTGGTTATGGACGTGGCTGTCGAGGTCACATTAACCGCGATGAACGCAGCAGCCGCCGAGAGCCCCAGCGCCATGACACCAAACGATCCGGCGTTGGTCTGACACATGGAACTAGGGTAGGCGTCGGTGGCGATCGTGAAAGGCAGCGAAATTAAAATCGCGCGGGTGTCGGTAGTGGCCGGAAATGTGATATAGATTGTCACTTCGACCACGTTGCCAATCCGAACGTACTTGGCATAGCTGACAGTAAACGTCAGCCCGGCCCCGCTTACATCTGTGGGTGTGTATGTCCCCTCCACATATGACGATAACGCAGTCCCGGATCCGAAAGTGATGCTTGTAACCGACGGCGTAGCCGTCCACGTCGACGGCGTGCCCGAGGTAAGCACCTTGCCAGCTGCCGCGTTCGCCAAAAGGTCGACCCACGCTGTCCCGTTCCAAAGCGATACGGTGCCAGTGTCCGTAGCCTGGAATACAAGCAGCCGCCCGCCCGCAGGCTTCGGTGACGCCGGACGATTGACTGCGGTGTCGGACACCAGATCGTAAGTGGCGAATGTCAGAGTGGTGGTCATAGCGGCACCCCAATGCACTGGCCGCTTGGGTCAGCCACGAGCGCCGGGCCTGGGAGGTCGCCATTCACGAGCGGCAGCATCGCACCACCGCCACTGCTGGTAATCAGGACGGCCGCTGCAGCCGTCAAACGCCCCTGCTGATCCACCGTGAACGTCGCTACGTGCGTAGCGTCGCCGTAAGCGCCGGGCGTCACCGCCGTGTTGGTGAGCGCGATAGACGGATTCCCGGCCACGCCGTTGCCGTTTGTAACCGAAATGCCGGTGCCAGCGTCGATGAGCCGCAGCACCCACGCACCACTGCCGGTCTGCACAAACAGCCCGGTTCCCGACGCAACGGGTATGGTTCCATTGATACCGAACTGCTGTGCCCACTTGCGCATAAACTCAGGAGTGGGATTGCCGTCCTTGTCGGCGATCGGAACGTTATAGGCCAGCGGATCTAGGCGAGAATTAGCCACGGGTCACTCCCCCTGTTGATCGTCTTCAGGGTTCATGTCGCAGCCGTCAATACGCAGCATCCCGCCAGTGTCGCTAATCTCGAACACCCTACCCGGAGAGCCGAACGAACCGAGAGACCGCCACGCAACCTCACTGTAGTCGCCCTCAGTAAGCGTGACGGTGTATGATGGGCTCCAGGTCTGACCCTGGTCATCGCTGAATCGCAGAGTGACCGTAGCGCCCGCAATGTTGTCCAGCTGGCCGGGCGAGGTAGCCAGGCGCACGGCGTCGCAGCTCACATAGTCGCGAGAGCGGGTCTGCACGCCGCCGGTTACGGTGTGCACTATGTTGATAGTGTCATTATCCTTGAGCGCGGTGGGGGATACTTCCCACACGTCACCGGTCAGCAAGTCGCCGCCCACGATGCGGTCGCCCCACATGGTTCCGTTAGCCACGTCCCACTGATAACCGAAGCCGGCGGTGGAGAAATTTGACCACTGTTTGGTGGTCGTGTCGTACACGAACGTACCCTCAACGCCGAGGTCCAGCGCGTAGAACCAATGACCGTCAACCGTAAACGCCCATGCGCGATTTATACTCACGGCCGGCGGTCCGTCGGCGGGCGGAACCGGCGCAAACGGAGTGGCTGCAGCGGTGATGCCGTTCGGAAAATAGCGAAACCACTTTGACGCCAGGCCGTGATTACCAAGCGTCCCCATCCAGGTTCCAACGTAATTCGGATGTGTCGCCGATTCTGTCCACGAGCCGTAGCCGATGAGAGAGTTCGTAACGTCGTCAGAAATCTGGCCGCCGGACAAAAAGATGTTGCTTACGACCTCGGATGTCGCCACGCCTGTAGACGTGTTTATCGTATAGAGCGTGTTGGCCGTGCCGAGGTGATAAAGCTTTTGGGCCGTAATGTTGTGCATCCCCATGGTCGCGTCGCAGAACGTCGCGTTGATGGAGTTCACAGGGCACGCCCAAATTACCGCGGCGTTCGCTTTATTGAGCTTCACGAAATATGTCTTGTTCGCAACGGCGTCGGTGGTCGCGACCGCGATTATGGGGTTGCCGTCGGTCTGATCGTACGCGACCCCCGCAGCGGCCGTGAAGTTCGTCCAGGTAGCGTCCACCTGCGCCGGCGACACCGTGCCGAGTTTAGTCAGCGTCGGCGCTGCCGCAGACTGGGTGACCACATAGAGCCCTACAGGCGTAGGGTCCGGTGAGCCGTAAATGCCCTTACCGAGCACAAACACGGTCCCGGAGGTACTGCCAACGGCACCGCGCCCGGCTACGCCTCGACTTTCGGTGACCGCGCCTATCCGCACATTGCTCAGGGACGGGACGGATAATATGCACACCTCGCCGGGATTGTTGCCAGCGGCGGCGCAGGAAACAAAATAGTCATGTGGCTTCGCGTTGTTGCCCCAGCGAAGCGGCGCGAACGAATAGGGTGCCAGAATTCGCGTCGAAGTGCTGTCCAACAACGATCCGC
>VFSW01000983.1_pt1 | contig 42422 bp, 29 predicted proteins | sample 5358111 | NCBI WGS metagenome assembly VFSW01 (sample SAMN11554181, study PRJNA540505) | mine drainage metagenome | isolation source: sediment from site ElyBrook_90M | place: USA: Ely Copper Mine, Vershire, VT | collected 2017
TAGTAGTTTCCCTCCATCCCGTATAATTAAAGTAGTAAGTAACAAACACAGACCCGGCCAACCAGCCGGGCCTTCGCTTTTAACCGTTCTCACGCGTCGTCATCCTGAGCGCACCACCACCCACTGCTGTCATCCCGACCGGAGCGAAGCGCAGTGGAGGGACCTCCGCATTTCGCCGTTTCCGTTGCTCGTTTTCCACCACCGCATCACAGCAACTAACAGATTCCAGAGACTTTACAAAATAACAACCCTGAAATCAAGACTTTGCAGCCAAAGTCAAGACCAAGTCTAGACTTAACCAGCCTGTTTTGAAGACTTTAGATTGAAAACTCACTTAATTAATAAAGAGATTGCCGCAGGACAGATCAAAACAAAGCTCAATAATTGTTCCTGTATTTCCAGAACACCACACTCGATCTGCCCTATCGGTCGCGGGAGGTGACGAAGCCGGGAACCCAGAGGAGGGCGCGTTTGGCCTCGGTGAGGGGCAGGTCGGCGATGGAGAGGCGGGCGGCCTCGGCGTAGGCGCAGGCGGTGTCCATGGCGTAGGCGATGGAGCCGTGGCGTTCGAGGATTTCGAGGATTTCCGTGTGGGAGACGGTGTCGAAGCTGCGCGCTGCGAGCACGGTGCGGATGGCTTCGCGGTCGGCTCCGGTGCCGCGCTCCAGGGCGTGGATGATGGCGAGGGTGGCTTTGCCCTCGCGCAGATCGCTGGCGACAGGCTTGCCGAGGATGGTCTCCGCGGCGGTGAGGTCGAGCACGTCATCGACGATCTGGAAGGCGAGTCCGAGGTTGCGACCATACTCGCCGAGCAGCGCCTCAGTCTCATCGCTGGCATCGGTGATCGCTGCGCCGAGCTGCATGGAGACGCTGAAGAGGCAGGCGGTCTTGCGGAAGATGAGGTCGAAGTACTCCTCTTCATTGATGAGGTGGCCTAGCTTCTGCATCTGGAGCAGCTCTCCCTCGACCATCTGCTGGGTGAGCGAGATGAGCAGCTCCAACACGCGGAAGTTGCGTTCCTCCAGCGCGGTCGAGAAGGACTGCATGTAGAGCCAGTCGCCCGCGAGGACGCACTTTGCATTGCCCCAAGTGGTGTTGGAGGAGGGCCGTCCGCGGCGCGTGTCGGCCTCGTCGATGATGTCGTCGTGGACCAGGGTCGCGGTGTGCAGCATCTCCACCACCGCGCCCATGCGGATGCGCGAGTGGCTGGTGCATCCCAGCGCCTTCGCGGAGAGCAGAAGCAGCAGCGGGCGGATGCGCTTGCCGCCGCCCGCCATCAGGTACTGCGCGATGTCGGTGATGACATCGATCTGCGAGGCGGACTGGCGCGTAAACTCCTGCTCGATCGCCGCCAGATCGTCGTGCAGCAGATCGAAGACCTCTTTTGTCGTCGCAATGGAGAGAGCGCTCACTAGAATTTAGAGTAGCAGGTTGCAGGCAGAGAATCTTCGATTCAGCGGTGTTCAGTTACGGAAGTTGGTGAACTGCAGTTCGACGCCGAAGTCACCGGCGCGCAGCTTGGCCATGATCTGCTGGAGGATGTCGCGGTCCTTGCTGACCACGCGTACGGTATCGCCCTGGATACTGGCCTGGGCCTTCAGCTTAGAGTCCTTGATGAGCGCAACCACCTGCTTGGCCTTCTCCGACGGGATACCCTGGATGAGCTTGACCTTCTGCCGGACAGAGGAGTTGGCCGCTGGTTCGATGGTCTCGAAGTCGAGGTTCTTGGGCGAGACGCCGCGTTTGCTCAGCTTCTGGCGCAGGATCTCCGTGACGGCCGCGAGCTTGTACTCGTCCTGCGAGGCGAGCTGGATAGCGTCCGTGCCCTCGATGACAATTTTGGACTTCGAGTCCTTCAGGTCGAAGCGCGCGTTGACTTCCTTGGTCGCCTGATCGACTGCGTTCTTCACCTCTGCCAAGTCCACTTTGCTGACTACATCGAAGCTGTTGTCGGATGCCATGATGGACAGTATAAGGCAGATGTCAGTTGTCAGGCATCCGTTGTGGTGGTGGGGAAGAGGCGGTGGAAGTTGGCGGTGGTGAGAGCGGCGAGGGCATGGGGGGTGAGGTTGCGAAGGGCGGCGAGGGCAGCGGCAGTATGGGCAACGAGAGCTGGTTCATTGCGCTGGCCGCGGTGCGGGATGGGAGCCAGGAAGGGCGCGTCGGTCTCCACCAGGATGCGGTCGGCGGGCGCGGCGGCGGCAACCTCTCGGATGGAAGCCGCCTTGGGATAGGTCAGGTTGCCAGCGAAGGAGAGGTGGAAACCGAGGTCCTGCGCGCGGTGGGCCTGGTCGAGAGTGCCGGAGAAGCAGTGCAGCACTCCGCCGAGGTGCGGCTGCCAGTGGGAGTGGAGGAGGGCCAGCAAATCTTCCCAGGCGTCGGCTGGGCCGAACTTTTCCCTGGCCTCGGGTTTGGCCAGTTCGGAGGTGCGACAGTGGATGAGGATGGGCTTGCCTGCGGCGGCGGCGACCCTCATCTGGGCAAGAAAGGCGGCGTGCTGAACGGAGACGGGTGGATTGTCGACGTGGTAGTAGTCGAGGCCGATCTCTCCGATGGCGATGCATTGCTGGTTCTGTGCCAGCGCGGCGAGGCGGGCGAGGGCGTCGGGCGTGGCTTGGTGCGCCTCCTGTGGATGGATGCCCGCGCTGGCATAGAGGGCGGGCGTCGCAGGCCGACCGCGAAACCGGTGCGCGATCTCCAGCGCACACTGCATCTGGTGTGGCCCGTCGCCGATTCCGATGGCGAGAATGGAGCGCACGCCAGCAGCATGAGCGCGCGCAAGGACCTCGGTCAGGTCGTTCGAGTACATGTCGAGGTGGGCGTGAGAGTCGGTCAGATGCATGGGATTCGAGGTTCGAGGTTCAAGGTTCGAGGTACATGGTTCAGGGTACAAGGTTCGCGGGAGAAGCAACAGCATGGAATGCCGCGTTTGAGGTAGGATTGCGACCATGAAGAATATGAACCGTCGCGATCTTTGCGTCACGCTTCCCGCCCTGGCCGCTATCGGAGCGGGCGCGTCACACGCCCTCGCATCGCAGCAGAACCGGACTGCGCCGTGTGCGCAGCAGGCGGCCCCATCCGCAGCCTCCAGCTCACTGGCCGTCTCGCGCGCCTTCGCCTTCGACGAGATGCCCGTGCGCACGATGGCCAACGGCGGCGAGAGCCGCGACATCGTTCATGGCACGCTGGCGACCGGCGAGAACGTTGCGCTGCACCAGTCGATGCAGGTGGTCGAGGCGGTGCCGAACCCGCTGCATGTGATCCAGCACTCGGAGTTCATCCTGGTGCGTGAGGGCGAGATGGAGTTTCAGCACGAGGACGCGGAGGGCACGGTCGTAGCCGAGCGGGTTGGCGCGGGCGGCGTTTTTTACGTCGCCCACGGCACCCGGCACACGGTGAAGAATGTGGGCGGCATCCCAGCAAGCTACTTTGTGGTGGCCATCGGCGGGGACGCGCAGTAGGATCTGGGCGACTACATGAATTGTCCATCCGACAGCATCGGTCCCCCTATCTCGCAGTCCCCGTTTGACGACCCATGTGCTTTACACTGAAGGCAGCGCAACTTTCGCGCTCAGGAGAGAGATTTTGTCACAGAGGACATTCAGCATCATCAAGCCGGACGCGGTACGCAAGGGATATACGGCGGCGATTCTGGCCGATATCGAAGCGGCCGGGTTCAAGATTGTGGCCATCAAGCGGACGTCGATCTCGAAGGCACAGGCCGAGGGATTTTATGCGGTCCATGCGGAGCGTCCGTTCTTTGCGGGACTGACGGAGTTCATGAGTTCGGGGCCGATCTTTCCCATGGTTCTGGAGAAGGAGAACGCGATTGCCGATCTGCGCAAGCTGATGGGCGCGACCAATCCCGCGCAGGCCGAAGAGGGCACGATCCGCAAGAAGTATGCGGCGTCGATCGGCGAGAACGCGATTCACGGCTCGGATGCCGAGGAGACGGCGGCGTTCGAGATTGGCTACTTCTTCGCGGGCGTTGAGCTGAAGTAGGTTTGGGCTTCGTATCTCGAATCGGAAGTCCGTTGCAGTTCCATTGCAGTATAGATCGGGCTTTCAGCCCTCGGTTGTCTGCCGAAATACCAGCCTGGGGCTGCGCCCCAGGCTGGTATAGTATGCGCCTTTGGCGCTTGGCTTCTGCTGCGAATCCATGACTCAGGACACTAGCGCGCCGGACGGGCGTACGGCTCTCCGTGGCGCGGGACTCGGCTGGGATCGAAGCTGGTGGTACCGCCGGGGTCCCAGGTGGCACCGGACGGAACCAGAATGTTGTCGACGGTGCGTCCGGTGGACTCGCCGGTGCGGAGCTGGATGCGGCTGGGGTCGATTCCCTTCTCGTCGGTGAGGTACTGTTTGGCGTTGAGGGCGCGTTCGGCGGCGGCCTCTGGGGCCTCCTGGGGATCGTGCTTGCCGACGATGACCAGCGTGGCGTCGGACTCGCGGTTCAACTCGAGGGCGATGTCGTCGAGGCAGCCCTTGGCCTCGTTGTCGACGCGCTCTGGGCGTTTGCGGTCGCGGTCGAAGGCGATGCTGCACAGGTTGTTGGCGGCGGGCGGCGGCGGCGGCGGCGGGGCGACCACGGTGACGGTGGTGGTCGAGGTGGCGGATTTTCCGAGGTCGTCGACGACGTTGCAGGTGATGTCGATGATGCCGGGGCTGACGTTGGCGGCGGTGAGAGAGCCAGTGGTTCCGGTACCGCCGATCTGGCCCGCAGTGGTGGCGTAGGAGTAGTTGAGGGGGCGGTTCTGCGGGCTGCGGCCCTCGGATGTGATGGTGGAGAGGCCACCGGGCAGGATGCTGCTGGGGTCCGCGGAGCAGGAGATGGTGGGCGGATCGTAGGCCTGCACGCGGAAGCTGGCGGCGCACTCGGCGTGCTGGGTGGCGCTGCTGCCCTCGTCGATGCGTCCGGTGACGACGTAGTCGCCGGGAGCGAGGCCAGCGGTGGCGATGGTGGCCGTCTGGTCGGTCCCCTGGATCTGGCCGCCGGTGGTGCTCCATGTGTAGACGGGTTTCAGCTTGCGGCCGGAGTCGAGGTTGATGACCGTTCCGGTGACGGCGATGGGGTCTCCGGGGAAGACGGTGACGGGCTGCACCTCGCAGCCATAGGCCGCGGGATGCTCCGGCGACATCGAGCCGAGGCGGAGCACGAGGCCGGCGCTGAGCCGGAGGGCGGTGAGGTTGGTGACGCCGCCGTTGAGGAAGCTGGGCGCGGTGTCCGCGCCATAGTCGATATGGGCGTACTCGAAGTCGGCCTGAATGAGGCGGAGGGCCAGGTGGTTGTGCAGGGAGGCATAGGGCAGAACATAGTCGGTGCCGAGGCCGAGGGTGCCGCCGTAGCCCCAGGTGCAGGGCTGGACCAGGGGACCGCCGAGCCGCTCGCCGCCGAAGAGCAGGTGGGCGTAGGGGACGAAGCGTCCGTACTGGGTGCGGTAGACCGGGCCAGCCTGCGCTTTGTAGTTGCAGTCGTTGGGGCCGTGGGGCGAGGCGGTCCCCTCCGCCTGCACGCCGAAGTGGTTGCTGAAGTATCCGGTGACGCTGGCGATGCCGCCCCAGCCGATGGGATCGTAGGCGGCGCCGTCGAGAGAGGTATCGACGGGATGGAAGTAGGTGTACCCGCCGAAGATGTCGATGCGCGAAGGGCTAGGCAACTGCGTGCCCGTGGGAGCTGCCTGGGCGGCACAGTAGAGTGGGACCGCAACGGTGGCCGCGACCAGCAGAAGCGCGCGCAAGACCTTGGAAGAGCGCCGGTGCATCATGTATTCCTCCACATCAGTGTTTCAAACTTCTGCCGTCCTGGCCGTATCGGGAACCGATGCGGTTACTGCTCGGCGACGGTGAGGGTGACCGAGGCCGAGTTGGGCGCGGTGCCTGTCGTCTGAACGATCGTTCCGGTCGTGTCGGTACCGGTAACGGGGATGGTGTAGACCTGATAGACGCTGGTGATGCAGGCGCAACCGGCTAGACTGATGAGTCCGGCGGTACAGAGAAGCGCAAGCAGCAGGCGGAGCCTCGGCGAGCGGGCGATGCGCGCGCGGTGCTGTCGGTCGGCCTTCCTTCTGCGCGAGAGGCCCGCGAGGAAGGTCCCCAGTCCGAAGGGGAAGGCGGCGGCGAAGGCGATCGGCGCAAGGCCGCTGGGCGAGTTGCGCGTGGGGATGGGCAGCGTCGGAAGCAGGAGCCGCGCGTCCGCCTCGGTGCTGACGACGGTCATCGTGGTAGACGCGGTGCCGCCGCTGGTCAGGGTGACGGTGGGGGACGCGAAGGAGCAGGTTGCGTCGGCGGGAAGACCGGAACAGGTGAGCGCGACCGGGCCTGCAAATCCCTGGACCGAGATGACGGTGACCCCAAAGACCGTGCTTCCCGGACCGCGGATGAACTGGTTCGGGGTAGCGGCGACGATGAAGGTGCCGGAACTGACCACCTGTTGCACCGTGCCGGAGCTGGTGGCGAAGTCGAGGGATGCCTGATAGGTCGCCGTAATGGTGTCGGTGCCCGCCGCCAGCGAGGAGGTGGTGAAGGTCGCAATGCCGGATGCGTTCAGCGTGCCCGTGCCGAGCAGGGTGGTCCCGTTATAGAAGTTCACGGTGGCGGCGGGAACGGGAAGGCCAGCGCCGTAGGTGACGGTCGCGGTGAAGGTGACGCTGGTTCCCTGGTAGACCGGAGACGCGGAGGTGGTCACGGTTGTGACCGTCGGGGCGGGCACGATGGCCAGCGTGCCGGGGATGACGTTGACGGTGGCGTAGTTGGCGAGGTTGGAGCCGCCTGTGATGGTTGCGTCGATGGCGTAGACGCCTACGTCGGAGAACTGGGTTGCCGTGGGCGTCGTCGTATAGCTAAGGGTGAAGGTGTCGCCGGGGACCGCGCCGCTGACGGAGTTGGTGAAGGGGGGATTGGGCGTGCCGTACTGGCGGGTGACGTTGCCGACCGTAATCACCAGCGGCGTCGTCAAGGGCGTGATGGTCAGCCTTCCGGGAATGACGATGATGTTTGCGTAATTGGCCGCGGCCGCGCCGGAGACGGTTGCGTTGATGGCGTAAGTGGGAGGGCTGACGGGCGAGAGCTGAGTTGCCGTGGTCGTGTAGCTCAGGGTGAAGGTGTCGCCGTTGAGCGCACCATTGGTGTTGCTGGTGAACGCGGGATTGGGCTGGCCGTACATGCGGGATGCTGGATTCACCGTAACCACTGGCGTCACCGACGTTGTGGGAGTGATGGTGAGCGGGCAGGAGGCCACGGTGACGACGTAGTCGGCGATGTTCGTGCCAGTGACGACCGCGGTGACGGGGTACGAACCTACGGGAGAGAACTGGGTTGCCGTGGTCGAGTAGGTGACGGTGAAGGTGTCGCCGTTGAGCTGGCCAGTGACGGTGCCGGTGAAGGTGGGATTGGGCTGGCCGTACTGCCGCGAGGAGCAAGCCTCCGTGACCACCAGCCCCGGCGTGCCTCCCGTTCCCGCTGGAACGATGGTCAGCGTGCCCTGGTTCACCGTGATGCTGTAGTTGGCGACGTTGGCCCCGGCGACGTTTGCGGTGATGGGATAGGTGCCGACGGGCGAGAACTGGATTGCCGTGGTCGAGTAGGTGACGGAGAGGGCGTCGCCGTTGACCACGCCGCTGATGGTTCCGGTGAAGGTGGGATTGGGCTGTCCGTACTCCCGCGTGAAGCTGTTGACATTGACCGTCAGCGGTGCCTTGGTGATGACCAGGGTGGTCGTGCCGGTCACCGAGCTGTAGAACGAGTTGGTGGAGGTGAAGGTGAAGCTGACGGTGTATGTGCCGACGGCGAGGCCGCTGTTGGCGGCATTGCAGTTGATCGTGCCCGCGGACGCGTTGGTGAGCGTGGTGGTGCAGAGCGTCTGGCTGCCGATGTAGAAGACGATCGAGCCGCTGGCGGAGAAGCTCCCGCTGAACGTCAGGGACTCGGTGAACGGATTGCCATAGACCTCTGTCTCCGAGTTGAGGGAGTAGGGAAATGGCACGGTGGAGAAGCCGGAGGAGCCGCTGGTGCTGAAGAGCACGGTCTGCTGCGAGTTGTAGGAGTTTGAGACCAGGTTCGACTGGCCAGCCGGGGCGGGGCCTACCGTGGTGGGAGTGAAGGTGTACCCGATGTCGCATACCCCGGCGGAGACGACCGTTCCAGTGCATGTGGTCGTTGCGAGCGAGACGGCGTAGTGCGAGTCGGTGGTCGTGAACGGGTAGGGATTGAACAGTAGACTGGCGTTGCCCGCGTTGGCCAGATATTGCAGCATCGGGTTGGAGGTGGTGCCAACGGCCACACTGCCGAAGCTGATGATGCTGGTGACCGGATAGCTTACCTCGCGCAGGGCGCTATTGCCGCTGTCGATGACGAAGAGGTCGCTCGACCCATCCAGCGCGACCGCCAGCGGCGCATTGAGCGTGGCCGCGATGCTGGGGCCACCGTCGCCGGTGTATCCAGCGGTCCCCGTACCGATGACGGGCAGGATGTTGGTCCCGTTGCTGATGACCGAGTAGACGGCGTAGACCAGGTCCGCGGCGTCATCCGCGATATAGATGTCGCCCGCCGCATCGACGGCAAGTCCGTCCGGCGTCACCAGGCCCGTGTCCAAGGCGACTCCGGCGTTGGTCGTGGTGACGGTGCCATTGCCGGCGACGATGTGGATGATGCCCAGGCTGTCGATGGTGTAGATGTAGTGGGTTGCGGCATCGGCGATGGAGATGGTGCCGTTCGGCCCGAGCGCAACCGCGCTGGGATCGTAGAAGAGCGCATCGACGGCGGGAACTCCATTGGGGTCGGCCACGCCTCCGCTGCCCGCGACGGTCTGGCGTATGCCTCCCGCGAAGATCTCGGTCACGCTGTGGACGGAGCCGCCCTGCGCGAGGAACAGGTCGCCCAGTCCGTCCACCGCCATCGCATTGACGTAGAGGACGGAGGTGGCATACGAGGTATTGACGCTGCCGTCGGCACCGAAGCGGATGATGTTGCCGCCGCCCAGCCCACCGATGCCCAAATCGGCGACAAAGATGTTGCCCGCCCCATCGACCGCCATCGCGGTTGGGGCGACCATGCCAGCGCCCTGGGCCACAACGACGGTGGGGCTGCCGCCGCCCGCCGGATAGTACAGAATATCGGCGGTGGACGAGCCGTTGCCCTGTTCCAGAACGTACGTTCCGCCCGCCGAGTCGGTGGAGACGGAGATGGCATGGCGCAGGCCGTTGGCGACGCTGGAAGCCACTCCCGGTGCCAGCAGGCTGAGCGGGCCGATGCCGACGCCCTCCAACTCCACGCGGATGATCTGACCGCTGATCGAGTCTTTCAGTTGCAGCGCGGAGTAGCGGAAGCCGGGGCGGCTTGGCGTAAAGCTGACCACCACCTCACAGGTGTTGGGCGGTAGGCCCACCGCGGCGGGCGCCAGAGGTCCGCTACAGGTTGTGCTGACGATGTTGTAGTCCGTCCCCACCGCCACCGAGAGGTTCACCGTCTGGTTGATGCTGAACAGAATGATCTGGGAGGGGCTTGCCTGCCCCACGGTTGTGTTGGGGAAGCCGAGGTCCCGGCTCATCCTGCGCACGACGTTGTTCTGCGAGTCGGCGAGATAGATGCCGCCGTCCTTGTCCGTGGTGACGCCCAGCGGCTGGTTGAGGGGAACCAGCAGCGCAGGCTGGCCGTCCTGCGACGAGTTGTACGGGCCAGGGGCACCGCTGGGCAGACCGGCAATGGGGGTGAGCGCGTTGGTGCCCGAGTTGAAGCTGACGATGTTGTTCTGGGTCAGCGCCGACTCCGAGATAAACAGCGAGGCATCCGACGAGAAGGCCAGCCCGTAGGGATTGTTGAGGGGCGTGGCCGAACTGCCCGTGTGGTCATTGGTGCATTGCCCGACGGCGGTCTGCTGGGTGGTCAGTCCGGCGACCTCGCGCACGCAGTCGTTGTCGGTATCGGCGATGAAGAGATTGCCGTTCCTGTCGAAGGTAAGGCCAGCGGGCCGGGAGAGCGTGACGGTGCTGGCGACACCGGGGCAGAGCGTGTTGGCGGCATTGGGCGATAGCTCGCCCGCGACGGCGCAGATCGACGTTGCCGGGGCGGTCGCCAGGTGACGCACCACCTGGTAGACCGGGATGGCGGACAGCGAGTCCACAATCGAGATATAGAGGTTCGAGCTGCTGTCCACGGCCAGGCCGTCCGGCACGGGCGTGACCGAACTGGTGTTGACGAAGGTGCAGGTGCCCGCGACCGTGGTCAGCGAGGGCGTGGCGTAGCTGTCGACCGCGCCGCTGGCTAGACTGCGCACGCAGTTGTGCTGGCTGTCGGCGATGTACAGGGTGTTGCTGGCGTCGATGGCCAGGCCGGTCGGCGAGAGCAGTCCCTGTGTGGGATCCGGGGCCGGATTGCTGGCTGTATTGCAGGTGTCCGCGCCGCCGTTGATCCGCAGTCCGGCCACGGTGGTTATATTGCCGCTGGTGTCCACCTTGCGCACGCAGTTGTTCAGCGTGTCGGAGATGTAGAGGTTCCCCAGCGAGTCGAAGACGACGTAGGAGGGCACGTTGAGGCTGGTGGCGGTCGCGACCCCCGTGTCCCCATTGAAGGGGTTGGTTCCCGTGCTGTTGCCGGCGAACCGCGATGTTGTGTCGAGCAGCGTGGCAAACTGACCACGAGCGCCAATCGGAGCCATGCCGACGAGTGCGGTCAGGAGCAGAGCAAAGACGGATCGAGGAGAACACGGATGGGAGATGGTCATTTCAAGTAACTCCAGAATATCGATCGCCAGTCAGGTCGTACTCCGCGGAGACCGCTCATCGGTGTATTGGGGAAGAAACGCCGCTACACCGGTTTGGGGCAACCCTATATCGAACTGAATCCATGGAGCCAGCATGAAGACTCAGGGGCAGTTATTTTAAGAGTTATCTCTCTTTGCGTACTATACAGCATACCGGTCACGTTACCTGAAGAAAGTTCGGGGAATGAACCCCGATAGGAACGGGCGGGGAATGCTCAGGCGCCGATGAAGCGGGCGTAGAGGGAGCGGGCGAGGGCGATGTCTGTGGTGCCCTGGACGATGGCGCGGCCATCGGCGAAGAGGGTGAGGGTAAGCGGTCCGCGGCGGAAGCGGAGGAGGAGATCGTTGCAGCGGAGGTCTGCGATGTCGGCGTGGGATTCGAGGCGGGAGCGCAGGGCGACGAAGTCGATGGGGCGGCGGTGCTCGTGGATCTGCACGGAGTCGCGACCGCAGAGGGTGATGTGGGCGCGGTCCTCGCCGGCGAGGTGGGTGAAGATGCGCTGGCCGCAGACCGTGCAGTCGGGACGAGGCGAGCCGGTAGCGATCTCGGAGTGGTCGACTGACCCGTTGCCGACGAAGTTCCAGAGATCGAAGGAGACGAGCGTGCGGCGCATGAGGTGAGGCTGGCCCGTGAGGAGCTTGAGGGCCTCGGTGACCTGGATGGAGGCGGCGAGGTTGACGGCGGTGGAGAGGATGCCCGCCGTGTCGCAGGTCTCGACGTTGCCGGTGGGGGGCTTGGGAAAGATGCAGGCGAGGCAGGCAGTCGGAGGGACAGGTTCGAGGTCCGAGGTCTGCGGTTCGAGGGGCTGAGGGAGGATGTTCATGGTGGCGGCGTAGGCCCCGATGGCGGCGGCGTAGATCCAGGGGAGGCCGCGCTGGACGGCAAAGTCGTTGATGAGGTAGCGGGTCTCGAAGTTGTCGGTGGCGTCGAGGACGATCTGGACGCTGGGTGGGATGAGGTCGGCGATGTTGGTGGGGGTGAAGTCGCCGATGCGGGCGTGGACGGCGACGCGGGAGTTGAACAGGGCGATGTGGCGGCGGGCGGCCTCGGCCTTGGGCAGGGTGTCGCGGGCGTCGGCCTCGTCGAAGAGGACCTGGCGCTGGAGGTTGGACGGCTCGACGAAGTCGCGGTCGATGAGGGTGAGGGTGCCGACTCCGGCGCGGGCGAGCAGCGAGGCAGAGGCCGCTCCCATGGCCCCGCAGCCGACGATGGCGACGTGCGCGGCGGCGAGACGTTGCTGGCCGAGGGGGCCGATTCCGGGGAAGAGGACCTGGCGAGAGTAGCGGTCTCGGTCCGAGATGGGGTCGGCAGCAGGGTTGGCCGTCGGCGAGTTGTCCTGAGGCGGGAGTTGGGTGGACACAGTTGCGCACTCGTATAAAGGCATCGTAGTTCGTAGTATAGGGAATTGCGGGAGAGAGTCTTTTGGTTTAGGGGAGATTTGGTTGCGCGAGCGGTTGGATGCGGAGAACGGAAGACCGGCGGCGGGAGGCGGCAGGAGGCGCGTGCGCTTGCTCGCGGTCGTTCTTCTTCTCGCAAGAGCTGGGTGCTCTTCCGGGCAGAGCGCCACCGTAACGGGAAATGCAGCGGCAGATGCAACGACAACGGCGACGGCGGGCCTGGCGCAATGGAAGGGGTTGCGGGTGGAGGCGGTGGAGTTCGAGGGGGTGCAGTTTGCCGCGAAGAACCCGCTGCCGGGACAGTTGGAGCAGCAGGCGGGCGAGGCGCTGGAGCCAGCGTCGGTGACGGCGAGCGTGCGGCGGTTGTATGCCAGTGGACGGTACCGGGACATCCGCGTGGATGGGGTGCGCGCGGGCGCGGGGATGCGGCTGATCTTTGTGGGCGTGCCGCGCTACTTTGTGGGGCGGGTGTCGATTGCGGGAGTGAAGGACGAGCGGCTGGCGTCTCTGCTGGAGTACGCGACGAAGTTGCAGCCGGGGGCGGATTTTACCGAGGGGTCGATTGCTGCGGCGACGGAGGGAGTGCGGCAGGCGCTGGCCAGCAATGGGTACTATGCGCCGACCGTTGCGGTGAAGACTTCGGTGGACGATGCCAACCAGCAGGTGAATGCGGAGTACACCGTGGGCGTTGGGCCGCAGGCGCGGGTGGGGACGATTGCGGTGGAGGGTAGCGATCCCGGGTTGACGGTGGAGGAGGTGCGCAAAAAGGGGAAGATGAAGCTGGGCAGCAAAGTGACTCGCGAGACGACGAGCAACGCCTTGACGCGGTTGCGCGCGCAGTACCAGAAGCGCGACCGGCTGGAGGCCACGGCGTCGTTGCGCAGCGAGACCTACAACGCCGCGCGCCAGCAGGTGGACTATGTGTTCAACGCAAACCAGGGGCCGTTGGTGAAGGTGGTGGTGGAAGGCGCAAAGTTCTCGAAGGGGCGGATGAAGCTGTTGGTCCCGATCTATCAGGAGGGGACGATCGACAACGACCTGTTGAACGAGGGGACGTACAACATAAAGGACTTCCTGGTCCAGGAGGGGTACTTCGACGCGACGGTGACGGTAAAGGTGATTGGTGCGGACACGTGGCAGGAGAGCGTGGTGTATTCGGTGGTGAAGGGAGTGAAGCACAAGGTCGGCTCGGTGACGATTGTGGGCAACCACTACTTCGATACGGACCTGTTGAAGGAGCGGATGCAGGTGCAGAAGGCGGACGCGTATCTGCGCAATGGCCGCTACTCTCCCACGCTGATGAAGGCGGATGAGGAGTCGATTCTGGCTTTGTACCGGGCGAACGGGTTCGACAAGGCTACGGTCTCGACCGCGACCAAGGACCCCGACACGGCGCAGCCGGGGAAGAAGTCGAAGGGGGGAGGGATCGCGGTCGCGGTGACGATTGTGGAGGGGCCGCAGCAGAAGTTCGGCACGGTGGCGCTGACCGGAGTTGCACCGGAGCGGGAGAAGGCGGTGCGGGCGCTGCTGAACGCGCAGGAGGGACAGCCTTACTCGCTGATTACACTTTCCGGCGACCGGGACACGCTGTACAGCTACTACCTGAGCCATGGATTTGAACAGGCGAAGGTAGAAGTGACGCAGCAGGTGGAGAGCGCGGACGCGGCGAAGACGGATGTGGCCTTGAATGTGACCGAGGGCGAGCAGGTGTTTGTGGGTCGCGTGCTGGAGTCGGGGATTGAGCATACGAGGCCGTCTACGATTGCACGCGATGTGACGATCCATGCGGGCGACCCTCTGGATCAGAGCGCGTTGCTGGAGACGCAGCGCAACCTGTACGGGTTGGCGCTGTTCAATGCGGTGACAACCGCGGTGCAGAACCCGGAGGGAGACGCACCGGTGAAGAACGTGCTGTTGCAACTGAACGAGGCGCGGCGCTGGAATGTAACCTACGGGTTTGGGATGGAGGCGGAGTCTGGCCAGCCGCAGACGGGCGTGATCAATCAGGCGACTGCGATTACGCTTGGATTTTCGACGAATGCGGCCTACTCGCAGAATGGCAAAACCGGGGTAAGCCCGCGGGTGTCGCTGGATGTGAGCCGGTCGAACCTGCGCGGGACAGACAAGTCGCTGACGCTGCACTCGTCATACGGACTGCTGGAGGAGGTGGGGATGCTGACGTTTTTGGACCCGCATTTCCGGGGCAGTACGAAGCTGTCGAACAGCATCTCCGGCGGCTACTCGAATGTGCAGGACATCACGACGTTCCAGGCCTCGACGCTGCAGGGCGACTATCGCATTACGCAGAAGGTGAAGCGGACGGACACGTTGATCTACGACTTCGAGTTTCGCCGGGTCGCGGTGAACCCGGCGACGCTGCAGGTGTCGGCGAACCTGATCCCGCAACTGTCGTTGCCAGTGCGTGTGGGCGGGCCGGGAATCACCTGGTTCCACGATGCGCGCGACCCTGGGCCGCTGGATGCGACGAAGGGGTCGTATACGTCGGTGGAAGATTTTTTTGCTTCATCGAAGTTCGGCTCTCAGGTGAGCTTCAACCAGACGGACATGTCGAACTCGACGTACTACGCGTTCGGCAAGCGCAAGTATGTGCTGGCGCGGAACACGCGGATCGGTTTCGAGGTCCCGTTTGGGCCAAACCCGAATGTGGGCAGCACATCGTGCAGTACGGACTATCAGGCGACAGACCCGAAGACGAAACTGCCAGTCGGACCGGTTGTCAACCTGCTGGAGACCAATGCGAGTTGCAATGCGGTACCGCTGCCGGAGCGGATGTACGCTGGAGGGGCGACATCGGACCGCGGCTTTCCCATCAATGGAGCGGGGCCGCGCGACTTGCAGACGGGCTATCCGGTGGGCGGCAATGGGGTGATTGTGAACAGTACCGAGCTGCGGCTGCCGGCGGCGACGCTGCCGTATGTGGGCGACAGCGTGAGCTTCGTGCTGTTTCACGATATGGGGAATGTGTTTTCGCATGTCTCGGACATGTTTCCCAGCATTGCGCGCTATCACCAGCCGGACCAGGAGACCTGCGCGAATGTTGCGTATTCGTTCGGGACGTGCGACTTCAACTATTTTTCGCACGCGGTGGGACTGGGGGTGCGCTACAAGACACCGGTGGGGCCGATCCGGTTGGACTTCAGTTACAACCTCAATCCGCCGGTGTATCCGGTGATCTACGACTTCAACGGGAGCCTGCCGTATGAGGGGCAGGCGAACCATTTCAATTTCTTCTTCAGCATTGGACAGGCCTTTTGACGCGATGAAGGACAGGGGATACAAGGCGGCGAGTGGAGCGGGCTGGCGTACAGGTCAGGCGCTGGCGTGCGGGCTGGCGGTTGCGATGCTGGGCGGAGTGGCGTGTGCGCAGCAGGAGGCGGGCAACGCAAGTGCGGCGGGCGCGGGGCAACGAGTCGTGCTGAACCGCGTGGTTGCGGTTGTGAATGGGGACCTGATCTTGCAGAGCGACCTGGACGAAGAGGTGCGGATGGCGGCGTTTCAGCCGATCGGCGAACAGACGGCTGCGACGCGGGAGCAACTGATCGAGCGACTGATCGATCGCCATCTGATTCTGCAACAGATGCAACTGCAACCGCTGCCACCGATCGGTCCTGCGCAGGTGGATGCGGAGCTGGCGACGCTGCGCAAGAGCATTCCCGCGTGCGCGGCGTACGACTGCGCGACGGATGCGGGCTGGGCAAAGTTTGTTGCGGCGCAGAGCTTTACGGTAGAAGAGCTGCGGGAGCGGTGGAGGCAGCGCATGGAGGTGCTGCGGTTTGTCGAGGCGCGTTTCCGCATGGGGATTCGCATCCCGCAGGCGGAGATCGATGCGTACTACAAGACGACGCTGGTTCCGGCCTACGCGAAGGAGAAGGTGACGCCGCCCGCGGAGGCGACGGTCGCCGCCCGCATTCAGGAGATCCTGTTGCAACAGCAGGTGGACAAGCTGCTGGACGACTGGCTGACCTCGTTGCGCGCCGAGGGAAGCGTGAAGATTGTGAAGCCGGGAGAGGACCTGCCATGAGCGCGGACGAGCAGCGGCCCACTCTGGGGGAGCAGTCCGGCGGCGAGAGTCCGGCGCCCGCAACGAAGCGGCGGCGCAGCTTTGCGGGCCACCTGACGCGGGCGGGCGCGTGGACTGTCGGTGGAGCGCTGGCCCTGCTGATTGCGCTGGTGGTCGGGTTGAGCTGGTACACCACGACGGGGGACTTTCAGCGACGCGTGGGCCGGGAGATCGTGTCGGTGCTGGAGGACGCGACCGGCGGACGGGTGGAGGTGCAAGGCGTTCACTTCGGCCTGTGGCGGCTGCGCATCGAGGTCGATGGCCTGGTGATTCACGGGACGGAGGGAGCGGGCGAGGCACCGTATCTTTCCGCCGAGAAGATTGAGGTGCGGCTCGGCATTTCGAGCTTCTTTTCGCACGCGTCCGGCGTTGGACTGAGGTCTCATATTGGGCTGAAGCTGTTGCGAGTGGAGAGGCCGCAGGTCCACCTGATGGTGGACAAGGACGGCGGGACGAACGTGCCCGTGCCGAAGCATCCCACGACGAGCAAGGAACCGGTAGTGGACACGCTGCTGGATCTGCGCGCCAAGGAGGTCGAGTTGGTGGATGGGGTGGCTCTGCTGAACGACCGCGCGATCCCGTTCGATATGGCGGCACGCGACCTGAACGCGGAGGCGCGCTATCTGCGGGCTACGAACCGCTACGGGATTACGCTCGGGCTGGACGACCTACGGACGCGGATGGACGCGCAGCCAGAGGCGCAGTCGAGGCTGCACTTCGACGCGGAGCTGGGACGCGACGTGGCAGAGCTGAAGGCGCTGGAGTTCGATTCCGGCGCGGCGTCGGTGCTCCATGCGTCGGGGACCCTGACCCACTTTGCGCAGCCGCAGTGGACGGTCGCGGCCAGCGGTACGCTCGAGCTGAAGCAGGTGACGGTGCTGACGGCGGTGGATGGGCTGACGGCCGGGTCGGTCGATCTTTCGATGAGTGGGCACAGTTGCGCGGTGACGCCGGTGGCACCGCGGGCGGGGCGACTGCGGACGTGGCTGAGAAGGCGGTCGGGGAGTTCGACGAAGCCGGGTGCCTCGCCCGCTTCGGGCGACCCAGAGTGCCGGTCGGGCTACCTGATTGTGGGGGCGGCGAAGCTGCACAAGGCAGGCTACGAGAACGAGTTTGTGAGGCTGCGCGATGTAGACGGCGCAGCCCAGGTACACATCACACCGAGCGAGTTCCTGTTGACGCAGATGAGCGGATTTTTGCCGGGAGGTGGGAGCGCGGCGGGCGATCTGCGCCTGACCGACTGGCTGAGCGTAGCGGGAAGCGCCCATCTGGACACGACGGTGACGCGCATCCCTCTGCGGTCCATTATGGTGGCGACGGAGCCGCAGGGGTATGGCGACCTTGGCTTCGACACGGCGGTGACGGGGCCGGTGCAGGTGGAGTGGAGCGGGCCAGCGGCGAACGTGGCGGACACGGTGATGGTCGATGCGGCGCTGAATTTTCAGCCGACGGGGGTGATGCGCAAGGGCGCGCTCAACAATGTCCCCATGACCGGCGATGCGGTGGCCCACTACGATGGCAGGCGGGAGGTGGTGAATATCCAGCATCTATCGCTACAGACTCCGCAGTCTTCCCTGGAGGCGCATGGCGTTGTCGGGGTGAATGTGGGCGATCCGCTGACTGGGTTGAAGGTGGATATGACCGTGCGGGATCTGGACGAGTTCGACCAGTTGTTGCAGACGCTGGACTTCGAGGCGAATGGGAAGAAGGGGCGCGCGGCGATTCCGGTAGTGCTGCATGGAGCGGCGGTGTTCCATGGGACGGTCTCTGGGCCAGTGGCGGACCTGGATGCGAAGGGCCATCTGGAGGGGGCGCAGATTGAGATGAAGCTGGATGCGCAGATGGACACGATGCTCGACTCGGTGGTGGCGGATGGGGAGTACTCGAATAACGAGGGGCTGGCCGTGGTCAGCTCGACGATTACGCGCGGGGGCGCGGTGCTGAACCTGACGGGGAGCCTGAGACCGCGCAAGGTGCTCTCGCGCAAAGGAGTTGCGACGTATCCGTGGGACGACGGGACGAGCGTGGATGCGACGGCACGGCTGGTCAACGCGGAGCTTGTGGACGTGCTCCAGATGGTTGGACAGCAGAAGAAGATTGCACTGACGGGGAAGATTACATCGAGCGCGCATGTGTCGGGGACGGTGGGCGATCTGGATGGGCAGGGGAAGATCTCGCTGAGCAAGGGGGTCGCCTACGGAGAGCCGTACGACTCCGCCGTGGCGGAGGTTGCGGTGCATGGGCCTGAGATCGACGCAGACAAGGTGGCGGTGCTGCTGCATGGGGCGCGGATCGCGGGCAGCGGCGGATACGATGTTCGGTCGCAGCGGTTGCATGGACACATCGAAGGCGACCGGCTGGTGTTGTCGAAGTTCCGCACCTTTGCGAAGGCGAGTCCGAACGCGGATGGAACGCTGACGCTGGTGGCGGATGCGAACGGGACAATGGAGCGTCCAGGGTTGAAGGCGACAGCGAAGCTGAGTGGAGTCACGCTGGACGGGGAGCCGCTGGGCGAGATTGCGGCAGAGGCGCACAGCGAGGGCGACGAGCTGTTCTATCGCGTGCAATCGACACTGGTGGGAGCGAAGATCGATGGGTCGGGGCAGACGCGGCTGACGGGCGAGTATGAGACGCAGGCGAGGCTTGCGGTCTCTGGGTTCGATGTGGGAACCGCGCTGGCCCTGTTCCGTCCTGGGACGGTGAAGGCGCAGTCGTCGATCGGCGGGGTGGTCACGGTAAGCGGACCGCTGAAGACCCCGGAAAAACTGAGTGGCGCGGCGGACCTGAGTGACTTCGACGTGAAGCTGGAGGGGGTGGAGTTGAAGGCGGCGGAGCCGTTGCGGGTGAGTCTGAAGGACGGGACTGCGACGCTGGATCGGGTGCATATCGTCGGCCAGGACACGAACATGCAGGCCAGCGGCACGGTGCAGGTGTTCGGCGCGAGCGGCCCCGCGGGCGGGCGGATGGAGGTGAAGGCCAGCGGAAGCGTCAGCGTAGCGATTGCGCATACCTTCGACCCGGATATTCTATCCAGCGGGAAGGTGGAGTTCAGCGTGGCGGCGGGCGGGCGGACCGGGAAGCCGTCGCTGACGGGCCGGGTGAAGTTCGACAATGTAAACGCCGCGATGGACGGGATTCCGAATGGGATCAGTTCGTTGAACGGGACGCTGGTGTTCAACGAAGATCGTCTGGAGGTGGAGGATCTGACCGCGATGACGGGCGGGGGACTGTTGAAGATTGGCGGCTTCCTGACCTACCAAAGCGGAATCTATGCCGACATGACGGCTACGGGCGACGTGGTACGCGTGCGGCTGAATGGACTGAGCGCGACCGGGAATGTGAGCCTGCGGCTACAGGGCGGGCCGCAGAGTCTGTTGTTGAGTGGGAATGTTCTGGTGACGCGCTTCGGGATGGGGCCGGAGATGGACTTTGCGGCGTTCGCGGCGGCGGGCGGAGTGAGTTCCCCACCGGAGCCGGGCGCTGCTTCAAACAAGGTCCGGCTGGACGTGCATGTGACCAGTTCGCCGCAACTGGACTTTCAGAACTCCTACGCCAAGTTGGCGGGGACGGTCGATTTGACGGTGCATGGCACGGTGGCCGACCCAACGATTCTCGGACGGATTCAGATTATGGATGGAAGCGCGACGTTTGCCGGGACGAAGTACGAGTTGCAGCGTGGAAATATCTACTTCACCAACCCGGTACGCATCGACCCGACGATCGATCTGGACGCCACGGCGCGGGTGGAGACATACGACATCACGGTGGGACTGCAAGGCACGATGAGCAACCTGAAGGCAACCTACCGATCCGAGCCTCCTCTGAGCGAGGCGGACATCTTTGCGTTGCTGGCGCTGGGGCGCACGCAGGAGGAGGCGCAGCTCTATCAGGAACAGCAGGTGCAGGAGGGGGCGAATCCTACCAGCAGCGCGCTGCTGGGCGGCGCGCTGAACGAGACCGTGAGCAACCGAATTGGCAAGCTGTTCGGCGGGGGAAGCGTGAAGATCGACCCCGCGTTTGTGGGGACGCTGGGGAACTCGTCGGCGCGGATTACGGTGCAGCAACAGGTGACGCAGCAGTTGTCGATGACATACGCGACGAATGTGAACTACACGGCGCAGCAACTGATCCAGGCGCAGTACAACCTGACGCCGAATGCGTCGATCGTGGTTACGCGAGATGAGTCGGGCGTTTACAGCGTGGTCTACAAGATCCGCAAGCGGTACAAATAGCGCTGGGCCGCGGCTGTGAACGGGCGCTGTACTGCGCAGCGGGCGCTTTCGATTAAGATGGAGCCATGGCAAATTTGTGGACGAGCGCGCGGCTGACACTGGAGGCGATCAAGTGGGAGCACTCGATCTTCGCCCTGCCGTTTGCGCTGACCGGGGCTGTGCTGGCGGCGAATGGTTGGCCGCGGATGTCGGTGTTGCTGTGGATTGTGGTGTGCATGGTGTCCGCGCGGTCGGCGGCGATGGCTTTCAACCGGTTGGTGGATGCGCGGCTGGATGCGGCGAACCCGCGCACGGCGATGCGCGCGCTGCCAGCGGGAAAGCTGAGCGCGGGGTTCGTGGCTGGATTTGTGGCGGTGTCATCGGCAGTATTTGTGCTGGGTGCGGCGATGCTGAACCGGTTGACGCTGGAGTTGGCACTGCCGACGCTGGCGGTCCTGCTGGGGTATAGCGCCATGAAGCGGGTGACGCGGTGGTCTCATCTTGTGCTGGGGCTGGCGTTGGGGATTGCACCGTCGGCGGCGTGGATTGCGGTGCGTGGGTCGCTGGATGCGCGGATCGCGGTGTTGAGCGCGGCGGTGTTGCTCTGGGTTGGCGGCTTCGACGTGCTGTACGCATGCCAGGACTTCGAGCACGACCGCAAGGCAGGACTGAACAGCGTGCCGCAGGCCTTCGGGCTGACGGCTGCTTTTTGGATCGCGCGCGCGATGCATCTGGGGATGGTGGTTCTGCTGGCGTGGCTGGTGCGGCTGTTCGGGATGGGAGGACTGGCGTGGGCGGGCGTCGCGATGGTTGCGGCGCTGTTGGTATACGAGCACAGCATTGTTTCGCCGCGCGACCTGCGGCGGATGAATGCGGCTTTTTTTACGCTGAACGGGGTGATCTCTGTGGTCTTCTTCGGGTTCTTTGCGGCGGATGTGCTGCGCCACAAATAAGAGGGCCCGTACGGGACGAACCCTCTTTTGGAGAACGACACTCAAGAGCAAAGTGGAGATGGGCGGAAACGCAGATCAGGCGACGCGGGCGTGCTTTCCCCGGATGGCTTCGGATTTGGCGTTGACTGCATTCTTGACGTTCTGTGCGGTTGAGACGATCCGCTTGCGAACGTCGCGGGCCTTGTCGGCGACGTCCTGTCTGGCTTCGCTCTGCGGTGGGTCGCAACCTGCCTGGGCTTCGTCCGAGATTGCGTGGAGGGCGTCTTTTGCGCTGCCCCATGCCTCCTTAGCGGCACCTTTGACCTGATCGACAGCACCGGAGTTGGCGAGCTTCCGGTTGCCCAGAGCTTCGCCGACGGACTGTTTTGCCTTACCTTTGAACTGATCGAATTTTCCTGCTGCGATGGTGTGGTTCATGGGAGCGCTCCGATGATTCGATTGGGATCCGACCGCGGGTTGTGTGGACGGATGATTGGTTTGGAGAAGGACCTTCTAAAGTACACGGCGGCCCTGGATGATCCTGATTAGAACCACAATCAGCGCGGCCAAAAGCAGCAGATGAATCCACGCGCCGAGGATGTGGAAGCCGATGAAGCCAATCAGCCAGAGGAGAAACAGTACGATGGTGATAGTCCAAAGCATGGTTGCCTCGTGGGAACACTGCGGCAGTCTGTACCGTCCTGCGGACCGTTGCGAGTTGCCGGAAATCGGTTGTCAAGCGTTGTGAGTGACGATGCATCCGAGGAATATCCTTGTTGAGAGGATGCAGTTGCCTTTACCGCGCGCGTCTGTCTGAGAGCAGGTCGATAATCAGTAAGATTGCAGCGACCAGGAGGAAGAAAAACATCCATGAGCCGAGCGCCTTGTCTCCGATCAGGCCAATCGTCCAAAGGATGAGGAGAATGAGAGTGTTCGTCCAGTGCATGGGCGCACCTCCAAGGTTTCAAGTGTGGATATTTTCTGCCGCTGGCGTAGCCGAGTCCAACGTAGTCGAGTCCAACATTGGGCCGTCCTGTGATACGTTGCGTATTACCGGAAAAAGGTTGCCAGACGCTGTGACTGGTCGATGAATTCGAGGGGTGCGCGTGAGGATTGCGATACAGGGCGAGCTGGGATCGAACAGCCACATGGCTGCGCTGGCGATGCTACAGGATGCGGACGACGCGGTGGAGATTGCGGCGTGCGCCTCGTCGGCGGAGGTCTTTGAGAGCGTGGTGGCAGGGACAGTGGACGGGGCGGTGCTGCCGATCGAGAACAGTCTGCATGGATCGGTGGCCGAGCACTACGACCTGCTGCTGGCGCAGCCAGTGCGGATTGCGCGGGAGAGCCTGCTGCGCGTACAGCACAACCTGATCGTGCTCCCTGGGGTGAAGCTGGCGGAGGTGCGACGGGCGCTGTCGCACCCGGTGGCGCTGTCGCAGTGTCGGCGGTGGTTTGCGGCCCATCCCGAGATCGAGGCGGTGAACTACTACGACACCGCGGGAAGCGTGAAGCATCTGATGGAGGCGGGACTGACGGATGCGGCGGGAATCGCACCGCAACTGGCCGCGCGACAGTACGGCGGCGAGGTGCTGCTGGCCGGGATCGAGGACCACGCACAGAACTACACACGGTTTCATCTGCTGCTGCGTGAACCAGCGGTGCGGGAGAGTGGATGGGAGCCAGCGGTCGGAGCGAACAAGGCGAGCGTCGCATTCAGCGTAGAACATCGACCGGGGACGCTAGTGCTGGCGCTGGTGGGGTTCGCACGGGCTGGGGTGAACCTGACCAAGATCGAGTCGCGCCCGGTGCCGGGAATGCCCTGGGAGTACGTCTTCTTCGTCGATCTGCGCTTTGAATCCTACGACCAGATTGACGCCGCACTCCAGGGATTGGAGCAACACTGCGCAATGGTCAAGGAACTGGGGCGGTACGTTGCGGCGTAAGTCGCTCCTGGGAAAGGCGGAGTTCAGGATTCACGCTCGACGACCCGGTTCATGTGCGATGCCAGCCGAGCCGATGACGGGGAGGTGTATGACGGCATCCAACAGGGTGTGAGCGACGAGGAAGTGGGTTCGCGCGTTGCGGGGTGCGACTTTATCAATAATTGATGCATCCAATGAAGGAAATCTGACACGGGGACACTCAATGTCTAGTGAATTTGTAAGCGTAATCAAAGCAACCGCCGGAAGATCCGCCGACGAGTCGGCTGAGGTGAAGCGTGTGGGTCATGCGGTTCCGGTTCTGCCAGTGCGGGACACGGTTCTGTTCCCACATGCGGTACTGCCGTTGACGGTGGGGCGGGAGAGCTCGATCCAGTTGATTCAGTCGCTGGGGGAAGAGAAGACGATTCTGGTGGTCGCCCAGCGCGACGCGCGACAGGATGCGCCCGAGGGGACGGACCTGCACCACATTGGCACTCGCGCCACGGTGCATAAGGTTGTGAAGATGCCCAACCAGAGTCTGTTTGTCTTTACCGAGGGGAACGAGCGGGTTCGGCTGGGCGAGTTTTCGCAGATCGCCCCGTTTATGACCGCGGAGTACGAGGTGGTGGAGGAGATTGAGCCTGCGGCTTCACCGGAGTCGGAGGCATTGCAGCGCAATGTGGTGAGCCAGTTCCAGCAGATTGTAAGCTCGTCGCCGACGCTCTCGGACGACCTCCAGACGATCGCGATCAACATCGACGAGCCGGGGCGACTGGCGGACTTCATTGCGTCGTCGCTGCCTTTTCTGACGACGACGGACAAGCAGGAGCTGCTGGAGACACCGGACATTGCGGCGCGGCTGGAGCGGATCAACAAATACCTGGCCAAAGAACTCGAAGTCCAGCAGTTGCGCAACAAGATCCAGACCGAGGTGCAGGACTCCGTGCAGTCGTCGCAGCGGGACTACTATCTGCGCGAGCAGTTGAAGGCGATCCAGAAGGAGCTGGGCGACCTGGACGACACACAGAAGGACATTGCGGATCTGAAGGAGAAGATTGAAGCGGCCGGGATGCCGGAGGAGACCAAGAAGGACGCGCTGAAGGAGCTGGGGCGGTTGAGCCGGATGAATGCGATGGCCGCGGACTACTCGCTGACGCGCAACTATATCGAGTGGCTGGTGGTGCTGCCGTGGTCGAAGTCGTCGGCGGGCGAGGTGGACATCCTGCGTGCGAAGGAGATTCTGGACGAGGACCACTACGGGCTGAAGAAGGTGAAAGACCGCATCCTCGACTACCTCTCGGTGCGTCGCCTGAAGCCGGACATGAAGGGGCCAATCCTGTGCTTTGTGGGGCCTCCCGGCGTGGGCAAGACGTCGCTGGGGCGCAGCGTGGCCAAGGCGCTGGGGCGGAAGTTTGCGCGCATCTCGCTGGGCGGGATGCACGACGAGGCGGAGCTGCGCGGACATCGTCGGACCTACATCGGAGCGCTGCCGGGGCAGGTGATTCAGAACCTGAAGCGGGTGGAGACCAACGACCCGGTGTTCATGCTGGACGAGGTGGACAAGCTGGGGCGGGACTTCCGCGGCGACCCTGCGAGCGCGCTGCTGGAGGTTCTCGACCCGGAGCAGAACAATAGTTTTCGCGACAACTACCTCGATCAGCCCTTTGACCTCTCGAAGGTGCTCTTCATCTGCACGGCGAACCAGCTCGACCCGGTGCCGCCGCCGCTGCTGGACCGCATGGAGATCATCGAACTGACGGGGTACACCGAGGAAGAAAAAATTGCCATTGCAACCAAGTACCTGGTCCCGCGACAGACCAAGGAGAACGGGATCGATCCGACGCTGATCGAGTTTTTGCCGGAGAGCATTGGGCAGATTGCGCGGCACTACACGCGGGAGGCGGGCGTACGCAAGCTGGAGCAGCAGATTGGCACGATCTGCCGCAAGCTGGCGCGCCGCATCGCCGAGGGCAAACCGGAGAAGCTGGTGATTACCAACGAGGTGATTCTGGAGTTCCTGGGCGGGATCAAGGTGCGCGTGGACACGGAGATCGCCGAGCGCACCAAGCGGGCTGGCGTTGCCGTGGGACTGGCGTGGACCCCGGCGGGCGGTGACGTGCTGTTCATCGAGGCCAACCGCATGAAGGGCAAGGGGACGTTCACCATCACCGGACAGATCGGCGATGTGATGAAGGAGAGTATGCAGGCGGCGCTGACCTGGGTGCGCTCGAACGCCGCGACGCTGGGACTGGACGAGGACCTGCTGAAGGAGACCGACCTGCATATCCATGTTCCGGCGGGCGCGATCCCGAAGGACGGGCCGAGCGCGGGCGTGACCATGACGACGGCGCTGGTGAGCCTGTTGACGGAGACGCGGGTGCATCCGCTGCTGGCGATGACGGGCGAGATCACGCTGAGCGGGAACGTGCTGCCAGTGGGCGGGATCAAGGAGAAGTTCCTGGCGGCCAAGCGGGCGGGCGTGCGCGACGTGATCCTGCCGACGGACTGCAAGCAGCAGGTGGACGAAGACCTGTCGGCGGAGCAGACCGAGGGCGTGACGATCCACTACGCGAGCCGGATCGAGGATGTGCTGGCGATCGCGCTGCCCAAATCGAAGGGCGAGGCGGTGCAGGATGAGGCGGTGCGCGAAGAGTTGATCGCAGCGAGTTGATGCACGCGAGTAAAGGTTGTGTACGAGGGGCGGTCGCGAGATTTCGTGGCCGCTTTTCCATGGGGTGAAGGCAGCGTGTGTGATGTCCGGCGGAGAGTTCCGCGCTGTCCGGTGTGGATTCGGCAGCGGGCAGAGTATTCTGGGCGGATGAGGATTGAGATACTCTACTTCGGCGTGTTGCGGGAGATGTTCGGTCTGACGAATGAGAGGGTCGAACTGAACGATGGGACGACGGTCGGCGATCTGCCCGTAATCCTGCGGGCGCGGGCGTCCAATGCTTCGAGGAGCAGCTCGGAGGACGAAGGGATTTGGCGGAGTCTGGCCGTTGCGGTGAACCGAGAGTACGCGTCACAGGAGGTTGTGTTGCGCGACGGCGATGAGGTGGCGCTGCTTCCTCCAGTGAGCGGTGGGTGCAGCTCGTACGGCGGGTGCGGAGAGCGATGAACAACGAAGTCGGCAGAGTCGAGATTGTGGACGTGGCGATTGCTGCGGATGCGATCGTTGCGGGGATGAAGGACGGCGCGGACGGCGCGGTCTGCGTCTTCGACGGGATTGTGCGCGACAACTCGCGCGGACGGCGGACGCTGTATCTCGACTACGAGGCGTACCGCGAGATGGCGCTGGAGCAGATGCGGCGGCTCGCGGCGGAGGCGATTGCGAAGTTCGGCGTGCGCGACGTGGCGGTGGTGCATCGCCTGGGGCGGCTGACGGTGGGCGAGACGAGCGTGCTGATTGTGGTGGCAAGCGCGCACCGCGGGGCGGCCTTCGACGCATGTCGTTGGCTGATCGACTCGCTGAAGCGGACGGTACCGATCTGGAAGAAGGAGAGCTTCGAGGACGGCGCAGTGTGGGCCGACGGAGAGGCGTTCCCCGACACGATTGCGTTGCGGGGACGCGGGGAGACGCAATGAAGACTGCCGCGGCGATCTTTGTTGCGGCGCTGTGGCTTGCGTCGTGTAGTGCGCAGGCAGTGGCGCAGGAGACGCAGGCAGAGCCGACTCCGGTTTCACCCACGCCGCAGCAGGGTCCGGATTCGCAGACCGCAGGCCCTCAATCGCCGCAGACGACGGCGGCCCCGGTGGTGCGGCGGCGGTTGGCGCATCCGAATGCGGTGTCGACGGAGCCGGTGGATGGACCGCTGACCGGGGCTGGTTCCCCGAAGCAGACTGAGGGGCAAGAACCGTCGCAGCCAGTGGGCGCACCGAGCGGCGAGGGCGGCAATGCAGGAACGATCCACGTCGAGACGCGGCTGGTGAATGTGGCGGTGAACGTGGAGGATTCTCATGGCGCTCCGGTGAGCGGCTTCGAGAAGACGGACTTTCAGCTCTTCGAGGACGGCGCGCCGCAGACAATTGCGGTCTTCGAGCGCGAGGCGACCTCGCCGCTGTCGATCGTGCTGGCGATCGACGCGAGCGAGACGGTGCTGACCAGCGAACGGCTGGAGCGCGAGGCGGCCAAGCACTTTGTGCATGCGGTCCTGCGACCGCAGGACGAGATCGACCTGATGGACTTCGCCGATACGGTGCGCGAGATCGTTCCCTTCACCAACCAGGCCAGGCGCATCGAGGAGGGGCTGGGCGAGATTCGCCGCGGGGATGAGACGGCGCTGTACAACGCTGTCTATCTGGCCAGCCAGCGACTGGCCGCGACCCCCGTGGCGGATGGTCGGCGGCGTGTGCTGGTGATTATCAGCGATGGCGGCGACTCGGTGAGCGGGAAGAGCTACCCGCAGGCGGTGGAGGAGGCCGAGCGCGCAGGCGCGATCGTCTACTCGGTCATCATCGTGCCGATTGCGGCGGATGCGGGACGCGATACGGGCGGCGAGCACACGCTGATCCAACTCTCCGAGGACACGGGCGGGAAGTACTACACCGTCGTGGACCCGAAGGACCTGGAGCCTGCGTTCCGCCACATCTCGGACGACCTGCGGACGCAGTATCTGCTGGGCTACTACGCGCCGGACAGTGGCGGCGACCGAGGGTTCCGGCGGATCAAGGTGAAGCTGACGAACGCGGCGCTGGACGCGCAGTACAACCTGCGCTACCGAACGGGGTACTTTTCCGACGTGAGGTAGCGGTTTCAGGGATGGATTTAGCTTTCGCTTGTCGGTTCGAGTATCATTCTTTTGCTGGGGAACATGGCTTTTTCTCTTGTTCCGCCGCATTTTTCGGGTCAATCGAGCGAGGTAGGCGATGTCAGTTCGGCGGAAGATGGGCGTGTTTGCGGTTGCGGCGGGGGTCTGCTGGGTCGGAACGTTTGGGCAGAATGCGTGGGCACAGCAGATCGCTTCCCTACCATCGCCGCCGCAGTTGACGGACACTCCGGTGGCCCCGCCGAATACGGACGCAATGCGGCTTGCGGGGATTGCGAAGGACGGCGCGCGGAAGTTTGGCAGTGACCCGGACGACCCAGGCCCGCTGGCCAAGGGGCTTTCGCCGAAGCTGACGCCGACGGCTGTAGGCGCGGCGATGCGCAAGGTGGCGGACTGGCAGCTTGCGCAGTCGCAGGCGTACTTCAGCGTCATCGACCGGTCGCGCAATCTGGATGGGCGGATCTGGACGTGGAGCGTGCTGTACGCGGGTTACATGGCCGCGGCGGCGTCTCTGGACGAGCCGAAGTATCGTGACGCGATGGAACAGATGGGCACGAGTTACGACTGGAAGCTGCGCTCGCAGCTACCCGGCGGCGACGACCAGAGCCTTGCGCAGACTTATCTGGAGTTATATCTGCTGGACAGGAAGCCGGAGCAGATTGCGCCGACCAAGGCCGCTCTGGATGCGGTCCTGGCGGCCCCACGGGTGGAGCTTGGATCGCAGCAGAAGATCGCGTGGTGGTGGTGCGACGCGCTGTTCATGGCACCGCCGGTGTGGTCGCGGATGTATGCCGCGACCGGCGACAAGAAGTATCTCGCCTACCTCGACGAGGAGTGGGCGAAGACCTCGCAGTTGCTCTATGACCAGCAGGCGCACCTGTATTCGCGCGATGCGACGTTCCTCGACAAGAAGGAGAAGAACGGCCAGAAGATGTTCTGGTCGCGCGGCGAGGGCTGGGTGATGGGTGGGCTGGCGCGGACGCTGCAGTACCTGCCGAAGGACGATCCCGCACGGGCGAAATATGTGTTGCAACTGCAACAGATGGCGGCGGCGTTGGCCAGAATTCAGGGGGCGGACGGACTGTGGCGCGCGGGATTGCTGAACCCGAAGGGCTACGATCAGCCGGAGATCTCCGGCTCGGCGCTGATTGCCTATGGAATGGCGTGGGGGATCGACAACGGCGTTCTCGACCGCAGGGTCTATACGCCGGTGGTTGCGAAGGCGTGGGCTGGGATGTTGCGGCACATCTACGCGGATGGGCGGCTGGGAGACATTCAACAGACCGGCGCGCAGCCTTCGACGTTCAAGCCCTCGGCCAGCTACACCTACGGAGTCGGGGGATTTCTGCTGGCTGGCAGCGAGATTCACACGATGGCGGAGAACAGACACGGCAGAAAGTAGTGGCTCGCGCCGGTTGAAAATTCGAGAGTGGGTGATGCGATGGGAAGCTCGCGATTGCGGCTAGGTTGGATCTGTATGGGTCTGCTTGCGCTGAGTGGGTGTCGTCGCCCTGCGCGGACGACCCTGACGCTCTCGGTTGCGGCGAGCCTGACGAATGCGGTCGGCGAGATTGAGACGGCGTATCGGCAGCAGCACGCGGATGTCGATTTTCGCAACAACTTTGGCGGATCGGGTACGCTGGCGCGCGAGATCGAGCAGGGCGCGCCGGTGGATGTGTTTCTGTCGGCGGCGGCTGGGCCGATGGACGAGCTGCAAGGCAAGGGGCAGATCGTTGCCAGCACGCGGCACGACCTGCTGCGCAACACGCTGGTGCTGATTGCTCCACGCGACTCCGGCTTGCAGGGCTTTGCGGGGCTGGCCGACAAAGCAGTACGGCAGATTGCGCTGGGCGATCCGGGCAGCGTCCCCGCCGGAGAGTACGGCGAGCAGACGTTGCGCGCACTACAGCTTTACCCGCAGGTGAAGGGGAAGATTGTGTTGACGAAGGACGTGCGCCAGGTGCTGACGTATGTGGAGACGGGCAACGCCGATGCGGGCCTGGTGTACGCGACCGACGCGCAGGGAGACGCGCGGGTGCGCATCGTTGCGAGTGCGCCGGAGGGAACGCATGACGCGATCGTCTATCCGGTGACTGTGGTGGGGGCGGGACGCGAGAGTGGGGCCGCGCAGCAGTTTGTCGAGTATCTGCGCGGGCCGACGGCGACGGCGATCTTTGTGCGGCATGGATTTACCATGGCTCCATGGTAAGACTGCCGATCGACGCTCTATCGCCGCTGGTCCTCTCGGTCGCGACGACCTGCACCGCAACGCTGGCAACTTTTTTTCTGGGGTTGCTGGCGGCGTGGAGGATGTCCCAGGCGCGAGGGCCGTTGCGAGCGTGGGTCGACGGGATCCTGACGCTTCCTCTGGTGCTTCCTCCGACCGTGGTGGGGTTCTTTCTGCTGCTTCTGTTCGGACGGCGCAGCCTGGTGGGTCATGCACTGGAGCAGGTGGGGATCACAATTGTATTTTCCTGGCCGGCAACGGTGATCGCGGCGACAGTGGTCGCGTTTCCGCTGATGTACCGGACGACCCTGGGTGCGTTCGAGCAGGTGAACCCGACGTTGCTACAGGCGGCGCGGACCCTTGGCGCGTCGGAGTGGCGGGTGTTTCGCAGGGTCCTGTTTCCGCTGGCTCGTCCGGGAGTGGTTGCGGGAACGGTGCTGGCGTTTGCGCGCGCGATGGGCGAGTTTGGCGCGACGCTGATGTTGGCGGGCAACATTCCAGGGCGCACGCAGACGATGCCGATTGCGATCTTCTCCGCGGTGGAGGATGGCAATACGCGGCTGGCCGTAGTGTGGGTCGCGCTGATTGTGGGCCTCTCGCTGGCGATGATCCGGTTGCTGGACCGGCAGAGCAAAGCGGGCGGTCGGGCGCGGATGGAGGACGTGTCCTGCGCGAAGGTCGATGCAATCGCGCTTCCCGCGGTACCGCGCGGGACGCTGCCGCGGGACAAGGCGAGCGACCCTTCGTCCGCTCTGGAGGTCGATCTGGAGAAGGGACTGGAGCGGTTTCGCCTCCAGGTGCGGCTGCGGACGGGGCGCGGCGCGGTAGGAATCCTGGGGGCTTCGGGAGCGGGAAAGTCGATGACGCTGCGGCTGATTGCCGGGGTGGCGGAGCCGGACCGCGGACGCATCACTCTGAATGGGCGGGTGCTCTTCGACAGCGCGACGGGCCAGAACGTGCGCTCCGCGCAACGGAAGATCGGCATCGTGTTTCAGGACTACGCGCTGTTCCCGCACATGACGGTGGCGGAAAACGTGGGCTTTGGGCTGAGCGCGCTGCCGCGGGAGGAGCGACGGCGCGTGGTCGCGCGGCATCTGGAACGGATGCACATCGCCGAGCTGGCGGAACGCAGGCCCGGCGAGATATCGGGAGGGCAGAGGCAGCGCGTGGCCATCGCGCGCTGCATGGCGATGGGGCCGGATGCGCTGCTGCTGGACGAGCCGTTCGCGGCGCTCGACCCGCACCTGCGCCGACAGACCGAGGAGCAGCTTCGCGAGACGCTGTCCGACTACACAGGCGCGGTGCTCTTCGTAACCCACGACATGGAGGAGGCCTTTCGGTTTTGCAGCGAGCTGGTGGTGCTGGACGCTGGACGCCGGATCGCAAGCGGGCCGAAGCAGGAACTCTTCGAGCGGCCATGCAGCGTGGTGGCGGCGCGACTGACCGGATGCAAGAACATCGTTGCCGCACGGCGGGTCGGCGCGGACCGTATCGCCGTGGATGCGTGGCAGTGCGAGCTGCGGACGTCCGCTGCGGTCCCCGAGGCGCTGACGCATGTCGGCGTGCGGTCGCATCAGATTGCGATTGCGGCGGACGCGGCGGGCGAAAACAGCTTTCCCGGCTGGCTGATGGGCACCAGCGAAGCTCCCCACGAGATGACGCTGTATCTGCGTCTTCATGCGCCCGCGCAGGGGGACGAACCGGCGCACCTCCAGGTAGATTTGAGCAAAGACGCATGGCGCACGCTGGCCGGACGACCGCAGCCGTGGCCCGTCAAACTGGACCCGTCGCGGCTTCTGCTGCTGCAAGGGTAGAGGGAGGCACGGGGAGCGATTGTCGCGGGCCAGGAGCGGGGCCTGAGAACATAGCAGTTGATTCCGGGGGACAATTCTGGCAAGATGGTCGCTAACCCGTTTTGCTATTTTAAAAACAGAGTACGCCCGTAGAATTCCATCGGCGGCTAAAGCTGCATGGAATGGTCGACCCGTTGTAACGCTACTGAATTCGCGTCCACGTAAGACGACGAACCTGTGAAGTCGAGTCCCCGTTCAAGGCGGTGAGCCTGTGAAGTTGCGGCTACAACGTATTGTCCAGGCCCGATTCGCGCAGCGTGCGGAGAGGAGGGCCTATGTTGACTGAAGTTGAATCCTCCACTCTGCTTCCGCTGAACGCGATCGAACCGGCATCCGTCCGAACTCATGCGGCGTTGATGGGTATCTACGAGATATCGAAGGTGCTGACCTATCCGGCGCGTCTGGAGACTGCGCTCTCCGGCGTGGTGAACCTGCTGAACAGTTTCATGGATATGAACAACGGCCTGATTGCGCTTCTGGACGACGAAGACCGGGCGACGACGGTGGTGGGCGCGGGATGGAGCGAGGCACGGGCAAAGGAGTATTTTGAGCGGCTGCCGGAGCAGGCAGTGGGGCAGATTGTGGTGTCGGGGATGCCTCTGGTGGTGCGCAATGTGGCCGAGAGTCCCCTGTTTGCGGAGTGGAGCGAGCTGAAGGCCGCAGCCCCGACGCGGGTGCGGTCGTTTGTGGGGGTCCCGATCCGCGGCGAGGCGCGCACCCTCGGTGCGATTACGATCGAGCGAGTTGGAAGCCAGTCTTCGCCCAGCACTCTGGACGAAGATGTGCGCTATCTGACGATGATTGCGAACCTGGTGGGGCAGACCGTGGCGCTCCAGATCATGGTGGAGCGCGACCGCGAGCGGTTGATGGCCGAACGCAACCGGCTGGAAAAAGAGCTGGAGGAGCGGACCGACCCGAAGCAGGCGGGGATCGCGTGGATCATTGGAGACAGTCCCGCGATTCGCGAGGTCTCGGAGAAGGTGCAGCTTGTGGCGCGATGCAATCTTCCGGTCCTTCTATGCGGCGAATCGGGTACCGGCAAGGAGCTGTTTGCGCGCGCAATTCACGAGTACTCCCTGCGCAAGGACCAGCCGTATATCCGGTTGAACTGCGCTGCGCTGTCGGAGACGGTGTTGGAATCGGAGATCTTCGGGCACGACAAGGGGGCCTTCACCGGAGCCATCGGAATGCGCAAGGGACGCTTCGAAATGGCCGATGGAGGAACTCTGTTTCTGGACGAGATTGGCGAGATCTCGGCGACCTTTCAGGCCAAGCTGTTGCGCGTGTTGCAGGAGGGAGAGTTCGAGCGGGTGGGCGGAAGCCGCACGATGAAGGTGGACGTGCGGTTGGTGACGGCGACCAACCGGAATCTGGAGGCGGCGGTGATTGCGGGCGACTTCCGCTCCGACCTGTACTACCGCATCAGCGTGGTGCCGATCCTGCTACCAGCGTTGCGCGAGCGGCGAGAGGACATCCCCTTGCTGGCGCATGAGTTTCTGAAGCGCTTCAACAAGGAGCATGGAGTCGCCCTCAGCCTCTCCGCGGGGGCCATGGAGGCGTTGCGCAAGCACGACTTTCCGGGCAACGTGCGCGAGTTGGAGAGTTGCGTGCGACGCACGGCGGCGCTGACCAAGAATCCCGTGTTGCAGGCGGAGGACTTCGAGTTTGGCAACCAGAGCGGCCCGTCGGCCAAAGGCAGGTCGATGAGCGGGAAACGGGGTTTGGACGGGGGCGCGCCCCTGACGTCGAACCGGAAGGAACGCACCACCACGCCGCCAGGAATTGCTGGGCTGGATGGCGAGATCCTCGCGGATGGCTACTTGAATGAGCGAGAGCGCCTGGTCGATGCGATGGAGCGGGCCGGATGGGTGCAGGCAAAGGCGGCCCGGCTGCTTGGGCTGACCACGCGGCAGATGGGCTACGCTCTGCGCAAGCAAGGGGTTGAGATCAAGCGGTTCTGACTGGCGTGACCCACTGCGGCGGTCCTGCGACGGCCCCTGCGCCAGAATCCGGCCACCCGCAACCGCCCGTCACAAGACTCCGTGCTGCGTGGGATAATGCAGAGGGCCTATGAATTGCCCAGCAAAAGAGTGAAGTCGAATCCGATGCAAGCAAACGCCGAGGCTTCCATGACCCCTTCCCTCTCTGCAAGCGGGCGGAGGGAGCGTGCCGCGTCGGCAACGGGCGAGTTGGGCGGCGCGGGCGGCTGGAATGCGGCGGGGGCCGCGCTGGTTCTCGGCGTCCTCCTGGTGGCGCTGTACCACGGCATCGCGGTAAAGCTGGTGACGGACTGGTATGAGCTGCCCGACTTTTCGCACGGATTTCTGATTCCCTTCTTTGCGGTCTTTCTGTTGTGGGAGAAGCGGCGGGAGCTTCGCGGCACGGCGGTTGCGCCGAGTTGGACGGGGGTCTGGCTGGTCGCGCTGGGACTGTTCGAGCTGATGCTGGGCGTGCTGGGCGCGGACCTGTTCCTACAACGGACTTCGTTTATTCTGCTGGTGGCGGGACTGGTGTGGACGCTGCTGGGCAAGGCAATGCTGGGTCGGGTGAAGTTTGTGCTGTTTGTGCTTCTTCTGGCGGTCCCGCTGCCCGCGGTCCTGTTCAACCAGATTACGTTTCCGCTCCAGATACTGGCGTCGCGGCTAGCCAGCGCGCTTCTTTCCCTGGCGGAGGTCCCGGTGCTGCGCGAGGGCAATGTGATTCAGTTGTCGGCAATGCAGTTGGAGGTGGCCGAGGCGTGCAGCGGGATTCGCTCGCTGATGAGCCTGTTCACCGTGGCGGTGATCTACGGCTATTTTCTGGAGCGCGGGAGCGGGCGTCGTGTGTTGCTGGCGCTCTCCAGTATTCCCATCGCGGTTGCCGCCAACGCGGCGCGGATCTTCGGCACGGGGTTGTGCGTGCAGTACTGGGACCCGGAGAAGGCGGTGGGCTTCTTCCATGAGTTCTCCGGCTGGCTGATGTTTGTGGTCTCGCTGGGATGTCTTTATCTGGTGCATCTTGCGATGGGGCTGGCGCTGGGGAGAGGCAGGCGAGCGGCATGAGGTCTGCACGGTTCTGGGTTGTGGTTCTGCTGTTGTCGGCGACGGCGCTGGCGCTGCACCTACGCGGGGATGTGGACCGGGTACTGCCCAGCCGTCCGCTGAGCGAGCTGCCAATGACCATTGGGACGCGTACGGCAGTCGACATTGCGATGGATGCGGATGTCTTGCAGGTTTTAGGCAAGGGGGACTTTCTGAACCGGCTCTATCTTCCGCAGCCACAGCCGCCGGGCGCTGCGCCGACGTCCGATGTCGCTGGCGCGCGCACTCCGATCTGGTTGTTTATCGGGTACTTTCCCACCCAGCGAACGGGGCAGTCGATCCACTCTCCGCAGAACTGTCTTCCCGGCGCGGGATGGAGCTTCGAGTCGTCCGGGGTAACGCAGTTGACCGACGCCGCCGACAAGAAATACACGGTAGGCGAATATCTGATTGCGAATGGAAGCTCGACCCAGGAGGTCCTGTACTGGTACCAGCTGCATGGGCGCAGCATTGCGGGCGACTATGCGGCGAAGTTGTATACTTTGGCGGACTCGGTCCGTTACGGACGCACGGACGCGGCGCTGGTCCGCGTCATCACGCCCGTGGAGCCGGGTGAGGCGAGGCAGCAGGCGCACGCGCGCGCGGTTGGCTTCGCCGAACAGATCGCTCCGCTGCTGCCTGCTTATGTTCCCAACTGAGATATTTTCGCGGGAAGTAGTCCATGTTGGCGGTACTGTTAACACGCCAGCCTGTTGCTCGACGCTCGATGCAGGGGCTTGAAGGGAAGCCCGAGAAAAATGAGGAACCGATCCATGCTCGTACGACGCCAAGTGCAGATCTCGCGGATTTCAGCGGTAGTGGCATTGCTTGCACTCGCCTTTGCCGTTGGCTGCAACCGCGACCCAAATGTGCGCAAGCAGAAGTACCTGGAGAGTGGAAAGCGCTACGAGGCCAGCGGCAAGTACAGAGAGGCCGCGCTACAGTTCCTCAATGCTCTGAAGGTGGACAAGAACTACGGCGACGCGCACTACGAGATGGCCAAGGTCTACCTGAAGATGAACAGTCCGGCGCTGGCCTACTCGGAGCTGATGAAGACCGTGGACCTCAGCCCGTCGAACCTGCAGGCGCGCACCGATCTGGGAAACATGCTTCTGGCGGGAGGCTTCACGGACCGGGCGGACGCGCAGGCCCAGGCGGCGCTGGCCGTCGACCCCAACGATGCGGATGCGCACGCACTGCTGGCGGGCATCGCGCAGAAGCGCGGCGACAACGCGAAGGCGATGCAGGAGATTGGGCGCGCCTTGCAGATCGCCCCCAACCGGGCGAGCTTCCATACGGCGTCTGCGCTGTTGCAGGCCGCCAACCCGGCAACCGAGCCCTCCTCCGAGGCGGAGTTGGCAAAGGCGGAATCGCTCGACCCGAAAGACGCGACGCCGCATCTTTTGCTGGCGCTGCTGCTGGAGAAGAAGAACGACCTGCAGGGCGCGGAGCAGCAGTATGCAGCGGCGATCGGCATCGCGCCACAGGACCTACAGGCGCGGACTGCGTTGGCAGGGCTTTACCTCCGCGAGGGCAACAAGGATAAGGCCGAGCAGACACTGCGTCAGGCCGTCGTCGATCTTCCCGACAGCGAGCAGGCCTCGACGCTGCTGCGAGATTACTACGCCAGGACAGGGCAGTTGGATCGCGCGGAGGCAGTCTTCTCGGACCTGGCCTCGCAGTATCCCAAGAGCTTTGCAATCAAGATCACCTACGCCCGCATCCTCTTCGACAAGAAGGAGTATGCGAAGGCAACCTCGGTGGCGAATGAGCTGAGCAAGAGCAACGCGGGCAATACGCAGGTGCAGGCGCTCAATGCTCTGCTGCTGCTGAACACCGGAAAGACCGACGACGCATTCGCCCTGCTACAGAAGGCGGCCAAGGACAGTCCCAACGACGTGCAGACCCAACTGCTGCTGGCGCGCGTGGCGGAGAACAAGGGAGACTTGGCGACTGCGGAGACGAGCTTTCAGGTCGCCGCGAGGCGCGATCCGGGGAATCTGGAGGCGGCCAGCGGGCTGGCGCGGATCGCCATCCAGCGCAACGATGTGGGCACGCTCTCCGAGCTGGCGGACAGGACCATCCAACAGCATCCCGACTTTGCCGACGCCTATCTCTGGCGGGGCACGGCGGAGTCTAGCCGGAGGGAGCTTGACAAGGCGGAGGCGGACTATCGGACAGCGTTGAAGATCAGTCCGAACAACGTGACTGCGTCCCTTGCACTGGGACAGCTTCGCATGGCCGAGGGGCATCTTCCCGAAGGCATTGCGCTGCTCCAGAAGGCGTTGGACACGGACCCAAACTCGGCCCGCGCGCTGGGGATGCTGGTGGCCTCCGATCTGAGGGCAAAGCAGCCGGCGAAGGCTTTGGCCAGAGTGCGGGCGCAGATTGCCAAGGTCCCGGCGAATGGCGACTTTTATACCCAGCTTGCCGTCCTGCAACTTCAAACCAAGGACTTCAAGGGCGCGCTGGTGAGTTCACAGAAGGCGATGCAACTGGCCCCGGCAAGCGCCAACGCGGTCGAAGCCTATACCCAGGCGGAGATCGCTCTGGGAGACATCGCCCCTGCAATCGCAACCTGGCAGGGCTGGCTTGGCGCGCACCCGAACGACTCGCACGCGCTACAGATACTTGCGTCGCTGGAGGAGGCGAAGGGCGATCTGCCGAAGGCGATGGAGGACTACAGGAAGACGGTTCAGCTCGACCCCAACAATGCGTTTGCGTGCAACAATCTGGCGTATCTGATGGTGCAGAACGGCCAGAATGTGGACGTGGCGCTGACCCTGGCGCAGACGGCGCGGCGCCTCCTGCCGGACTCTCCGCAGACGGCCGACACGCTGGGCTGGGTCTACTACTACAAGGGAGACTATGGCGCGGCACGGGACCTTCTGGAGTCGGCGCTGCGGACGACCCCAGACGACGCGTCGATGCATCTCCACCTGGGCATGATCGACAGCAAGCTGAACGATAAGGCCGACGCAGTGCTGCATCTGAAGAAGGCGATGGCCCTGGCACCCGGCAGCAAGACGGCGGTCGATGCTGGCACGGAGCTGGCGAAGCTGGGGTAACGACGACGCGGCGGTGGCTGGCTACTCCTCGCGCAGCACTTCGAGTGGCTTCTTCTCTAGAATCCGGTGGCTCGCCACCCAGCCGGTCGCCACCGTCAGAGCCGCGACCGCCACCAGCGCGGCCAGGTTCAGCAGCCACTGCGGCTGATACGCCACATTCATCTGATGCAGCAGCGTGCGCACAGTCAGATTGGCGAAGATGATCCCCACCACGCCCGCAACCAGACCCAGCACCGCAAACTCGATCGAGAAGATGGTCGCAATCCGTCCGCGGGTTGCGCCCAGCGTCTTCAGAACAACCACCTCGCGGATGCGCCGGTACTTCGTCCCCGCAATCGACGACGCCAGAATAATGACTCCGGAGAAGATCGAGAACGCGGACAGGAACTGGACCACATAAGTAATCTGGATCACCACCGCACGCACCGTCTCGATCGCCTGCGCGACGTTGATGACCGTCACCGTGGGATACGCGGCGTAGAGCGCGCGTTGCAGCTCGCCCACGCGCGTCGGCTGCACATGCACGCCGCCGTACCACATCGCCGGAAGCCCTGCGAGCGCGGCCTTTGGCAGGGTAAACTCCGCGCGCGAGTACGCGTGCCGCCCATCGGACTTGGTCAATGCCACCACGGTCGCTACGATCTGCTGGTCCTGCGCCGCAAACGCAATCGTCGAACCCAGCTTCACGCCCAGTCGGTCCGCCTGGCGCTGCGCAATCGCGACCACTGGCTTGGTCTCGCCCGCGCTCCACCACTCGCCGGCAACCACCTTCGTCCCCGGCGGCGCAGCCTCCGCCCAGGTCAGGTTGATCGAGCGCAGCATCCGCCGCGGAGTGTTCTTCAGCTTCGCCTGCGCCGCCGCAACGCCGTCGATGGCCTCGATCCGCGAGGAGACGATCGGCAACATCTCCGGCTCGGAGGTCACTCCCGGCTGCGCCTTCAGCAGCACGCGCACGCCGTCGATCTCGGTGCTCGCAATGTCGATCAGAAAGACATCCGGCAGGTTCGGTGCGGACGAGATTTGCAGTTCGCTGACCACCGCGCGCTGCACCAGATACACCGTCATAATCTGCATCACGCCCATGCCCAGCGCGGCCAGCAGCGCAGCCGAAGGGTTCCCCGGACGGTACAGGTTCGCCAGCCCGTGGCGCAGTGACGAGGGCAGATGCAGGCGCGTGCGGTTGAGAAAAAACTTCAGCCCCCACAGCACCGATGCCGACGCAGCCAGCAGGACCAGCAACACAATCGTCAGCCCAACCGAGAAGACGCGCCCCACCTCCGCCGAGTCCGACAGGGTCGTCGCAATCGCGGCAATCCCGCCAACGATCAGCAGAAACGAGACCGCCTGCATCGGCTTTCTGCGCACCCAGTTCCAGATCGCCGGGCCGAATCCCGCCGCCGCAAACAGGCAGATCCCCTCCAGCAGCAGCTCCAGTCCGTGACCGGGCCAACGCCTGCGGACCACCGCTACGCTTGTGCCCATCGCAACCAACGCCAGCACAAGCCACGGCAGACGCGCCAGCACTCGCGTCGCAAAGCCCGCGTCGTCATCGGAAAAATCCGACTCCGTATCGCGGCGCAGGATCAGGCTCGGCCTCACGCCGCGAATATCCAGCAGAGGCGGCAGGGTGAACAGCAACGTGGTCAGCAGACCCGCGCCCAGACCGGCGAAGATCGCTCTTGGTTGCAGGTGAAGCTCCGTCGGAACATTGATCAGGCTTCCCAGCACCAGCGGGAACGCAAGCTGCACCGCGACCCCCAGCAGGACGCCCAGCACTCCTCCGGCAAGCCCCAGGAGCAGCGTCTGTAGCAGGTAGATCTTCATGATCTGCGCACTGCGCGCGCCCAGCGACTTCATGATCGCAATCGTATCCAGCCGCTGCTGCAGGTGCGCGCGCATCGCCATCGCAACGCCCACCGCGCCCAGCACTAGGGCCACCAGGCTCATCAGCGAGAGCAGGCTGGTCGCGCGGTCCAGTCCCTCGGTCAACGCGGGATTGGTCTCGCGATAGTCCGTGATCTGCGCCTGCGGCAGCAGTGCCACGAGCCTCTCTTTCAGGGCCGCGACCGCCGTGTCCGATACGGGCCGACCATCGCTCGGCGGCGGCAGCTTGAAGAGCAGCCGCTGGGTTGCATGATTGCCCGGAGCCAGCAGCCCGGTCGTCTCCAACGATGCGCGCGAGATCAGCACGCGCGGCCCCGCGGAGAAGTTCCCCGAAAGACGGTCTGGCTCGTTCACCACCGTCGCCGCGATGCGAAAGGTCTGCCCGCCCACCTTCAACGCATCGCCCACATGCAGGCCAAGACGGAGAAGAAGGTCGTCGCCGACGGCTACCGATCCCGCGCCCAGAGCGGCTTTCAGTCCTATCGCAGGGGCCAGCTCCACCTCGCCGTAGAACGGGTACAGCGCCGGATCGACCGCCTTCACGGACACCAGCAGCGGGTTCATCGACTGTGGCGATGCGGCCATCGATAGCATCTCTGTCACGGTCGTCGTCTGCACGCCGCTCGCGCGAATCTGGTCGAGGCCCTTCTGCTCCTCCGTGGTTGGCGGCTGGACCATCCTCGCGGAAAGGTCCGCCGCCATGATCGACCGCGCGCGCAGCAGCAGCGTGGTACGGAACGAGGCCGAGAAGCCGCGCACGCCGGTCAGCGCCGCCACGCCAATTGCAACCGAAAGAATTACAAACAGAAACTTCCCGCGCGAGTGCCGCATCTCCCGCGAGGCGATCTTCACAGCCGTTCCCCATGCCAGTCCGCTCGTCATCTATGCGCCTGTCGCGGTCCCGGCAGGCATCTGCCGACTCGCATTCCTCTCGTCGGAGACAATCCGCCCGTCGCGCAGCACGATCCGCCGGTCGGCACAGGCCGCAAGCATTGCGTCGTGCGTCACCAGTACCAGCGTCGTTCCCTCCGCGCGGTTCAGCCCCAGCAGCAGCTCCAGCACATGCGCCCCGTTGGTGGTGTCGAGATTTCCCGTCGGCTCGTCCGCCAGCACAATCGGCGGTTGCATCACGAACGCCCGCGCCAGAGCCACGCGCTGCTGTTCGCCGCCGGAGAGCTGCACCGGATAATGGTCCATGCGGTCGCCCAGCCCCACGCTGGCCAGCAACTGTCGCGCGCGTGGCAACCCATCGCCCTGTGCATTCAACTCATGCGGCAGCAAAACATTCTCCAGCGCGGTCAGCGTGGGAATCAGTTGGTACGACTGGAAGACGAAGCCCACCGTCTTGCCGCGCTCCTGCGCCAGCCGGTCCTCCGGCAAGTAGCTGATCGTCGTCCCGTTTAGCCGCACATCGCCCGCGCTCGGCGTATCGAGGCCCGCAAGCAGCCCAAGCAGCGTCGACTTCCCGCTGCCCGACGCGCCCATGATGGCGACGAACTGGCCTGCGGGAACGCTGAAGTCCAGCCCACGCAGAATCTCCACCGTCCGCGGACCGTTGCGAATCGACTTGCGCAACCCCTCCACCACAATCATCGCCTGCACGCTGCCTGCGTCTTCACTCACGAATCGAACTCCCCTTCCGCGTCGCATCGAATCGCCCGCGGAACTGCGCATCCCATCCTGCACGTCCATCTTTGATACGTTGGAACGATGGGGAAAGTTTATCCTGCCTCGGTTCTTGCTTGTTTGCTGCTGGCGCTCTCCGGCTGCCACGCAGGCAATGGCGCGCCCAAAGCCGCTTCAGAGTCTCCTGCGACGAGCACACTCGCAGCCTCCTCATCCGTATCGAGCGTGCCCGTTGCCGCGCAGCCCGACACCGTTCAAGTCAAAGACGCGCGCCCCGTGCTGGTCTGCTTCGGCGATAGCCTCACCGCGGGCCTGGGCACCGATGCAGGCCAGAGCTACCCCGACTTCCTTCAGTCCGACCTCGACCGTCTTCACCTCCGCTACCGCGTCGACAACCAGGGAATCAGCGGCAACACCACCAAGGACGCCGTAGAACGCCTGCCCGAGGTCCTCGCCCTGCACCCCGCCATCGTCGTCGTCGAGTTCGGCGGCAACGACGGCCTGCGCGGCCTGCCCATCGCGGACACCCGCGCCAACCTCGACCGCATCGTCGCCACACTCCGCCGCGCCGGTATCAAGGTCGCCCTCGCCGGCATCACCCTCCCGCCCGACTACGGCCCCGACTACATCCGCCAGTTC
>VFSW01000984.1_pt1 | contig 42420 bp, 46 predicted proteins | sample 5358111 | NCBI WGS metagenome assembly VFSW01 (sample SAMN11554181, study PRJNA540505) | mine drainage metagenome | isolation source: sediment from site ElyBrook_90M | place: USA: Ely Copper Mine, Vershire, VT | collected 2017
ATAGAAATTTATTATGTTTTTGATGGAATAAATAAAAAAATAGTTTTTACTTTTGGTTTAGGCAGTTCCGTGCTTATTTTAACTCATTCAACCCCTTGGATATCGAATGCCTGGAATTATGTAGGCGTGAGTTGGGGGCCATCGGGCGTAGTTTATCATCTGAATGGTGTTTCTCTTACAAATGCAACAATCCCGGTCCTCACCTTTGATGCAAATAGCGCTATTGGATGGTTGCAAATTGGGGGTTCTCAATGTAATACCTACATTGATGACTTCCAGCCATTTAATAGTGAGCATACTGCGGCGGATTTTGTCGCCATGTTCGCCCTCGGCGCGCCGTCGCAGGAGACGCCGGACACGGTGGGGATGATCAAGTTCAACGGGGCGCTCTCGTCGGATGACAAGATCGTTCAGTTTTCCGGCCCCATGAGCCTGCCGGCGGATGAAAAAAACTTCACCGTCACCGTGCGCAATACCATGGATCGGCCGAAGTCCAACAGCCCGCATCGGTTCTTTCAAATCCGCTGCAACAACCATTTCTGCGACGCGAACTGCGGGTATAACGGCGCTGCGAAAGTCTCCGGCACTGCGTCCGCCGGCACTACCACGTCGTTGACCGCAACCGCGCTTGTCGGCACAGCCTCCATGATCGGCGCGCGCCTGGTGATCACCGGCGGCGCGAACATGGCCTACTGGCGCACCATAAAAACGCACAACACAACCACCGGCGTCATTACCTTCACGGCGCTGCCCGTGGCGATCGACGCCACATCGACCTTTTTGCTGGACTGCGGGAAAACACGGGGAGACTGCAACGGGTTTTCGAACCTCGCGAACTTCGACGGGTTCGACGAATACTATAACCTCACCACAGGGGTCGCGAGCGATTTCAGCAGAAGATACGGGGACCGGGTCGCGATCACCAATTCGAACCAGCCCATCTCCATCATCTATGGCCAGGCGCAGGTATTGGGGGCACTGATCGACGCCCAGTTCGTACTCCCTTCCCCAGGTGGAGAAGCCCGCATCTATGGCATCGGATCGGGCACACTCTCCTCGATCGTTTCCTGTACCGTTAACGACGTTGTCGTGGACATGGTCAACCCGACATTCGATTTTTACGACGGGTCGCAGTTGAGCTTCACCTTCCCCAAAGACGAGACCGGGGCGACTGAAACGAAGTATTACCGTAGGACCGGAGTCGCTGTCATAAGGGCATACTATACCGGCACGGCTGTCGACTCTCCCGGATATACGACCTATCCGAAATTATGGAACCCCAATACCGCCTTTGTAACGGCATTTAATCCTCAGACCGGTTTTACGAAGAACCAGCCTACGGACAAGGTCCAGTTCGTTGTGAACGGTCTGAAGGTGCAGAAGTACAATTCCGACGGAACTCCAGACGGGTCCCCGGTATGGTCGAACAACCCGATCTGGTGCATCCTCGATTACATGCTGAACCAGGCGGACCAGCCCTATATCGCAGCGGACATCGATTTTGCGACAGCCAAAACCTCGGCGGACCTTTGCGACACGCTCGGCTACACGCTGAACCTCAACCTGACCGAGCAAAAAACCGACGATGAGATCCTGACGCTGATGCGGAATTCCTGCCGGGCGTTTTTCACCTTCCCCTCCGGCAAGATCGCCATAAACATCGAGCATGCCTGGAGCGGGGCCGCCGCGCATTCTTTTGACGATCTTTCGGCAGGCAAGACCCTGGGCAATATCTTGCCTCGTTCCATCAAGCCGTACCAGCGGAACAACGACGCCATTTACAACAAGTGCGTCGTCTCCTACATCGACGTTGAAGAGCGGCAGAACTGGGCAACGCTCACCGCAGACCTGGACGGCAGTACCACGACGATCGGTTACAAGAACCGGCAGGGGACGTTCGATCCCGCCGGGCTCCTGCCGGCAAATACACTTTACATCGGCGGCGAGACAGTTACCTATACCGGATACGTTCATAATGCCGACGGCACCGGCTCGTTTACGGGGTGCTCCCCCCGGGTGAATGCCTACGATTACGGCTATCCGATCTTCCAGGGGATACAGACCTTCCCGAAACAGACCGCGATCTCTGAGGATGAGCCGAGTCAGGACGCAATCGGCCAGGTGAACCAGCTCGACATCGACGGCGCCTGCATCGGGACATACCGGCAGGCCCTGGCCATAGCCGCGTTTAACGTTCTGAAATCGGTTTACGGCAACCAGAACGTCAAGTGGACGGGCTTTCGCGATTCCCTTGCCTGCACGGTGGGCGATCAGATAAAGCTCACCTATCGAAAGCGCGGGTGGGTGGACATGCCTTTCCGCATCATCGGCATGGCCGAGGGCAACGACAACAAGATCGCCTACGACGCGGAAATGTATCTGGATGCATTTTACCCGGAGATGATCGGCACAGCCTCCGTGCCCGTTGCATCCCTGCTGCCAAATCCCTATGCCCCTCCTGATCAGGTAACCGTTGTAACTTTGGCCGAAGGCGGTTTTGTCGGCCAGGACGGGACGTATGTCCCCACCGTAACCGTAACCTATACCAAACCGACACGTACTCCGTTCTGGAACCATGCCGTCATCCAGGTATCGATCAACGCAGGGACCTATGCCACCTATGGCACGGATTATTCCTCCGGCATCGGTTTCGTGGTGAACGGCGCCACGGCAGGGTTTAAAAAAGGCGACGCGGTTAACGTGAAAGTCATTTCCGTTTCCGAGCGGGGGATCTATGCCGATTCTTCCGCGGCCCCCACGCAATCCGTCACGATCGCGGCCAGCGTCATCACGCTCACCACGCCCACGGGCCTGGTGCTCGAGGGCGGCGGGACAGTGTGGAACGGCCGCAAGTTCTCCGTTACGTGGACGCCGCAGGGCTCGGGCTCGCTCGATCCGTCCTATATCAGCAACGAGATTGTGATCCAGACCGGCGGCGTGGACCGGTACACGATCAAGACCAAGGACTGCCGGTACGATTACGTTTTCGGCGACGGCGCGACTGCGCTCCTGGACAATTACCTGGTGGCCGCGAACGGGGCCTGCACCGTCAAGGTCCGGCGCGTTTCCCCGATCGTGGCCGCATCAACCTATGCCACGCTTGCCCTGACCCAGGCCGCGCCCGCGAATCCCCAAAACCTCGTAATCCAGGCCCTGATCGGCGGCGCGAAGATATCATGGGATGCAAACACGGAAGCGGATTTTCTTAAATATCAGGTCCGGACCAAGATCACCGTGGGCGGCGTATTCTCCGCCTGGATGGACATCGCCGATACGACCTATGAGCGCGATCTGACCGCTGCGGAGATCACCGCCTCCGGAGCCACGGCGGCGATCTATTTCGAGGCCCGGACGCTCGACCTCTTCGGGAACATCTCATCCAGCTCGTCAGGGAACGTGAGCGCGTTGGCCATCGACGCATCGAGCTTCGACATCACGCCGCCTGCTGTGCCGATCGGGCTTGCCCTTACCACCGGCGTGGCCCAGGGCGCGGACGGTTCGGAGTACGCCTGGATCCGTGCCCAGTGGACCGCGAACACGGAAAGCGACCTGGCCTATTACGAGTACCGCATCAAGGAGACCGGCGGGAATTATATTTATGGCCAGGTGGGGACGAATGATACCGGTCCGCTGCCGGTGCGCGCGAACGTGCTTTTCTATTGCGGCATTCGTGCAGTGGATAAAATGGGGAATAAATCCGCATGGACTGTAGATGTTTCAGTTACCTCATCGAAGGACACGACCGCGCCCGCAACTCCGACGGGCGTATCGGCCACCGGCGGGATCCAGTATTGCCTTGTACTGTGGGACAAGTCCACGGCAATCGATCTGTCCCATTACGAGGTATGGCGCAACCTGGCGAACGACTCCTCTACAGCCGCGAAGATCGCGGACCAGAAGCAGAATTATCTCGTTGACGGCAACCGCACCGGCGGCACGGCCTATTATTACTGGATCAAGGCAGTAGACGAGAGCGGGAACACCTCGGCATTCTCGCTCGGCACAACCGCCACGCCCCGGAACGTGACGGACAGCGATATCGTCACGATCTCCGGATCGAAAGTGTTGATCAACGGCACGGTGTATCTCTCCAACTGGCAGAAGTCCGGCGACCTCACCAAGATCGACGCGGGTGCTCTCTCTACGGTATCTGTGATTGCAAACACCATTCAGGTATCAGGATCAAGCAACACATTGGGCACGATCGACGGGCGAGCTGCAGACCCCGCGGCCCGCATCAATGCTTTCACCACGCAGATCAACCCCGGCCAGATCCTCATTTCCGGCGCCACAAGCCTGGCCGACTGGCGGCACGGCAGCGACCTGACCAAGATCGACGGCGGCGACATCTACGCCAACCGCATCACCGCGAACAAGATCAGCGTCGGATCAAGAAATATCAGCATCCAGGGGATAGAGTTCAGCGCCCAGACACCTACATTAAATACCATCTTTTGGTCCACGGGCCTGATCAGCTATACCCAGGATGACGGAACGGTTATGGACTGCACCATTGCGGCCGCGAACTGGCTATGGTCCGCCGGCACTCTATATGTCTTCTGGGTGAAGGGCGTCACTTCTTTATCCGTGACAACGGACCAAAACGTCGCTTTCGGAGCAGACAATATTGTTCTGGCCACATACCGGGGCGGCACCGACATGGTTGCCACCTACGGCCGCACGATCGTGGACGGCAGCCACATCGTGGCGAACACCGCAGATTTCAACATCATGAAGAGCAGCACGATCTATTCCAAGCAGATCACCCTGAGCGTCGTGGACGGGTCCGGGGATTCAATCATAGCGGCAGGTAAAACAGATTTTGGGCAGGACTATCTGGCAGGTTTCATACTCGGCATAGATGATAGCGACAGCAACACCGCAAAGTTTGAATTGGGAGATGGCACGAACTATTTTAAACTTGATGCATCCGGCCTGGCAAGTCGTGGGGTAAAGCTCCAGGCCAGTGCATTCATGACCCAGGGCAGTTATTTGAGCGGTCCATGTGCTGCTGGAGCGACTACTCTCCCCGTCAGGGATACCACGGATTTTCCATCATCAGGTTCAGGTTATATCATCGATGCCACGAATGACCGGGATGCATTCTCGTGGACCGGGAAAACAGCTACTACCTTAACCGGCGTGACAGGCACGTTGGCCCATAGTGCCGGTGCGACAATCATACCTCTTGTAAAGACCATGTTTATTGATTCCTCGGTAAATGAGATGCGGTTTTTGGGTGATCGGGGAGACGGCACGGTTGAAGAATTGGTGAGCATAGGCATAAATACAGACGGAACGAATTGGATTATTGGAAACTTCGGCAGTCAAAATACCTCACGTTTAGCCCTGTCAGGGAAAAGTAAGGATAATTACGGACTTTTTGGACTTAGTATAAATAGCTTTGGAATTGTCGCCGGAATGTCCAGCACTGGTCTTGCTCCACTTCAAATTCAAACATCTAGTGTCAGTACTCCTCCTACTCATTCATCGTATGCGGGAGCAATTTGGGTAAACCTTAATTCCGTTCCTTACATCAATGCAGGAGCAACAACCTGGAAAACCTTCTTCGGCGCGTGCATGTCTGAGTGCGGCGGGATACAAATAATAACCACTGCAGGGCCCCTGACGCTTATGCATAACTTTGGAAAGACACCTATCATGGTACAGGCTTATTTGACATGCCAGACTGCGGAAAATGGTTATTCCATCGGGGATGTGATCTTCGCGGATTCTCTTATCGGAAACGCATTTTACCCGGCCTATTCCTGCACGGCCGATGCTATAAATATATATATTAGATTCAACGCCGGGGCGTCCTGCTTTTCGGGGTTGCATAAAACAAACGGCACAGGTGTGGCATTTACGAATGCAAACTGGAAGGTGACTTTCAGGGCCTGGGCGTAAACAAAAAGCCCTCTCTTTTATCAGAATCAGAGAGGGCCTGGAGGCGCGGATTAGATCAGGGGATGATATTAAAGAGAATTTTCCCGATAGCACGAGGGGTTGTCGTTGACCCATAACTGATCATCGGCAAGATACCTCCTCCTATGGTAGGGGCATTTGGATCAGCAGTGGTATCGAAGAAATGAACCGTCCAGGTTAGCGGTCCGGGAACGATATGGTAGGTAGATCCACTAAATGTTATGCCGCCCTGAAACGTATAAGTGTTCCCTGGAGCGATGGTTATCGTATCACCCCAGTATCCGACGCTGCCATCAGGTTCCTGGCCGATGACTCCGGGGAGCATCATGGGGCAGTACCAGAAACCCTGTACAATATTCGGCGTGTCGTTGGTGATCGATCCCTCCAACCATGCAGTCGCATTCGCGCTGATGCTTATATCGCCACCCTGAAAGGTTGTCGTGATGGTACTATCGAGCGTATCGGAAAGCGAAGTTGAGAGGGCCGTCGAGAGCATCAGCGCCGGCGCCGTGGCAGTCGGGGCGGTACCGCTTACGTTCAGACTGTTTATGAGGACCTTGCCAGAATAAACATGGTCCGTGGAACTCTTTCCGCAGCCGGTAAAGATTAATGCAAGCGTGAGCAACAAAAAGAACTTTTTCATGGAATGCCTCCAAAAACTTAGATTTACTGTTTCAAAGTATATCAAAATACGAATCAAACGTCAACTACAAAACGCAAAGGAGATTATAACAACATGGAACCAAAACCGGAACAGAAGCAACCAATGCCGCCGCAGAATCAGTCCCAGGGTCCGTCGATCGCACAGGTCCAGTTCGAGCAGCTCATCGCGCAAAAGCTCGCCGACGCGAACAGATTGGTGCTTACGCTCAATGATCGCGCGCAAGAGCTCCAAAAAGACCTGGAGACGACAACCAACGCATCCGCGCATCTGGCCGAGGAAAATAAGCGGCTCGTCGCGGACAATGAGGCGCTCAGGAAGATAATGGCGCCGGAGCCGGAAAAGGATTTAGAGTCGAAGGGATAACGCAGGTTGACTGCTACCAGGGGGTTGAAAAACCCCCCGGTAGCCTATCTTACTATATAGGAGAAGAGTATGGATGCGATAAAAAAAGATGCTGTTTTGAAACGAGCCGAAGAGCTTGCAACGGATATTCTCATGAGAGGCCTTACGATGAAGGTCGGCGACGAGTTACATCCCAACCCGTCGGCAGAAGAACTCGATCGCCTGGTTTCTGAATACGGGCTAGTTCTGGGGCAAGGGGCAATACGGTTTCCTGAAAGCGTTTCCGCCCCTGTTTGATCGCCTGCTGTGTGGTTTTGCTCCATAAGAGATCCTTCGTTTTTCCGCACGAGGTGCACGTCTGAATTGCCTTCCCTTCGCTTTCATTCACGTCATATTGCAACATTGTCCAGTATCCGCAATCCGGACATTTCTCAACGCTATTTATAACCATCCGATCACCATTGATAGCCGCAGTTGTTGCACTTGAACGTTTTCCCGATCTTGCCGGCAGCCAGCACGCCGAACATGAGGCCTTTCATTACCTTGCTCTTGGTGGAGATCTTCGTGACGTCGGGAGAACTGCAGGTGGGGCACTTCGGAGCGAATGTTTCTTTTTCGTCAGCCATGACCGCCTCCTTGATTTTAAATTGTCGGGTTTCGTGGTGCTCTACCCGACCTACCCCTGCGCGATAAAAAGCTTTGCAATGTTCGTGCACAAATTGTAGGCAAACCAGCCGTCGCCAGTTATAAACGTTTGCGCTTTCGCCGTACTCGCATCCCGCATGATCCCAATTCCGTCATTATACGGTTCGAAAGACACAATCTTTTGATAGGGGACCCGGAAGCTTTTTTGTTGTCCATGAAAGTAAATATTTTTCGTCGTAGCGGCAAGCCATCCGGAATCAAGATGCATCCGTTCTGTAGTTTCCACTGATTGCCCCTTAAAGGCGCCTACCCGATAATAAACGCCCTTCATGACGCGGACACTCATGCCCTGTGAGCCCCCGATAAATTGTCTTTTTGTTTTGTCTTCAAAATATTCCGTATTGGTAAAAACCCATACGACCTGTTCATCTTTTTGTAAATTAATGGGAAGGTTGCCTTGAATCTTTACTTTTTGCGGTACAACGCCATTCATTACTTCACGCAATACCGAAGCCTTTACAACTTTTAAATAGGCCCCATGATCATTGAGGTCGCCCTGTGTTAACGCATAGTGCGTGGTAAAGTCGGATAGTTTCTTTTCCTCATCGTCCGTCAGCAGGTTGTCGTCGAGAAATTTATCTACTGATATTTCCCAGCCCTTAATAAGCAAAGGCCGTATTTGTTCATCGGAAAAAGCTTGAGTATTTTTTACAGCTGAAATGACCTGTTGCAAAATGTCGAATGAACCATTTTTAAAAATAGTATCTGTGACGGCATCAATAATTTTCTGTTTAGCCTCGTGCTGTTCGTTTCGCTCTTCAATATTTGTTCTTTCACATTCCGGATGGCGATCTTTAAACCATCCCGCAGGCTTATGACAGAAAATACAATCGCCCATAGTTAAGAACCTCTCTCCGCTAAAGATACGCGAAACCTGTCTATCCGTAATTCTACGGATAGACAGGTTCACCCTTGCTTGTTACAATCAGCACGCTCACTCAAATAACATCAACTGCACCGGGCGATCAGCCTGCCCGCCACTACCGATGATGACTCCCCGGAACCCCGCTCTTCTTGCCTTCGCTGCCAGGGCCTTCCTTTTTTTTAGTATCATTAAGCGTCATTCTAATATAGTCGGCAACTTTTTCTTTAACTCTCTGCCTGTCTTTTGGATCGAGACTTTCGATTTCTTCAATCAAATATGGCAATGGATTTTTCTGCTGTTCCTCCAAAGGCGTTATCGGTTTTGAAAACTCTCCTATGTCGATCTGAAGTGCTTTTGCTATTCGCTCCATTGTCGGCTTACCCATGGGGCGATGCTCTTTCAATATTTTATTTAAATATTTTGGATCGACTCCGGTGCGAATGGCGAATTCTGCCTGTGTTTTTAATTGTTTTAAGTCCTGCCCGGACAGGTGATCAAAGTCAGTCTGCGTTCGATAACCGAACCGAAGCATGATGAGAATTAAATTCACTCTCCATTGTTCATCGATATCCGAAGCCATAGCTGGTGAGTTTACCTGAATAAATTTATGCCGTCTATTGGACAAAGTGTACGAAATATTCATAATTAATCGTCCTTTTTGTGCGATTTTATAAATCGTCTTTATGTACTATTTTATGCTTGACAAATAGTACAACTTGTACTATTATCTGATCATGCGATACGGTTTGGTACATGCTCAATCTAACAAAGCACGCCATTCTAAGCCAGTACAACGTTCGTCTTCGTTTATAGGGTTCTGCACGTCATGCACGGGCAGAAAACAGCCCCGTATAAGCCGGGTCCCGCTCGACCATACCGTATCGCATACTGTATGTCCGACAACGGCCTGGTTTGTGCGGGGCTGATTTTATTTGAGGTGCAAATCAATGAAAAGCAAGCATGTTAAAAAGATCGCAGCGCTGATGACGCGGATTGGGCGGGTTAGCCTGAAACGACAGCCTGCATCTCATGCCACATCTCAAGAACGGAATCCACGACGTTTTTGTTTTGTACCTTGTCTTCTAAGTTGTCCTTTGATTGGGCCGCCAGAAAAAGCGTATTTACCATAACGGCGGCGGTAAGGTCTTCGATAGCCTGTTTGTTGCTTTTTATTTTTTTCATCTTTCTCTCCTCCTGATGCTGTGATTTGACTACGGGTAGCCGATTATAGCATGGGAGGCTGAGGAAGACCAGCATTCGCCGGTTAGTGATCAACCGGGCCGGTACGGACGGAGCTGCTTATCCCGGCGACATAATATCAATGCCCGCCTTGTGCGGGGCTGATTTTTTCTGCAGGAGGTTTTCTCCATGAAGAACTCGTTCAAAGCAATGAAAGAATCCGCAGGCGAGAAGAACACATCTATCATTGGCGAGATCGCCCACCGTATTCGTGTATCCGGCAGTTGCGCTTACAAATGGACAGAGGCTCCCGAGAGATCGGATGATTCTTGTGATGAAAAGGGTTCGGGGAATAAGAACCCACTGGATACTCTTATCAGGTGGATCGAAGCCTGTCTTATCCTCGGACGTCCTCGGAAGAACGCTCTTGCGCCGCTTCGTTACCTAAATCAGCATTTTGATCAGATTGCAGTCGATATCCCTGAACACATCAAAAGCCTTCCTCCCGAAGAATTGTCCAATGAGCTGCTCCGATGCATCAAAGAATCTGGCGATGTCGTCAAAGCCTATCAAGATGCAATGGTCGACAAACGCATATCAAAGCAAGAACTCGTAGTATTGGAGCGCGAGGTTTGGGAAGCAACCACGGAGTTCCTCACATTTTTGCATTGTTCGAAAGAGGCGGCGAAATGAGAGACCGGAGTGAAGCCGACGCGGGGACGGGAATAATAACCTCGACACGGGGACGCAGTGACTGAGAAGCGACACGGAGACAGTTCATTATGGGCATTGCAGATCGCGAACGACTGACGGCTGCGGTTCATGAAATCGCCTTTGATTTTTTCGATAAGAAGATCACCCTGTCGGAAATGGAGCAAAGGCTTAGGGACCTCTTCCCTCCGGTGAATCAATTACGGATTGCGGAATTCGGAATGCGGAATGAACGACAACCAGGGCCGAACAGGGTACCGGTGGACCGGAAGATGATGGCGGCAGGGGACCGTGATTCCAATTAGGAATTATGAATTACGAATGATGAATGACGCAGGGGGCACTGATATGTGGCAGAAAAAACACATCATCATTTTAAAAGGATCCCCCAAAAGGGAGACGCTGGTTGTTCCCGTGATTCAACTTCTTCCCGGCGTGATCTTCCCGTACAAAGCGATTACGGTGGATTTGAACTGAGGGGAAAGGCAACGATGGATATCGTACACGGAACGATCTATAGCCCGGAAGCATTCCCCAAGGCGTGCACCTGCTGCCCGGAAATATACACGGAAAAGAGTTGGTCCGATCTGCAGTACTGCGGCGAGCAGCCCGGCATCGTACGTACTTCGGGAGGAAAGACTCCCGATCTCGAAATACGTCTCTGCACCTGCCGCACGTCTCTGGCGGTGCCGTTGATTGAAAAGGAAAGCAGGGGAACTCATGTCTGAACCACGGTATTCAAGGACTGCGTTTTGGACGGTCAAGATCATCGGGCTTTTGGCGCTCACGGTCTGGCTTTGGAACGTGGCCAAGGAAGCCGGACGGCAGGAGATCCTGCAAAAGCCATTGGTCCAGCGGGTCATGAGCGATGCGCCGTTTTGCTGGAACGGCTCGTATTATCCCATCGTCGAATTCAACTATAAGAAGATGACGATGAAGGTCAGGAAAGAGAAGTTTTAAGGAGGCGAATATGCCGTGGATCGATGAACAGGAACCGGTAATGCGCATTGAGGATCATAAGCTGGAAGCATTCGGGGAATGCTACCGGGCCATGTGCGGTCCGAACGACGTGCTCATTCTGGAACAGCGCCGGCCGCTGACGTTTGAAGGCTTTTTGAAAAGGATAGGGGCGGTGGGGACGAACTTCAATTAAAAATTATGAATTAAGAATTAGGAATTAAGGAATACAAGGGCCTGATGAGGAGGCGGATATGGAAATGCAGAAGACAGAAGTAAGAAGACAGAATGCAGAAGACAGCAGTCAGAAACAGATACTCATTCAACAAACTTCAAGCCCCGCGTTTCGCGGGCTGTACGGGCCGGACAATAAATTGATCACCACACCAACCGAGATAAAGAAGAAGCCGGTTAAGCGGGCGCACGTGATCCGGTATTTCGGCTACCCGGCGGATAAGCAGCTGCTGTCCTCTGTCTGACGGTTGAAAGGCGACCAGCCGGCGCGGGACCGGATGGTGATGGAGATCGGGTTCAACCTGGGGCTCCGGGTGGCTGAGCTGGCTTCTCTCACCGTGGGGCATGTGCGGAACAGGGAAACCGTCACGATCGTGGGCAAGGGCAGCAAAGAGCGCATCCTGCCGCTCAGCAAACACCTGCAGCGGCAGATCAAGGACTTCATCAAGAGGAAGCTCATCTGGAAGGAAAGCATCCATGACGATGCGCCGCTGTTCGTATCTCAGATGGGCGGCCCCATGGCGATCAGGACCCTGCAGGAGATGTTCGAGAAGCGATGCATCGAGGCCGGGCTGACGAATAGGGGACAGGGTCAGGGGTCAAGTAGCCAGGAAAATAGGGGCAAGGGTCAAGGGTCAAGTAGCACGGTAGAACATGAGGAAAGATCGTCATACACTTTTCACTGCATGCGGCACACCTGCGCAATGAGGCTCCGGGAACGGGGCTATGACATCGAGCAGGTGGCAGAGTGGCTGGGGCATTCTTCTCTCAATTCCACCAGGGTTTACTTCCGGACGTCGATGGAAGAGCTGGTAGAAATGGCAAACTCGCTATGAAGACGCAGAGGGCAGAGCGCATAGGGCATGGGGCCGGGCTTATAGCCAGGGCGCTGCACCAGAACCCGCCGGCGCACGTCCCGTTTTTAACTCAAAACCCAAAACTTAAAACTCAAAACTGCCGTCAGGAGGCGACGTGCCTCGGCTGTGGCTGCACCGATTCCCACGCCTGCCTTCCGCTGGTCGGCGATCCCTGCCACTGGCTGAAGGTGGATTATAAGCTCGGGATCGGCGTGTGCTCGGAATGCGAGCATAAGATGGAAGAATTTAAATCCAGGATACAAGAGTCGGAATCCCGGAGGACGGCATGAGCCTTTCTGATATCGACGAAATAGAGCGGCTGAAAAAGGACGGACATACCAACCGTTGCGCCTGCAAGATGGTGTGGGACGACGGGCAGTGCATATGCGGGAAGCAGCAGCGAGGGGTAAAACCCACACCTGTGCTTCCGCATGAGATGGACCGAATGGCCAGGAGCGACCGTAAGTGAACCGACGCGGGGACTGAAAAGCGACGGGGTGACGCGGTGACAAATGAGGGGCGGAGATAAAGAATGAGCACGAGTGACACCTGCGGGATCTGTGAAAAACCGTTTCCGATTAATACAACCAGGTTCCTGCATCTGATCGGGCATATTACGAAAGGCGAGGCCGTGGGTCGGTTTGATAGACGGGGGAATTGGTCATTCCGTAAGACAGACGTGGGTAAGAAGGTCGACGAAAAGGCGACAGAGAAGCGACAGGGAGACGGGGAAGTGTATGACCAATAAACCCATAAAGCATTTCAACACCGCCCACGTGATCGGACGCATTCAGGGCGTGCCCGAGACCAAGCGGGACCACGAGGGGAAGGGCGCCGAGTATCTTCGGATCAACGTGAACTGCGCGAGCCGCGAGAACGGCAACGTGCTCGCCTTCGGTCAGATGCGGAACCGGGTGAAGTGGGAAGCGCTCCTGGACCACGTCAAGCAGAACCCCGGAGCGTTCTATCACTTGCAGGCGTTCTACAACCAGTTCCCCGAGGACCGGACAAACGAGGGCAGCAGACGGCTCAGCTCGTTCTTCTTCTGGGACTGGTTCCCGGACGAGGAAGAGGGCCGGGACCCCCGCGCCGTGTTCATCCTGAAAGGTATCATCACCGGCATCGAAGGCGAGAAGGTCTCGATGGAACTGGAGCGCGAGAACAATAAAGACGGCAAGGAGAAGCAAATCACCGAGCTCTTCGACCTCTTTGCGCTGGCCCCTCATTTCTTGAACGGCATAACCGAAGGCGACGCTGTTGAGGTTGTGGGAGAGCTGATGTCCAAAGGCGGAGCGGATCGCTTCGGCCGCCAAGCTTCGGGCTCGCCGATCCTGCCGTATATCCGCGAATCGGTGAAGGTGCTGGGTACGCTGTTTTGAGGCGCACGAACAGAATCATCCGATCCATGGACGGGCCGATCAGGGTGCTGGGTCATTTGATGTCGGAACTTCGGCATGAGCTGGACAAGACGGCGAAGGAGTTGCAGGAAGACTTCTCGATTTTTGAAACAGGAGTTAAAGACAATTTTCACGCGGAGCACCCTGCAATCGTGCGGAGCACTCAAAACACTGGGCACAAGTCGCGGAGAGCGCGGAGTACCCTGCAGTCGCGCGGAGCAGTCACAACGCTGGGCACGAGTAAACCGTGAACCCGGGCGCAAAGACATTCGATGATTATGAGGCCGCCTTCACCCGGGTCATGTCAGGCATCGGCGATGAATGGGACAGGATCACGACCGCGAACAACATTACCCCGGAGGAGCGCAGGAAGATCTTCGGGTGGTTTGAAACGAATTTTCCGCAGAGGCACCAGAGCCTGAAGGAATGCGATGACAGGATCACCAAGCTGTGGCTCTCGGAAAAGCCCGACGCTGCGGCGCAAAAGGAGTTCAACGAGCAGCTCAGGATTTACCGGAACGGGCACTTGTGGATGATGGAGAAGTTCGCAGCGGCAAGGAAGGGAGCGGCCAGGGAACCGAAGCAGGGGAAGTTGATTTGAATTAAGAATTGGGAATTAGGAATGAGGAATTAAGGTGGGAAGGAATCGAATATGAAACTTATCGTATGTCACGGATATTACGGGCATGTGGAGTTGGCGGAAACCGACGTGGTAAAGGATGGAAAGTTTGCCGGACTGGATCAGCGCGGGCTCTTTGAGCGGATCATGCATGAAGGCTACGGCAACAACATCCCCGCCGTTTTCCATGCGGAATACGGTGACGGTTCCGTGAAGATGTTCAAGGGATCTGATGCTGCCGGTCTGATCGACGATCCGGCGGTTAAGGAGTGTACTGTCATAGCACCGATAGCTGGGGGACGTCATTGCGGATTGCGGATTTCGGATTGCGGAATGTGTAAGGAGACGGCTCAGGCATGATCTGCATGGAGCGCATAGAGGCGCACGATGCCAGGCACATCACGTACCGCGGTGAGCTGGTCATGTCCTCACCAACGGGCGATCTCAGTAGAGGCATTACCGAAGATGCATCGGTTCCAATGCCGGCTGAGCATAGACAGAGTGCGGCGGCCAAACGGCAGTGCATGCTCACCGTAGTAAATAAGCTTATAAAGCGTGTAAAAAAAGAAATAGTCCATGAACTGGATTGCCAATTCAGGGAAACCGGTTCGTTCGATACGACTGCGGTCCGGGAACCGGGCTGGCGTTTGCTTGAACATGAGATCTGCAGGGAAAGCATGGCGCTCTTTAAATTCCGCATTAAAGCGGACAGGGGACATGAGCGTTTGGAAGCAGAATTCCTTCTTGACTCTCCTGATGAATTTGAGCAGCAGGGAATAATAGATCGAAGAACCGGGCTGTTTTATCTCGATCGTGTTCCATGTGAAATTAGGCGCAGGGCAAATATTAGAATTAGTGGAAATCTGGAAGAACTTAGAGTTAGCGCCAGGGCAATAGGCTCACGTGAGATACGGGAGGAGTTCATGCGGCGAAATGCTGCTGAACTAAGCCGCACCGCTTCTGAGGAGATGAGGCGTAGTTTTTTTGCAGCTTTACCGGCGATTTCGATAGATCCGGAGCAAGTATATTGGAATGATGGCCATATCGTCTTTCGAGGCTTGAGACGACCAGAACGCAATACTCCTGACCGCCGAGCCATGGCGCTCCTGGCCAGGAAGATCGGAAAGGTCCGGTACCGGTCGCTCATGAAAAATGGGTGTTTCCAGGAGCAGGGAAAGCATGGCGTGTTTCGGTTTCATAAAGATAAGCAGGGCGGCGTCACGTTCACCCAGAAGATCAAGGTCGGAGGTCTCAAGGAGCGCTCGGTTACCTGGGACCTGTGCGTTCAATCCCAGGCTGCCGACCTGCCGAATGGAGATGTGATCCTATCACGTTGGCTGGAATGGAAGGCAGACGAAGACCGGTTCCTGGAGACGGCAAATTTCAGGAACATCAGTACCGCAGACGAGGCGACTGAGCTCCCTTTGCGTTCCGTAATTCAAGGCGACAATTACGAAACGTACAGCGAGGCATTGAGGAGAATGATACTGGTTAATGTGGGAATTCCAGAAGGCATGATCAGGGCCAGCGATATTAGGGCATGACCTGCCCCAGTTTCAGAATGCGGAGATAAATAGATGAATTGTGAAAAACAGCTTTTAAAACTCATTTCAGAGCAACTCGGGAAAGAGGAAGTGCGGCTCGATCACAGGTTTATCGAAGACCTCGGCGCCGATTCTCTTGATCACGTAAGCCTCATGCTGGAGATTGAGATTGAATTCAACGTCGAGATCCCGGACGCTACGGCGGAAAAACTTAAAACGGTCCAGGACGTTGCCTGCTTCATCGACCAATACCGGAGGAACCGGTAATGCTCTGTCCCGCCTGCAACGAGGAAGGTCAGGCGATCACCTGCATCGCCGGGAGCAGCGAGAGCAAGATCGTTTTTCATCCGAAGAAGCGGGTCCGCAACGTTTGCACCATCGCCACAAATAGAAGGAGAATTGATGAGAGCCACGAAGATCAAACTGACAGTGCCGCCGGAGATCAGGAAGAGGGAACGGAAAAGAGCTAGCCGCCGTCGATCGTATAAGCGTTTTTGCCCGCTCCAGAAAGACGGCCCTCTTGGAGGATATTGCAATATGTCCAGGCTTCTCTCCAATGAAAGAGTCTGCATCAAGAAGACGCCGGTCAAGACGATCGACAAGATGAAGGCCTGCCCGGTGTGAGCAGGTGCACCCTGCTTTCGCGCGAGGCACTTAAAAACGCTGGGTGCGAGGAAAGCAAAAGATGCTCTACGATCTCTCTGCACTTCGGGCCTCACAGGATGGACGGTGGCAGGGAGATCATCAGGTGCTTCGACTGCTCGCATTCCGGGTCGTGCAGGTTCCAGGACAGGGCGACCTGGCCGGTGACGGAAATAGCCAAAGGGTGTCCGCTGCCTAAAGTCCCGGAACCCGAAACGGGGACATGAAGGCGACGGGGTGATGGGGAGTAAAACAGACATGGAGATAGGGATTCGACAGGGAGACATTTCGACGAGCAACTGTACGAGCAATCCTTGTGCAGACGGTCACCAGTGGCCCTGGGCTGGAGACCCTCAGATGGGTCCCCTTGAAGGAACTCCTTGCGCGTGTGGTTTGATGTTGTGGCATGAAGAAAAGTGCTCGCACTGTGGAAGTTCGGTGATCAAGCCTATCATTCGGCAACTAGACGGGTCTCACATTAGATGAAAGAAAGGGGGGATGCTGATGAAACAGGGACGGTTTCCACAACTCACCAGCATAAACGCTCGGAAAGCACTCTTTTAGCTGGTCCATGAAACCGTCCGGCGGGGGTCTGACCGAGCCTTAGAATCGGTTGTGTATGGTTAGGTGCATTGTTGGTTTACTTAGTATATCAGATGCAAGGCACAAGTCCGGGTCCTGCCGAAATCCTTACCGGAAGCCGGCGGGATCCGGGCTTATATCCTGGTTGCACCACTTCTTAATTCATAACTCTTAATTCTTAATTGGAGTCAAATGAAGCTCATCTATACCCCATCCGGCCGGGCCGGCGAATATGCGAACAAAGGCTACGCAGCGAACCTGTTCAACGGGTGTTTGCATGGCTGCCTGTACTGTTACGTTCCCGCAGCGCGGAAAATAAAACCGGAGATATTCCATTCCCGGATGTTCGCTTATGCCGACGTGCTGAACCGGTTGCGGCGGGACCTGGTGGGGAAAAAGCTCGTTGAGCCGTTGTTTCTCTGCTTCTCCTGCGACCCCTATCCACCGGATGAAGAGCTCTGCGCGATCACGAGGAAAGCGATCGAGATCGTGATGGAGTCCGGAAATGCGGTGAACATCCTGACCAAGGGAGGCATGCGGGCCGCGCGGGACTTCGACCTCCTGAAGCAGGACAAACGCAACCGGATCGGCGCGACGCTGACGTTCCTGGACCTGCGCATGTCCCGCAAGTGGGAGCCGCTGGCAGCTCAGCCCCGCAAGCGGATCGAGATGCTAGAGGCAGCGAAAGACGCCGGAATCTCGACCTGGACCAGTATGGAACCCGTGATCGTCCCGAAAGAAACCCTGCGCCTGATCACTGAGGCCGTACCGTTCGTTGATGTCTTTAAGATAGGTCGGTGGAACCATTCCAAGGCAGCGAATGATATCGACTGGAAGGGGTTCCATCAGGAAGCAACCGGACTGATGAAAGACTTTAATTGCAAGTACGTGATCAAGGAAGACCTGAAAGAGGCGGCGGGGGTTGTTTCAATTAAGAATGCGAAATTAGGAATTAAGAACAACAGCGGGGTGCGTAAGTAATGTACGTACCGCCCTGGACAGAGCTGCAGCAGATACCGAAGCCCGCGCGGGTGAAGGGCGAGCGGTGGGGTTTCTGCGGGATCGCGGCCATGTCGGCGGCCACGGGCGTACCGCCGCTGACGATCCATTCGATGATCCCGGACTGGCCGGGGTACACGCCGTCCAGGACGATTATCGCGACGCTGGACAAGCTGGGATATGACTGCAAGCGGGTGCTTCTTCCTAAAGATGTTCAGCAGAAGTGGCCGGGTTGGTCAACAGATTACCCGTCGGGAACCGCACTCGGCAGGATCTATTTCGGCGAAGGGAAGTTTGCGAACTCGCACTGGTTCACGCTGCACTGGAAGAACCATGACCTCGAAGGGTCTCTTCCAGCACCCGGCATGGACCCGATGGTGTACGACAACGCGGACGATAACTTTCGGCATAAATGGCAAAACAGCTGGGGCTGGAACTTCTGGCCGGCGCCGGTGAAGTTGAAGAGTTTGTACTTCGTCATCAGAAAGAGCGTAGAGGAATTCGAGGGCGTATGCCTGCACTGATAGAAAAAGCGATAAGCGAGCGTCCGGTACTGATGAAGGGTGAAATGGTCCGGGCGACATTCGCTGATCTGAAGACTCAGACGCGGAGGGTCACAGATCATCTTCTGACCTTTGGCCGGATATCAGAGTTTGGGAAGTCCGACACGCCCGGCTATGAATGGCACTTTCGTGATCGGCGCGGGTTGTGGAACGATATCAGCCATGATCGCCTGATGTATTCTTGTCCATACGGTAAAACCGGTGATCGTCTTTGGGTGCGCGAAACATGGGTTTCCCCTCATCCAACAATAAACCCGGGAAAGATGACAGACTTTTGCTATCGCGCTACAAATCCTAAACCGGAAATGCTGAAATGGAAACCTTCTATATTCATGCCCCGGTGGGCGTCGCGTCTTACGCTCGAGATCACCGATGTCCGGGTGCAGCAGCTCCAGGACATCAGCCCAGAAGATGCGATCGCGGAGGGGATAGCAAGTGAGCATGAATGGGATGGACAGCCGGGGTTTGGATATGACATGGGCATGTACTATAAAGATTATTCTCGGTCAGGAGTAATGATCGGGGATCCCGTACAGTCTTATCGTAGCCTTTGGGACTCAATCAACGCCAAGCGCGGCTTTGGTTGGGATAAAAATCCGTTTGTTTGGGTGATCGTGTTTAAGCGATTGAAGGAGGCGGCATGATCGTATATCGCGAATGGTATAGCCGAGACAGAACATTCCGGTGGAAGGGCTGGTTTTTGTTTGGAATCATCCCGGTTTATTTGATGAGGGTCCGGTTCTAATGATCATCCTCGCCTTCCTTCAAAACCTCTGGGTCAAAGACCCGGCAAGGTGGAAAGAAATACTTGAGAAGTATCCGGACCGCAGGGTCGGCATTATCCGGCACCTGCTCCTGGACTATGGCTGTCTGACCGGCCGCAGGATCAAGAACTGCTTCGGCGAGGACCTGGTTGAACAAATGATCTTCGAGGAAGCCTCGAGGGAGATCGCAGGCGACTCGAAAACAATCTGCCCGCCGGACCGGCCGCACATCAAGGCGTGTCTTGAAAAGTACAAGCCGAAGGCGGTAGTCACGTTCGGGAAGGTCGCGGAGGACGCGGTGAGGCCGGCGTGGATCAATTGGTCAATATATGAGCCCGCGGCAGCATTCATCGCATGTCCGCATCCGGCAGCACGGCAGAATGATACGGTTGCAAAGCTCCAGGCTGCGGCCGGGGAACTGGGGAAGCTGGCAGCGTGACGAACACCGGGAAGTCACGGCCCTGTCTTCACTGCGGGATGATGCTCACTCAGAAGCGGCATGACAGCGGCAGGGTCAAATGGTACGCTCCGGACGGCAGGTGGCACCATGTACGGAGATGCAACCTGGTCAAGCGGATGCTCACCGGACACTGGCAGCGGTATCACGGCGTGCGAAATTTAACAAACACTGAACAAAGTAAGGGCAAGGCATGATCGAACAGACCATAAACGAAATACGCGAACAGCTCCGTCCGATCAACATTGTTTCCTTCTCAGGCGGGAAGGATTCGACGGCCACGCTGCAGCTGGTGCTGGAAGCAATAAAGAGGGGAAGAACATACCCGCACCCGAATCCTCTCCCTGAGGGCGAGGGGCATGAGGACAAAGATAATTCTACCGAACTTGTGATCGTAACGTCTGACACGATGATGGAGATCCCGTTCTATCAGGACTATGTGAACGGGGTGCGTGACCGGATTGCTAAATATCTTTTTTCCAATAAAATGCATGCCGGTCTGGTAACAGTTCAGCCGCAGGTAAAAGACTCCTTCTGGGTATCGGTCCTGGGCAAGGGATATCCGGCGGCGCACATGGGTTTTCGCTGGTGCACCGGGGTGCTTAAGATCGATCCCATAACCAGGTTCACGAACGAGCTTATCTCGAGAAACACAGGCAAGGACCACATGATATTTGTGGGAGTGCGCCGGGCCGAGAGCGAACTTCGGGCGAAGATCTACACGCAGCAGGATTACAAGCCGAGCCACTTTGCCCCGGTCCTGAACTGGTCGACCGATGACATCTGGACGTATCTCCTGACCGAGCCCTGTCCTTGGGGCACTCACGAGGAGTTGGTAAAGGTATACCGTTATTCGTCCGATGAATGCGTGTACGGGGAGAAGCAGGCGGTCTGCATCGGTAACGCCCGGTATGGTTGTTGGGCCTGTCCGCTCCAGAAGTCCACGCAGCTCAAGATGATCGGTCAGCACCTGGACGATCCCCGGTACGGCATGCTGCGGGAGTACAAAGAGATCATCGTGAGCATGGCGAACAACACCGCGAACCGGTCCCGCAGACGGAGGAACGGCGAGGAAGGCGCAGGGCCGTTCCTGGTGGAAGTGCGGAAGCAGCTGCATTCCCTGCTTACTGATCTGGAGATGAAGACCCGCTGGATGCTGATCACGCAGGAAGAGGAAGAACTGATCTTCAAATATTGGGAAGCTGAGAAGGATATTCATAACGTGCCGTGCGATGATCAGCCGATGCTCTGGCCGGCGACGGATGGGGAAGTGGCTACCACACATTGTGGGGTGTCTTTATGAGAATCGGCCTGATCGACCTGGATTCCAAGATCCCGAACCTGGCGCTGATGAAGCTGTCGGCGTTCCACAAGGCGCAGGGGGACCGCGTCATTCTGAACAGCTTCAATCCGTCCGAAGTGGACGAAGTTTACTGCTCGGTGATCTTCAAGCGGAATAGGGAGAAGGCGGCCCGGCTCGCTGCGCTGTACCCGGATATCGTCTTCGGCGGTACCGGTTGGGACCTGTCCACGGTCCTTCCGGCGAAAATAGAAGGCATGCAGGCCGACTACGATCTCTACACTGCCGATATCCTCTACCCGCGCATGCGGGGCATCGGGACGAGAGCGACTAAGATGAAGAAGGCACAGATCATTGCGGACGCGGGGATCGGGTTTACCACCCGGGGCTGCGTCAGGGCCTGTGAGTTTTGCGTGATCCGGGAGAAGGAGGGGCGGCTCCGTTCCGTAGGCTCGATCGGCGAGCTGGTGAATCCGCGGTCGAACGTGGTGATCATCCTGGACAATAACTTCATTGCCGACCCGGACGCGCTTGAGAAAATTCGGGAGATTAAGGAGAGCGGGCTGATCGTGGATATTACCCAGGGGCTTGATATCCGCCTGATGACACCCGAGCTCGCAAAGGCCCTATCCGAGATAAAGCATCTGCGGTCGATCCACTACGCCTGGGACCTGATGGGCTTCGAATCCACGGTCCTGCGCGGCATCGCTACCTTGTCCGAGCACATCAAGACCTGGCGGCATCTGTGCTACATGCTGGTGGGGTTCGATACCTCGTTCGAAGAAGACCTGTACCGGTTCCGCAAGCTGCTTGAGCTCCGCGTCGATCCGTTCGTCATGGTCTACAACGAGCAGGGTTCTCCGATGCTTCATCATTTCGCCCGGTGGGTCAACGGCAGGATCTATACGAAGTGCGGGTTCGAGGAGTACCGTCCGTGGATGAAGGAACGGGAGAAGCTTTCTGCGGTCATCTGCGTAATCTGCGGATAGAAAGGATGTTAGATGTTCAAGCTCGACAAAGTCACGATCACAGGCGCGGACGATTCGGTGAAGCCCGAGGAGCTGGTAAAGCTCTCCCAGGAATTCCCGTTCGTGGAGTGGGGCATCCTGCTGTCGGAGAAGCAGGAAGGCAGCAAGCGTTTTCCTTCGCGGAACTGGAAGCATGCGCTCGCTGATCTTGTGGATGATCACGGCCTCAATGAACCCGTGCAACTCTCCGGGCATCTCTGCGGGAAATGGTGCCGCGCTCTGGCCGTCGGCAATATCACTTTCCCGGACATGCCTATTCTCTCGTACATGAAGCGGCTGCAGCTGAACTTTCATGCCGAGACCCTGATCGTGGATACCGCGCCGTTCATGCGGACATTGAAATATATATCCAACGATTGCAAGCGCGAGATCGTCTTTCAGATCGACGGCGTGAACGATCGGCAATATCATGTTGCAAAGAGTTATGGGATCCCGGCTGTCGGTTTGTTCGACCAGTCTCATGGTGCAGGCGCTTTACCGTCTCTCACCGGCTGGCCCGCTCCGATCGATGACCGCATGCCCGGATACTCCGGAGGTCTCGGGCCGGATAACCTGGCGGAGCAGATCCAGCTGATCCGGGCGGCTGCCGGCGAGCGGGAGATCTGGATCGACATGGAGACGAAGGTGCGGTCCGACTTTGACCGGCAGTTCGACCTGGGCAAGGTGCGGCAGGTCCTTGAGATCGCGAAGCCGTGGGTGGAGGGTGAGCCCTGTGAAGGATGTAACAGCGCGCCCGCAGACTGCCCAGGGCCTGCAAAATGTGGGTATGTCGGTGGGGATCAGAACTAATGCCGAGTTGTGGGGACGATAGGGAGGTAGTCATGGGCTGTTCTAAGGGCTGGACAAAAAGATGCGCCGCATCAAAGGGAAAGAAATGCACCTGCGCCTGCGGCGGAGCAAATCATGGGAAGGACCATCACCACGACGAGAAGGGACAGCCGCAGGAAACTCTCGGCTTTCAGGGTGATGTCTTCAGGTTCAAAGGGATGGGCGTACACGACAGCCGATGCGGCGTTCAGATCATTCAACGGGACGGCGCGGCAACGGTCATACTCACGGAACTGCCCGACAACCCCGGGACGAGCGTGACGAATGCCATCGAGGACATTGCGACGCTCATCTATAAAGAACGCCTGGCCGACCTGGCCGCCGACGCGATTACCTGGATCGAGCATTATCCGCAGCGGGGCAAAATAGCTGAAACGCATGATCGCGTGATTCTCCAATGGGAGCCGTCTACGCCTCACTGGCAAGGCGGCAGGGTTGCCGGTACCGGAAAATTTTCTCACCCCACTTGGATGCCGATGAAGAGGGAAGAGGTGGCGGCATAATGGCGTTCTCTCTGGAATATAAGAAAACGGTATACAACGCAGGCTTCCTTTTCTGCGGCATGGGCGGCGGCGCGGCAGGGTTCCAGGACAAGGAAACCATCGCCTACTTCAAGGGCGTATCAGGTACTTTCCGGAGCGTTGTTGCTATAGATAGTGATCCTCTGGTCTGCAAGGCGTTTGAAATAATCACAGGAAACCCTGCGATATGCCGGGATCTATTCTCCCGGGAGCAGTACGAGGCATTCCACAGGAAGAAACCGCCGGAGGGATGGAGCGAGGCCACGCCGGAGGATATCCACAAGGACTGTGGCGGGGTGGCGCCTGACGTCTGGTTCACCTCTGCGCCGTGCAAGGGGTTCTCGGGCCTCCTGCCGAGCAAGAGCGCCCTGACTGGTAAATACCAGGCACTGAACCGGCTGACGGTCCGGGGATTGAAGCTCATCCTTGAGGCGTTTCCCAGGGAGGAGGACCGGCCGTCGGCTATCCTGTTCGAGAACGTTCCCCGCATCACGACCAGGGGCGAGGACTTGCTTGTCGAGATAAAAGCCCTGCTTTCCTCCTATGGCTACCTGTTCCATGAAGGTTCCCACGATTGCGGAGAGATCGGCGGATTGGGTCAGCGGCGCAAGCGCTATCTCCTGATCGCCAGAAACCCCAAAAAGCTCGCCTCATTCATCTACCAGCCGCCGAAGCTTCGCGTGAAGTCCATCGGTGAGGTTATCGGCCCGCTGCCGATGCCTGACGACCCTTCCTGCGGCCCCATGCACCGGCTGCCGCGGCTCCAGTGGAAGACCTGGGTACGGCTGGGCCTGATTCCGGCTGGCGGAGACTGGCGTGATTTGGAAAAGATAGCCCAGGAGCGGTACCGCCTCGAATACATCCCCCGCGGAGGCGGCGCATTCGGGGTCCAGGAGTGGGACAAGCCGGGATCATCGGTGATTGGGAATGCCAGCGTCAAGGGGAGCAATGCGGTGTCCGTGGCCGATATCCGCCTGCCCGAGAACGAAAACAAGCACGGCAACTGCTACCGCGTCGTCAAGTTCGAAGATCCGTCGCCGTGCGTGGTAGGATCGCGGTTCGGCAGCGGAGCTCCGGCTATGGCGGATCCCAGGCTCTATCCAAAAAGCCCCAAGTTTAGCCATGCCTATAAAATAATTCCATTTGACGAACCGGCATCAACTGTAGCAAGCGGAGGTGGTCCGAGTTGTGGAGCGGCGTGCATCGCTGATGCGCGGCACCCTCTCCTTCAAGGAGAGGGGCAGGGTGAGGATGGGTCTCGCAAGCAGAACCGGCATCACTCTCATTTCCGCGTGACACCTTTCGACGAACCTGCAGGTACCGTGACAGGAGCCGACCACGTGGCGAATGGGGCCCCCAACGTAGCCGATCCGAGGCTGAATCTGGACCCTGCCAATTATAACGGCTCGCCGGGCCTGTATGGCGTAAATGATTGGGAGAAACCCGCTCCGGTGATCACCGGAGGCGCTAAGGTGTCATCGTCCAATACGCCGGCAGCGATCGCGGACCCGAGGATGAGCTGCAAATTGAGGCCCGGATATATGGGGGTCATTCCGTTTGACGAACCTGCGCCGGCGGTCACCGGCAGCGGGCATCCGACTTCATCGAATACACCCGCTTCAGTGGCCGATCCCCGGTACTTCGACAACGCCTATGGGGTCCAGGAATTCGATAAGCCCTCCGGAGCCGTCACTGGAGGCAAGAGCCCGAGCTGCGGCGACAAGTGTATTGCCGATCCGCGCGTCAAGTTCGAGCACAACTCCAAAAAGACCGGCCCGTTTGCAATCGGGAAATGGTCCGAGCCGATCAACACGATCACCGGCAGCACCGGCGTAAACGAGAAGTGCGGCATTGCGGCCGTCGACGATCCACGTATGACGTGCAAGCCGCGCGCAGGCACCATGGAGGTCCAGGACTGGAACAAGTCGAGTGACGCCGTTGTCGGTACCGCAAACGTGCACGCGGGCGGTGCTTCAGCCGTCGCTGATCCGCGCATCCCGGAGGATAATGAAAGGCCCGACCCGGTACCGGTCATCATCTCCCTGGACAACACCTGGCACCGGCCGCTCACGACGCTCGAGCTTGCAGTGCTGCAGAGCTTCAATCCGTTCCTGCCCGACGGCCGGCCGCTGGTCCTGCCGGGGAACTCTGACGGCAAGTGGCGCGAAATGATCGGGAATGCAGTCCCGCCGGCGACTGCCTGCGAAATAGCGAAACAGATCCTGGTGGCGCTCCTGATGAACGGAAAGCAGGAGTTCATGCTGCATAGTGAGCCGGTATGGGTGCGGCAACCGGAGGAGCTTCCTGAGCATATATTCACGGTCTATTCCGATGACCGGCATCCTGATCTCATTGGGAAGAAGGGATAGCGCTTGAACTCTCTCATTCTGACATCACCGGGCACACAGAAGCAGTTCGGCCAGTGGATGACACCGGCCTGGGCTGCCGAGGAGATCGTCGACCGGTACTTTCCGGACCTTGGCGCTGCGGATCTCGTTGTCGAGCCGTCGTGTGGCGAGGGTGCGTTCCTGAAACCGTTCATCGACCGAGGCGTGCCGGTGGTCGGCGTGGAGATCGACGAGACCCTGGCGACCTATGCCATGGAGGACACGGGCGCGCCGGTGATCGTCGGGGACTTCCGCACGGTGCCGCTGGATTGTCAGCCCACGGCGATCGTGGGGAACCCGCCGTATTCCATCCGTACCATTGAGGGCTTCCTTACCAGGGCGAAACAGCTGCTGCCGGACGGCGGACGGCTCGGATTTATCCTGCCGGCGTATGCCCTGCAGACGCATGCGCGGGTCATGGCCTGGAACCGGGTTTGGTCCATGTCCGCGGACCTGCTTCCTCGCAGGCTCTTCCCGAGGCTCAAGCAGCCTATCCTGTTCGTGCAGTTCCGTAAGGAGCAGGTGAGGACCATGGTGGGCTTTGCGCTGTACGCCCAGGCCTGCGAGATGGACAGTCTGAACAAGGCATCACGGCTGATCCTTACCCGGCCGCAGCGCATGGGGGCCTGGCGGGCGCTGGTGACGGAATGCCTGAACCTGGCAGGCGGCAAGGCGTCGCTCGACGAGCTGTACCAGATGATCGAGCCGAAGCGGCCGACCGAAAATCGTTGGTGGAAAGAGAAGGTGCGGCAGACGCTGCAGTATCATTTCAGTCGGGTTGAGCCGGGCGTGTGGAGTGTGGCGGCGTGATGGATCATCCGCCCTTTATAATCCACTGCGGCGACGTAATAGAGGTACTCCGGGGCATGGCTGCGCAATCCGTCCACTGCGTGGTGACCTCTCCGCCTTACTGGGGACTGCGGGATTACGGGATAGAACCGAGCATTTGGAGTGGGAAAAACGGACGGACGGACGGACGGACGGAGCAAGAATCGTGCGAGCACGACTTTCAGGAGACAGTCAATCCCGGAGGCAACGGTGACGGCAAATCTTTTCGCAGGGACAAGCTTGCGGGCACGCAGCGCGGCGAACGCCGGCAGCCGGGGACCTGCACAAAATGCGGGGCATGGTGCGGGTGCCTGGGTCTCGAGCCGACTGTCGAGATGTATGTCCGGCACATGGTTGAGATCTTCCGCGAGGTCTGGCGGGTGCTGCGGGATGACGGTACGCTCTGGCTCAATATGGGGGATTGTTATGCATCTGCTCAGGCAGCGGTCGAGGATCAACAGGGGAAAAGAAGGGGCAGGAGAGTTCGTGATAAGTGGCTTCATGCCCATGGAGCTCTCGTGCCGATGATGCAGCCAAATAGAATGCCGCAGGCGGGCTTGAAGCCGAAGGACCTGATCGGGATGCCGTGGAGGGTGGCTTTTGCGCTCCAGGAGGACGGCTGGTATCTCCGTAGGGACAATATCTGGAACAAGACGAACTGCATGCCCGAGAGCGTGACCGATCGTACGACGACCTCGCACGAGTACATTTTCCACTTCTCGAAGAGCGAGCAGTATTTCTACGATGCCGAGGCGATCAAGGAGCCAGTGACAGGGGGAGCTCATGCGCGCGGGAACGGGATCAATCCGAAGGCGCGGATCCCGCAGGAAGGCAGATATAAGAACAAGCAAAATGTATCCTTTTCCGGGGCCGTGGCGGGTCTCGTTTCGAGAAAGAACAAGCGGTCTGTCTGGACTGTTTCGACGCATCCGTTTCCTGAAGCGCACTTTGCCACGTTTCCCCCGAAGCTCATCGAGCCCTGCATCCTGGCGGGTACGAGTGAGAAGGGGTGCTGCTCCTGGTGCGGTGCGCCGTACCGGAGGGTCGTCAGGAGGCAGGCGATCACAGTGACAGCGCAGAAAGCTCACGGGAAGTATGTCGATGCGGAGCATCAGAACGGCCAACTTCGCATTCAACAGAAAAGAGAACTTCTACGAAAGGCAACGGGTTGTCACGATGATTACTTTCCACCGACGGAGACGATCGGCTGGCGCAGGTCCTGCAAGTGCCAGCTTCCTGCGAGCATCGAACCCTGCGTGGTCCTGGACCCGTTCTCCGGCGCCGGCACCACGGGAGTCGTCGCGGTCCGTCACGGACGCCGGTACGTCGGGTGCGAGCGCGGGCCGCAGTATGTAGACATGAGCATCCGCAGAATCAAGAAGGAGTGCGAGGTGGTTTCGAAATGACAACTCTTAAAATCGCAAAGGAACTGAGCCTACCGCTCAACGCTGTCACGCAAAAACTCGCCTGGCTCGGGACTACCGGGTCCGGGAAGACCTACGGGGCGTCTAAGTTTATTGAATTGATCCACTATGCCGGCGCTCAGTATATCATCCTTGACCCGGTTGGCGTCTGGTATGGATTGCGGCTCAAGGCTGACGGGAAAACCCCGAGCGATATCGACATCCCGATCTTCGGCGGCCTGCATGGTGATGTGCCGCTGGAGCCGACTGCCGGTGCGCTCATCGCCAATCTCATCGTAGACCGTGGCATCTCGGCCATTATCGACGTTTCGCAGTTTGAGAGCGACGCGCAGAAAGCCAGGTTCGCGCGGGACTTCGGGGATAAATTCTTCTTCCGCAAGAAAGCGGCCCCATCCGCCGTGCATCTCCTCCTGGAAGAGGCCCAGGAGTTTGTGCCCCAGAACCCTGAGGCCGAAGAGAAACACATGCTGCATGCCTTTGTGCGGATACAGAAGCTCGGGAGGAACTTCGGTATCGGTTCCGGCTTGATCTCGCAGCGGCCTCAGGAGGTCAACAAGAAGGCGCTCAATCAGGCGCAAACCTTATTTGTCTTTCGAACAACGGGTACACATGAGCGCAAGGCGATTGAGCAGTGGATCAAGGACAAGTCTCTGGACGAGAACATCGCAAACGACCTGCCGAAGATCCCGACCGGGCAGTGCCATGTGTGGTCTCCGGAGTTCCTGAAAATCTCCGAACAGGTGCATATCCTCGGCAAGCGCACGTTCAATGCCTCCGCAACGCCGGAGGTAGGGGCCAAGGCCGTGGCCAGGCATCTGGCGCCTATCGACCTGGAGAAGATCAAGAACGACATCGCGGCCACGATCGAACGGGCGAAGGCCGAGGATCCCCGGGCGCTTAGGGCGAAGATTGCGGATTTGCAGAAGCAGATCAATGCAACTCCAGGCAAGGCCGTCGCGGTACCGGCTCCCGCAACTGTTGCGAAGCCCAAGATCGTCGAGGTGCCGGCGCTGAAGAAAGGTGAGCTCGCCAAGATCAAGGAGTCTGCCCTTGAGATGAAGAAGGCGGCAAAGAAGATCGAGGATATCCATACAGCATGGGGACACAATCTTGAGATCGTCGGTGAACGGATTCAGTCTCTCGAAAATTCTCTGGCCCATGTCGGGCAATCACCAGTTCCGGCCAAAGTATTGATGAAGCCTGAGACTGTCTTCGCTCCGATGCCTTCACCTATTAAGACCAAAATATTTTCTCTATCGACAGCCCAGGAGTATGTCAAAGAGCTGTCCGAATATGCCATTCTCCTGATACAAACCATGGGCCGCAGACATCCGATGCAGATGACAAGGGGACAGCTTGCGATACTTTCCGGCAGAAGCGTTCGTAGCTCGGCCTATGCCGCGGCCGTGGCTGAGATTCTGCGGTCCGGCATGGTCAAGCAAAATGGGAAACTGATGTCTCTTACCGATTCTGGTCTTAACATTGTCGGTGGCATTCATTTGGGACCGCAACATAGTGCTGAGGAGACACAGGAGACCTGGCGGCGGGCTTTGCCGGGATATGAACGTGGGCTCCTTGATGTTCTTCTGGCGGTCTATCCGGAAGGGCTCACGCGCGAGGAACTGGCTGAGCGGGCGGGGAAGAGCATTAAGTCGAGCGCCTATGCTGCGGCTGTGGCGAACCTGATTAAGAACGGCCTTGCCGATAACACGGACCGTCGGCTGACGGCGAGCAAGATGCTGTTTGAGTAAGGGAGCCACAGAATGACACCTTATTTTATGCTGGTAATGTTCTTGACTGTAGTTCTGGTGGTAATTTTTTCAGGACGCCATGCTATGGGGCATCATGTCAGGATAAACTGTACATTCAACGATCAGGGGGCATGGTGTAACAATAAGAATGTGAAGCGCAGCCTTTTCGGAATGGGCGCTCGGTGCTGTGTGCTTTACCCTGGGCTGACAGGAAGGGAATGTGCCTGGCAAGAGAAGTATCCAGGACCCATCATGCCGCCGCCTCGAGGGGGACGGTCAGTTTCTGGAAATAGCGGTCTGCCGAGGGTCATACAATATCCACCAATGCCGCCGGTAAAATCATGCAGGGAGAAGGAGAAGTAAAGAATGACTTGTATTATTGGACTTGAACACGACAATGGTATGGTTTCGATCGGAGGAGACAGCGCCGGCGTTAGCTGGCTGGATATCCGCATTCGTGTGGACGAAAAGGTGTTCGTCAACGGGCCGATGATATTCGGTTTCACAAGCTCGTTCCGTATGGGCCAACTGCTTCGGTATTCTCTTTCGATTCCCGAGCAGCTGCCGTCCTGCACCGATGATTATAAATTTATGTGCACTTCCTTTATCGACGCGGTGCGGCAATGCCTTAAGACCGGCGGGTACGCCAAGGTAAAAGACGGCGAGGAGTTGGGTGGTACGTTCCTGGTTGGTTATCGCGGGAAGCTCTACCGGGTGGATGGCGATTTCCAGGTCGGCAGGTCCACACAGACCTATGATGCCTGTGGCTGCGGAGAGGCCTACGCCCTGGGTGCTCTAGCTGCCGGAGACAGCGGGATCCCGGCCAAGGAACGGATCGAGCGTGCGCTCGAGATTGCGGCCAAATTCTCTGCCGGTGTTGCGCCGCCGTTCTTTGTGCTGTCGAATTCGCAGGCCGTAAACTGTGCAGCATAGGCATAACTATATTCAAAAGAAAAGACTGAGTAAAGTATAACCTGAACGAAGTATTGTAATGCTATGAGTGTTCGCGTTATGAATGTGACCTGCGTGACGAGAACGTGACACCGGTAATAAACTGATGATTGATACCTTGACCGAACATAACGTTTTGCCATACAATGAGGCCCAAATATCCTACTGGGAGGGCTATTGTATGAAAGGACGGGTAAAAACTCGGGAGAAGTGTCCGGTGTGCGGGAAGAAGTTTCACGAAGCTCCGGATGTCGGGATCTTTTGTCCTATCTGCAGGACGAAGCCGGGAACGTATTTTATCGTCTGGTATTGGGAGGGCATCAAGCATCGCATAACCCGTCACCCCGACGATAATCAGATCCTGCGTGATTTCGTCCGTGCGAGCCGTCTTCTGGGAAGGATGCGCGACGAGGTAGACCGGAAGATTTTCGATATTACGCACTACGTTCAGCCCGAGATTGAGCGGTTCTCCGGACAGAAACTATTGCTTCAGTGGTATAAGGCCCGGCGCAGAGAGTGGCGACCATCGTACCGGACCGAGATCCGGAGATATATCCGTACCTATTACATTCCGATCGGCGTGAAGGTCCTGAGGAATGGCGATTGCCGGGACATTCGTAGCAGCCACATCGATGATTTTTATCAGCAGCTGCCGTCGGCGATCAGCGCTAAGACGAAGAAGAATATCATGGCGTCGCTTCAGGCGTTCTGCAAATGGCTCCATAATCCGCGCGGCGTTTTGCTGGTGATGCCGATGTTCCCGGTTATAAAGACGGAGAAGCCGGTGAAGTATTACATCTCACCGGAGACTCGGGACCTGATCATCTCGAAGATGCATCCGCACGATCAGATCATCTTCAACTTCTGGAAGCATATCCCGATCCGGAACGGCGAGCTCCGGGTGCTGCGTGTTCGGCATTTTGACCTGGCAAAGTGGGCAGTCAGCATAGAGGACGCGATGAGCGAGAAGGAGATCGGACCGCGCAAGAACCGGGAGCCGTATGTTCTGCCGCTGAAACCGGATTTCGATACGACTCTTCTGAAGGATAAGCTGCCGGAGGCATTCGCGTTTCTTAATCGCGTTGGTCGGCCCTATACCCAGGAGCGGATGGAAAAAATCTGGGAGGCGGCGCGCGATAAGGCAGGCGTAAAAATCAGGATGTACCACGGCATGCGCCGCAGCAAGGCCACGCAGATGCGGCTTGAAGGAGCTCAGCTTGACGACATCAGAAGAGTGCTGGGACAGAAGCAGTTGCCGATGGCGAACGAGTACGCTGATGTAGATATTTTACTGCTGGCAAGAGTTTTACATGGGGCACAAGCGGGGCACAAACTAGAGGAAGGCGAAAAAAAGGTGGTGAATATTAACGAGAAATTGGAGCGGGTGGCGGGATTCGAACCCGTGACCTCAACCTTGGCAAGGTCGCGCTCTACCAGCTGAGCTACACCCGCTTGAAAAACCGCTTTTTAACCCCTTCAAGCCCTGCAAATATAACAAAGTGATCCATCCTTGTCAACAGAAAAGTATTTTCGTATCTATTGACGGAAGGGGAGGACTGTGGTACTTTAAAGTACAATCACGAAGAGGTTACGGAGGTTACAAAAAGCAAATGAATACGGTTAAAACAATCGGTCTCATGGTTTTCATGACGGTACTTCTTGTTTTCGTCGGGGCCGCGCTCGGCGGCAGGAGCGGCATGGTCATGGCATTCGGCCTTGCCTTGATCATGAACGTCGGGTCCTACTGGTTCAGCGACAAGATCGTGCTCCGCATGTACCATGCGCAGCCGGTCACCGAAGCGGAGGCGCCTGAACTGCACGCCATTGTCCATACCCTGGTCCAACGAGCGGGCATGCCCATGCCCAAGGTCTATATCATTCCCGAAGAAACTCCGAACGCTTTTGCCACCGGCCGGAACGCCGAACACGCCGTCGTGGCGGTGACCCGGGGGATCATGCGGATCCTGTCCCGCGAGGAACTCACCGGCGTGATCGCCCATGAACTGGCGCACATCAAACACCGCGACATGCTGACCGGCACGATCGTCGCGACCATTGCAGGCGCGATCAGCATGCTGGCCCAGATGGCCCAGTGGGCCATGATCTTCGGCGGAGGAAGCAGGAGGGATGACAGCGAGGGCGGCAGCCCGATCGCGGCGCTCGTCATGATGATCGTGGCGCCCATTGCAGCCATGCTCGTGCAGATGGCCATCTCGCGCACCCGCGAATTCGAGGCGGACAAGGGCGGCGCGATCCTGGCCGGGAACCCCGCCTGGCTGGCCAGTGCGCTTCTTAAGCTGGAGAAAGGATCTCAGCTCATTCCCATGGAGGATGCAAAGCCCGCCACGGCGCACATGTTCATCGTAAACCCGCTTCGGGGCGGCGGCCTGATGAACCTCTTCAGCACTCATCCCCCCATTGCCGAGCGGGTAAAACGGCTGAATGATATGGCGCGGGGAAGATAATCGAGTTCAAAGTACCGAAGTTCATAGTTCAGAGTACAGAGTAAAAAAATCCCGTTCTCAGGCGTTTGAGAACGGGATTTTTATTTTGTTTTCCAACCCTGAACTTCGCACTCCGAACTGTGAACTCTTATTTCCCGATCTCTTTCATCCACTTGGGATACTTCTTCCGGGCGAATTCGATGGGCACGGTGCCGTAAACCATGATCCGGAACGTGCCCGGGTTCGCCAGCGTGCCGAGATAGGCATGAACCGGAACGGCGACCACGAACAGGATAAAAGCAAGGTTATGGACCAGATGGGACACCTGCGTCAATGCCCGGTTCCCCTGCACTTGCCAGATGGAGAAGCCCGACGCGGCAATCACAATGCCTGCGGCCAAAATCACGAGGTAATAAAACTTCTGGCCCGTGTTCAACTTCCCCATGGGCGGTGCTTTTTTCGCGCTTTTAGACAAGTAGCCTCCACCCATCTTGATCCACGCCCAGTCGTCGGCATCGTACGTCAGCGCTTCGCGGAGGTAATTGAACATCGTGGCGAAAAGGGACACGATGAATACGACGCCGGCCCAGTTGTGCACGACCTTCATCGCATAGTTGCCGCCGAACAGGGCATAGACGCCTTTGAGCTGGAACAGGAACCCGTAGCCGGTGATGATCAGGAGGATGCAGCTCACGGCCATGATCCAGTGATTGATAATCTCTTCGTTACCGGCTTTCCTCACCATTTCGCTCATGATTTTTTCACCTCCTCATCGTCATCCTTATGGGGCCCGATGGCCACATAGTGCAGCAGCGCGCCGGCAAGGGCGCCTCCGAGGCCGATGACGGCCAGCGGCTTAAGGACATTGTGCCAGAAGATGACGCTCTCGGGGATGTTCGGTTTATCGGCATAGCCGTAGAGCTTCGGAGCGTCCTTGAACGCGAAGATCGTGCCCAGTCCTCCCAAATCAGCCTCGCCATAGATCTTGCCGTATCCGGCCTGCTTCGCCTGGGCAATGAGCTGGTCACGGTCGCCGAACCGGAGAGCTCCCGTGGGGCAGGTTTTCGTGCAGGCCGGTTGCATGCCCTCGGCGAGCCGGTCGTAGCAGAGATGGCACTTTGCTATCTTCCCGTCCTTGTCGTAGCGGGGCACGTCGAAGGGACAGCCCGCGACGCAGAGCTTGCAGCCGATGCACTTGTCCTTGTCGAAGGCGACGGCGCCTTCCTTTGTCCGGAAGAGCGCGCCGGGCGCGGGACAGATCTTCATGCATCCCGCATCGTCACAGTGCATGCACCGCCGGCTCACGAAGAGCCAGCGCACGGGGTTCGTCTCCGAGGGGACCTCGCTGTAGCGGATCATGTTGTAGTCGACCGGTTCGAGGTCCGGAGGGTTCTGCATGGTGCCGGTGTTCTTCGTCTTCATGCCCGGAAGCTGGTTCCAGGCCTTGCATGCCGTCTGGCAGCCCCGGCACCCGATGCAGACCTCGGGGGTAACGAGTATTGCCTTTCTCTTATTCGTCCTATTCGTCATGGTTCACCCCCTATGCCTTCCGGACATTGACCATAAAGGCCTTTGTCTCGGGGATCATGGTATTTGCGTCGCCCACGGTCGGCGTGAGCAGATTGGCGCTCTCGCCGCCGCTGCCGTCCTCGGGATACTGCCAGCCGAAGTGCCAGGGCATGCCCACCTGGTGGACGGTAGAGCCGCCGATTTTAAACGGCTTCAGCCGGTTCGTTACCACGGCAACGGCCCAGAGCTCGCCGCGGCCCGACGATACGATGACCTTGTCGCCGTCGTTGATGCTCTTTTCCCTGGCCAGCTCCTCGCTCAGTTCCAGGAACATCTGGGGCTGCATCTCGAGCTGCCACGGCAAGTGACGAGTCAGCACGCCGGTCTGCCAGTGCTCCGACACCCGGTATGTGGACGCCACAAAGGGATACCGGACATCGCAGGAGAAGTAGGCGTCTGCCTTGTCCCCGAAGAGCTTGATCGTGGGGTTGATGCGCTGCTTGGAGATCAGGTTCGCTTCGAGAGGGCACTCCAGGGCCTCGTAATGCTCGGGGAAGGGGCCGTCGACCATGCCGGGGCCGAAGATGGCGCCCACGCCCGCAGCCATCATGATGAACGGGTATTTGCCGTTATCCGTTGCCATGGGCGGCGCGGGGCCGTCGGGCACATCGCCCACCCACACTCCCGGTTTTTTCGTGACCGGGTCCGGCTTGACGGGGTCCCACTTGATGACCGGCCGACTGGGGTCCCAGGGCCTGCCGTGCGGGTCTACTGATGCGCGGTTGTAGATGATCCTGCGGTTCACGGGCCATGCCCAGGACCACTCAGGGTACAGGCCGAGGCCCGTTGGGTCGTTCTTGCCCCTGCGCGCCATCATGTTGACGACCTTGCCTTCTTTCTGCGTGTAGCTCTGGGAATAGATCCAGCAGCCGCAGGATGTCGTGCCATCGGCCTGCAGGGGGACGAAGGAGGCGCAGAGCTCGCCTTTTTTGCCGAGGAGCTTCGGCGGCGTCGCTGTCTTGTCGTATACGTCTTCGAGGTAGTATCCGTTGATCTCCTTGGCCACGTTGTGGATGTTCACTTCCTTAACCTTGCCTGTGGAATCTTTTTCTCCGTAGTTCCAGGTCAGATTGACGACGGGCTCGGGGGACTTGCCGCCCTGCCTGAGGTAAAGGCTCTTTACCCGGAAGTAGAGCTCATTCATGATCTCCGAGTCAGGCTTGGACTGGCCCATGGGGTCAATGGCCTTGTATCTCCACTGCGCCCACCTGCCCGAGTTGGAGATGCTTCCTTCCTTTTCCACGGACGATGCAGCGGGGAGCAGGAACACCTCGGTCTGGACGTCCTTCGGGTCCATGCCCGGGCCTTTCCAGAACGAGCCGGTCTCGTTGTCGAAGAGGTTGACGTTCACCATCCATTTGAGCTTGGCAAGGGACTTCCGCACCTTGCCCGCGTTCGCCCCTGAGCAGGCCGGGTTCTGGCCCCAGGCAAAAAAGCCCTCGAATTTGCCTTTGAACATCTGGTCGAAGAGCACGAGCCAGGATCCGTTCTGGCCCTCGTCGAGCTTCGGGAGCCAGGCATAGCCGAAGTCGTTTTCCTTGCGGGCCTTGGCGCCGTAAATCGCCTTGAGGTAGCTCGTGATGTATTTCCCCCGGTTTGACCACCAGTTCACGCTCTTGGGGTCCTTGGTCCTGGGCGTAAATTTTTCGATATACGTCTTGAGTTCCGTGACCGACGCCGTGGGCACGGGCAGATACCCCGGAAGGATGTTGAAGAGGAGCCCCTGGTCCGTCGAGCCCTGCACGTTCGACTCGCCGCGGAGCGCGTTGATGCCGCCGCCGGCCATGCCGATATTGCCGAGGAGCAGCTGGATGATGCACATGGCCCGGATGTTCTGAGTGCCGATGGTGTGCTGGGTCCAGCCCATGGCGTAGAGCTCGGTGCCGACTTTGTCCCGCCTGCCGGTCGATGCGTAGAGCTTGTAGACTTCAACAAGCTTTTCCTTCGGCGTTCCGGTGATGTCCGAAACCTCATTGAGCGTGTACCGGGCATACTGCTTTTTCAGAAGCTGGAACACGCAGTGCGGATTCCGGAGAGTGTGGTCCTTCTTCGGAAGGCCGTTCTCGTCCAGTTGGAACGACCAGGTCTTCGTGTCGTATTTCCGGGTTTTTTGGTCATAGCCCGAGAACAGGCCGTTCAGGTCCCCGGCAGTCTTGAAATCGGGGTTCACGAGGAACGGGGCATTGGTGTATTCGGTGACATACTCTTTGAAGTAGAGATTGTTTTCGAGGATGTACTTGATCATCCCGCCCAGGAAGGCGATGTCCGTGCCCGAGCGCATGGCTGCGTACACATCGGCTTTTGCCGCCGTTCTGGTGAAACGGGGGTCGACGACGATGAGCTTGGCCCCGCGTTTTTCCCTGGCTTCCTTCACCCATTTCATCGAGATGGGATGGTTCTCCGCCGGGTTCGATCCCATAACGAGGATCACATCCGCGTTTCTAATATCGATCCAGTGGTTCGTCATTGCACCGCGTCCGAACGACTCTCCCAGAGCCGCTACCGTGGCGGAGTGTCAAATGCGCGCCTGATGTTCTATATAGACCAGACCCCATGAACGGAGCATTTTCTGGAGCAGGTAGCATTCTTCATTGTCCAGGGCCGCGCTGCCTACGTGCGCTATCCCGTCGGTGCGATTGACGACGAAGTCCTTTTCGACCACTTTTTCCGACCCGTCGGCCGCTTTTTCCTTAACCTTGGCTTTCGAGGTCACCTTGAAGGTCCGGTCGCGGGTATCTTTCACTCTTTTGGCGATCTCGTCGAGGGCCCAGTCCCATTCGACTTCCTTGAACTCCGCAGCGCCCGGGGCGCGATACTTCGGCTTTGTCAGCCGCAGCGGATTATTGACGACCTGATATAACGACGCTCCTTTTGAACACAGGGTCCCTTCATTGATCGGATGCTCGGGATCGCCCTCGGTGTTCACGACCTTTCCGTCCTTTGTCTGGACGAGGATGCCGCAGCCGACGGAACAGTAGGGACAGATTGTGTGCGTTTCCGTGGCGCCCTTGATCCTGAGGCCTTGCGCATGGGCCTTGGCAGGATCGAGGTCAATGCCGAGAGAGCCGAGCAGAACCGTGCTGCCGGAGAGCTTTAGAAACTCGCGTCTCGATACCCCCATATCATTTCCTCCTTAAAAGTAATGGACTCCAAGTATCTTTGCGCTGATGTGTATGAAAAATTGAAGACAGGAAGGGGTGCCTCTAAAAAGAGGAGTTTTTTCAGCTTGAATTGAGGGCAGGAAGGGTATAGTTCATGAAATTGGCAACCATTATAAAACCGCTTAATGGTTGGATCAGCTTTTACTATAGCAAAGAACTATGAGGTTGTCGAGGGCGGGAGGGGGACGTTAGTCGTTCCTTACCATTTTTTTTCGATAGCAATTTGTTGCAAAGCATGAATCGGGTCTCAACAAAAGCTCTTTTTTGACATCACTGCATATATCTGCTATTCTGTATATAATCAATGAAATCCGCGCAGGAATCCGATTTTTTTATTTTCCCCATTTAGCTTGGAAAGCGTTAAAATAACATGACTTTCGAAAACTGTGCTATGAAAGGAGACAGGTAACGTGCGCTACCGGTACATTGCCTACAAATATTCCCGGCAAGGGCGCCCCGATTCCGCTTTCCAGAGTGCCTGGGACGCATTCGGGGCATGGCCGCTCCAGTCCACGATTCTCTGGCGGCCGCCCACGGACATCTACGAAACTCCCGAGGAAATCATCGTTGTGATCGAGCTTGCGGGAGTGGCCGAAGACGACATGACGGTGACGTTGTTCAGCGATCTTCTCATTGTGGAGGGAAGAAGAGAGCAGGCGGCGCTCGCGGACATGAATGCCTGTCACCAGCTGGGGATCAAGTACGGTGACTTCCGGTCCGAGATCATAATCCACGCTCCCGTGGACCACGATGACGTGAAGGCCGAATACAAGAACGGTTTGCTCAAGATCACGCTTCGCAAGCTTGCTTAAGCGGTTAGGATAATGAATTGAAAATTGCCGACGTATTGACGAAATTATTAAAAAAACAGGCCAGGAGTCAAGTCATGGAGATCAATCAGAAAATCGACATCGATACGGAAAAAATTCCACCCGTGCCCGCGGAGCTGCCTCTTTTGCCGCTGAAAGACACGGTCGTATACCCGCTGACGGTTTATCCCTTGGTGATCGGCAAGGAAAAATCGATCAAACTCATCAATGAGGTGACTGTCGGGGACAAGATCCTGGGGCTCACGGCCCAGAAGAAAGTCGACATCGACGTTTCCGGACTGTCTGATGTTTATACCGTGGGGACCATGGCAAGGATCCTTCAGATGGTCAAGGTGCCGGACGGCACGCTCCGGGTGCTGGTCCAGGGGATCGAACGGATCAGTATTTCCGGTTTTTCTCAGACCGATCCCTACATCAGGGCACACGTCAAGTCATTGCCGGACAAGCTGGATAAATCCGTGGAGCTCGAAGGGCTCATGCGCGGCGTTTCGGAGATGTTCCAGAAAATGGTGTCTTTGACGCCGAACATGCCGGAAGAGCTTTCATCGGCCGCCCTCAACATCGAGGAGCCGCGCCAACTGGCCTACCTCATAGCGACGAACATCCGCCTGGACCTGCCGCAGCGCCAGGACATTCTCGAGACGCCCCTTGTGTTCGATAAGCTCACCAAACTGATGCAGTACCTGAACCGGGAGGTAGAAGTGCTCGAACTGGGCAGGAAGATCCAGGGCCAGGCGAGGGACCAGATGCAAAAAGCGGAGCGGGAATACCTGCTCCGGCAGCAGCTGTCCGCCATCCGCAAGGAGCTCGGGGAGGAATCGGACGAAGGCTCGGAAATCAAAAACCTGCGGGAAAAAATCGATCAGGCGAAATTGCCGCCCGAAGCGGATAAAGAGGCCAAGCGCGAACTGACACGGATGGAAAAGCTGTCAGCCTCTTCTCCCGAGTATTCGGTCATCCGCACCTATCTTGAATGGATGACCAGTCTTCCCTGGAACACGACGACGGCGATCGCTATCGACATCTCCAAAGCCAAGCAGACGCTCGATGAAGACCACTACGATCTTGAGAAGGTCAAGGACCGTATCCTGGAGTACCTGGCGGTGAAAAAACTGGGAGATGAGCGAGGGCCCCAGGACGGGGTCAGGACCCGCGAGCCGATCCTGTGCTTTGTCGGCCCTCCGGGAGTGGGGAAAACGTCGCTGGGACAGTCCATCGCCCGCGCCCAGGGAAGAAAGTTCATGCGCCAGTCCTTCGGCGGACTGCACGACGAAGCTGAGATCCGCGGCCACCGGCGCACCTATATCGGGGCCATGCCGGGACGCATCATCCAGGCGATCAAACGTGTCGAGACCAGGGACCCGGTGATCATGCTCGATGAAGTGGACAAGATCGGCTCGGACTGGCGCGGCGATCCGTCATCGGCCCTCCTCGAAGTGCTCGATCCCGAACAGAACAAGGATTTCCGCGACAATTACCTTGACGTGCCGTTCGACCTCTCGAAGGTCATGTTTATTACCACGGCGAACCAGCTCGAGACTATTCCGCCTCCACTCTTGGACCGCATGGAGGTCATCCACTTACCGGGGTATACGGAACAGGAGAAACTGAATATCGCGCAGAAATATCTGATCCCGAAAGAGATCAGGGCCAATGCGCTTAAGCCCGAGGAGATCGTGATCCCGGAGGACGCGCTGCGGGGCATCATCAAGGACTATACGCGCGAGGCCGGCGTCAGGAACCTCGAACGGGAGATCGCGAACGTTTGCCGCAAGGTGGCCAAAGCCGTGGCCGAGGCCAAGCCCACGCCGATTACGGTGAAAGCCGAAGAGCTTCATGACTATCTTGGCCGGCCGAGATACTTTGCCGAAACGGCGATCATGATCGACCGTCCCGGCGTGGTCACCGGTTTGGCCTGGACACCGACGGGAGGGGACATTCTCTTCGTCGAGGCGACGCAGATGCCGGGGAACAAGCAGCTGACGCTCACCGGACAGCTCGGCGACGTCATGAAGGAATCGGCCCAGGCAGCGCTGTCCTACGTTCGCTCCCAGGCCGAGACCTTCGGGATCAAGAAGGATTTTTTTGAAAAGACCGATATCCACATCCACGTGCCCGCGGGCGCGATCCCGAAGGACGGCCCGTCGGCAGGGGTCACGATGACCACGGCGATCGTTTCCATGTTGACCGGCAAAGTGGTAAAGCACGACCTCGCCATGACCGGTGAAATTACGCTTCGGGGAAAGGTCATGCCCATCGGCGGCGTAAAGGAAAAAGTGCTTGCGGCAAAGCGGGCAGGCATCAAAACCATCATTCTGCCGGAAAAGAACAAGAATGACATCGAGGATGTTCCCGAAGAACTGCGGAAGGAAATGACTTTTATCTTTGTCGACACGATCGACCAGGTGATCAAGGCCGCTTTGGACAGCAAGGCATGAAGTTGACCGCAGCAAGCGAAAAAGAAGGGGACAGAGGGAAGTCGCGTCTCCCTCCGTGGTTCAAGATCCGGCTTACCGTCAATGACCGTTCGAGGGATATTCGAAGCCTGGTCAGGACCAATAAACTCCATACGGTCTGCCAGAGCGCGGCCTGCCCGAACCAGACGGAGTGCTGGAACGCCGGCACCGCGACCTTCCTTATACTCGGCAATGTCTGTACCCGGGGTTGCCGGTTCTGCAATGTCCCGAAGGGGACTCCGGAGGGGACTGATCCGGATGAGCCGAACCGCGTGGCCCGTGCCGTGGAAGCGCTGCGCCTCAAGTATGCCGTCATTACCTCCGTGACCAGGGATGATCTGCCCGACGGCGGCGCCTCGATTTTTGCACATACGATAGAGTTGATTCGCGTACAAGCGCCGGGATGCCGGGTAGAGGTTTTAATTCCGGATTTTCAGGGTTCTGAACCCGCGCTTGCGGCTGTTCTCCAGGCCTGTCCCGATGTGCTAAACCACAATCTTGAAACCGTGCCGTCCCGGTATTCCCGCGTCAGGCCGCAGGCCGATTATTACCGGTCTCTGGAACTGCTCGCACGGGCCCGCGCGCTCGGAGCAATGACCAAATCCGGGCTCATGCTCGGGTTCGGCGAAAGCATTGAGGAAATCCGCTCGGTCTTCAAGGACCTTAGAAGCGCCGGATGTTCGATCCTGACCCTCGGCCAGTATCTTCAACCCGGGAAAAGTCATCTGCCTGTTGAAAAGTATTATCATCCTGAAGAATTTGCCGCTCTTCGCGAGGAAGCCGTGCAAATGGGATTTAAGCATGTCGTAGCCGGGCCGCTCGTGAGAAGTTCCTACCATGCGGGAAAATATTACGAACAGCGGTAATTTCCATTCTCTGCCTAACCCGGACAAGCCGGAAAAGCTTTTGACAGGATCACAGGATAACATCGGGTAA
>VFSW01000985.1_pt1 | contig 42385 bp, 39 predicted proteins | sample 5358111 | NCBI WGS metagenome assembly VFSW01 (sample SAMN11554181, study PRJNA540505) | mine drainage metagenome | isolation source: sediment from site ElyBrook_90M | place: USA: Ely Copper Mine, Vershire, VT | collected 2017
ACATTATGTAATTGTTTAATTTAAGGGGATACGCTGTGGCACCAGATCTTGGCATGAATGTCATTTTTATTTTTGTAATGTTTGCCGTTCTTTATTTCATGATGATTCGTCCACAGATGAAACGTCAAAAAGAACTTAAAGCCATGTTAAGTGCCCTAGCTAAAGGCGACGAAGTGATGGTCTCCGGTCTAGTGGGGAAAATTACCGAGATTGATTACAACTATGTCCGTCTTGAGATTGCCAAGGGTGTTGTGGTACAGGTTCAACGTGCAGCAGTATCTATTCTTCTCCCCAAGGGGACTTTTAAAAGTTAATAATTTCTATTATGAATAAGTTCCCACTCTGGAAAAATCTTCTCATAGTGGCAGTGTTGTTGGTAGGTTTTTTTTATACGCTGCCCAATTTTTATGGTCAATCTCCTGCCGTACAAATCTCAGGACAGGGATTAGGCGTTAGGGTTGATAGCCAACTCATGGCTCAGGTTGAGGGAGTACTTCAATCAAACCATATACAAGCCACACAGATCAGCTTAGAAAGTGACGGCCTCAAGGTGCGTTTCCCTGATGCGGATACTCAGTTAAAAGCCAAGGATATTCTTGATCGCGCTTTGAATCCTGATCCCCGTAATGCAAATTATGTGGTGGCCTTAAACTTAGTGGCCAATGCGCCCAAATGGATGAGAGATTTGGGTGCTCTGCCTATGTATTTGGGATTGGATTTGTCAGGGGGGGTGCACTTTCTGTTACAGGTTGATATGAAAGTGGCTGTGGATAAGCGCTTGGACAGTATCCTCTCTGAAATACGCACTGAACTGCGCGATCAACGCATTTACTACGATGCAATTAAAAGAGAGGGAGTGCGTTTAGTGTTGGTGTTCCATGACGCCCAAAGTCGTCAGCAGGCACACAAAGCCATTGATAATCTGTTGCAAGATTTCGCGGTCAGTGATCAAGGGTCAGCTGGGGACAACGAAATTGTAGCGGTGCTTAAACAAGACTCTTTTACCAGAATTCAAGAGCAAGCAATTAAACAAAATATCTTGGCGCTAAAAAACCGAGTGAATGAATTAGGCGCTAAGGAGCCTATTATTCAGCAACAGGGTTTGGATCGTATCATCGTGGAATTGCCTGGGGTACAGGACACTGCAAAAGCGAAAGAAATTATCGGTAGGACTGCCTCCCTCGAGATTCGTTTAGTGGACGAGGATCATGCAAATCCTACTAGCTTGCAAGATATTCCTCCTTATGGTGATGAATTGGTGGTAGAGCGAAACGGATATCCTGTTTTTGTAAAAAAATCAGTGGTCCTGACAGGGGATGTGATTACCGATGCTGGAGCTGGTTTTGATTCACAAACCAATCGTCCATCCGTGAACATCAGTATGGACAGTAAAGGGGCGAGGATTATTCGTCAGGTGTCCCGGGATAACTTAAAGAAACGCATGGCGATTTTGTTAATTGAAAAAAATAAAACCGAGGCCATTAGCGTCGCTACGATTCAGGACGAATTAGGGGCTCGTTTCCAAATCACTGGTTTAACTTCTCCTAAAGAAGCCAACGACCTGGCTTTATTACTGCGCTCAGGGGCTCTGGCTGCGCCAATGGACTTTATTGAAGAGAGGACGGTGGGCCCTAGCCTTGGTGCGGAAAATATTGCACGAGGCTTTCATTCCACATGGATTGGTTTTACCGCTATTTCTTTATTTATGGTGGCCTATTACCTTCTTTTTGGTTTTATATCAGTGTTTGCTTTGGCTTGTAACGTACTCCTTCTGATTGCTATGTTGTCTTTACTACAAGCAACACTAACACTGCCTGGAATGGCAGGTATTGCTTTAACAGTGGGTATGGCCATTGATGCTAACGTATTAATTAATGAGCGTATTCGAGAAGAGATAAGAAATGGTAACTCGCCGGGTGCTGCCATTGCGGCAGGCTACGAGCGGGCCTTTGCTACTATATTAGATTCTAATGTCACCACAGGTATTGCTGGGATAGCTTTGTTTGCCTTTGGCTCAGGACCTGTTAAGGGTTTTGCTGTGGTATTAGTGTTAGGCATTATTACTTCTATGTTTAGTAGTGTGCTGGTCTCAAGGGCTTTTGTGAATCTCATTTATGGTTCGCGCCGTAAAATTTCACAGCTCTCCATTGGTAATGTGAAATGGCATAGTAGTAAAGATAACAACACCACAAGTAAGGGCTGATCTTCATGGAATTTTTTAGAATTAAGAAAGATATCCCCTTCATGAGTTGGGGAAAGATAACTACTACCATATCCTTAGTGACTTTTTTAATCAGTGCGTTTTTTTTGGTGACGCGAGGACTTAATTTCTCTGTTGATTTTACCGGTGGGACGGTGATGGAAGTGTCCACCACCCATGTGGCGGATGTGAATCGTTACCGATCAGCTTTGGGGACGCTAGGTTTTCGTGATGCTAATGTGGAAAACTTTGGTAACTCAAGCGAAGTGTTGATTCGCTTGCCTTTGAAAAAAGGTTTAACCAGTGCCAAACTCTCTGATCAGGTATTACAGGCCTTAAAGGAAGTGGATCCCCAAGTGAGTATGAGGCGAGTGGAGTTTGTGGGTCCGCAAGTAGGTGATGAATTAGTCAAAGATGGCGCTTCAGCCTTATTATTTGTCGTATTAGGTATCGTAATTTATTTGTCCATTCGCTTTAAGTGGCGTCCTGCTGTAGCCACCATTGTGGCCAACTTACATGATGTGGTGATTATCCTCGGTTTTTTCTCCTTCTTTCAGTGGGAGTTCTCGCTCCCAGTGTTAGCGGCGGTTCTTGCTATATTAGGCTATTCAGTTAATGAGTCTGTGGTGGTATTCGATCGAGTGCGAGAGAATTTTCGTAAGATGCGTGGGGTGAGTGTGGCGACCATTATCGATAATGCCATTACTCGTACCATGAGCAGAACGATCATTACCCATGGCTGTACACAATTGATGGTGACCTCAATGCTTTTCTTTGGCGGGGAAGCATTACATTATTTTGCCTTGGCATTAACCATTGGGATTATTTTTGGTATTTATTCTTCAGTATTGGTAGCAAGTCCCATTGCTATGTGGTTGGGTATGAATCGTGATGATTTTGTCCAAACCACTAAAAAAGCTGAACGTGAACTCGCTCAATGATGATGGTTCTTGAGTGATTACTCAGCTATTTTCTTTTATCACTCATCTTGATAGCCATCTGATCGACGCTAGCTCAACCTATGGCGCAGCTGTCTATGGCATATTGTTTCTGATTATTTTTTGTGAAACAGGTCTCGTGATTTTCCCTTTTCTACCGGGCGACTCTCTTCTGTTTGTTGCTGGAGCCGTGACCGCCATGGGCGAGAGTCACGCTCATGGACTGCGCCTGCCAGACCTTTGGCTTGTACTATCTATGGCGGCTTTTTTAGGCAACGCTATTAACTTTCAAATTGGTCGTTTTATTGGCCCCAGAGTGTTTCATTGGGAAAAATCCCGTTGGTTTAATCCCCACCATATTGTTACAGCCCATGCTTTTTATGAACAACATGGTGGCAAAACCGTGGTGATCTCTCGCTTCATTCCTTTACTGCGAACCTTCGCTCCTTTTGTGGCAGGAGTAGGAGACATGACCCATAGACGTTTTTATTTATTTAATGCGATAGGAGCAGTAATGTGGGTGAGCTCATTGTTGCTGGCTGGTTATTATTTTGGCAATATCCCTTTTATCAAAGGACACCTAACATTGGTTATACTAGCCATTGTGGCAATTACTTTATTGCCAATTATTTGGGCAGGATTAAAGGCACGATTACACATTAAAAATAAGGTGTAGATTTTTTGTATTCATTTTTTTAGGCTTTGGTTATGGCACAAACAACTCTGACAGCACTCTCTCCTCTTGATGGACGTTATGCAACACAATGCGATCCATTACGTCCCTTTTTTAGTGAGTTTGGCTTAATTCGTTTTCGCGTTCAAATTGAAATTGATTGGCTTGTGGCGCTGTCCATGGAGCCTGCCATTAAAGAATTAAGCCCTTTTTCAGAGGACACACTCTTAGCCTTAGAGGCTATAGTAAAAAACTTTTCTGTGGCAGATGCGGAGCAGATTAAAGCCATTGAAGCGAGAACCAACCATGATGTGAAAGCCATGGAATATTGGCTCCGTGAGCGCTTAGCCAGTAACCCTGAGGTACTCTTGGCCATGGAGTTTATTCACTTTGCTTGTACCTCAGAGGATATTAACAATCTCTCCCATGCACTCATGTTGCAAGGGGTGAGGGAGCAGGTGTTGCTGCCCAAACTTAACGCAATATTAGATGTATTGATCCAGCGCGCTCACGACTATGCCAATCAGCCGATGCTCTCACGTACTCATGGGCAGACCGCTACTCCCACTTCAGTGGGTAAAGAGCTGGCTAATGTGGCCTATCGACTCAACAGACAGGTGCAGCAATTAAAACAGTTACCTATTTTGGCAAAAATTAATGGCGCAGTGGGTAATTATAGTGCCCATTATTCTGCTTACCCGCATTTTGATTGGCCTAAATTTAGTGAGCAATTTGTCACCAGTCATCAACTGACATTTAATCCTTACACCACGCAAATTGAACCCCACGATAATTTGGCTGAGTGGATGCATACTCTGATGCGTATTAATACCATCTTGATCGATTTTGATCGCGATATGTGGGGTTATATTTCCTTGGGATATTTCAAGCAAAAACCTAAAGAAGGAGAAGTGGGGTCCTCCACCATGCCTCATAAAGTGAATCCCATTGACTTTGAGAATTCAGAGGGAAATTTAGGGATAGCCAATGCTCTCATGGGACACCTCGCTGAAAAGCTTCCTATTTCTCGTTGGCAAAGGGATCTCACGGATTCCACGGTGCTCAGAAACCTAGGGGTGGGAATGGGTCACTCACTGCTTGCCTATGAAGCGCTATTGCGTGGTTTAAACAAAGTGGAGCTCGATCCTCAACGCCTTCAGGATGATCTGTTAAAAGCCTGGGAAGTGCTCGCAGAACCCATTCAAACGGTTATGCGTAAGGCTGGCGTCAACAATGCTTATGACAGGTTAAAAGAGTTAACCCGTGGGCGAAGCATTGACGCACAAATTATTCAGAACTTTATTCAAGACTTACCTCTCTCAAGCGAAGATAAAGCACATCTGTTAGCGATGACTCCTTTAAACTATTTAGGTAAAGCGGTAGAGTTAGCACAACAAATTTAATGATTAAAAGGATTGACTAGAGCAATGACTATGAAATTATATGGTTCAATAACAAGCCCTTACGTTCGAAAGGTACGAATTACCTTAATTGAAAAGAAAATCGACTTTCAACTTGAGCAAAGTTATCTCACTGGAACTCCTCCTATGATTGACGGAGTGAATCCCTTAGGTAAAGTGCCCGCTTTAGAACTGGTTGATGGAACACTGATTTTTGATTCTGCAGTGATTGTGGATTACCTTGAGGGATTAAATCCTGTGGGTCATTTAATTCCTGATGACCGTCATCAACGTATGTTAGTCAAACGCTGGGAGTCACTGGCTGATGGCATGTTAGATGCGGCGGTATTAGTGTTATTGGAGAGCCGTCGGGAGAACCCTGTGGAGCGCTCACAAGCTTGGATTGATAAGCAACAAGGTAAAGTGGATCGCACGATGGCGTATCTTGCTCAGCAACTTGCTGATCACAATTGGTGTCATGGTGATGGTTTCACTTTGGCTGATATTGCGGTGGGTTCTGCTCTACTGTGGATCGAGTTTCGTTTTCCCAGCAATGACTGGCGTCAGCGCTATCCTAACTTAGATCGCCTTGCGCATAAATTAATGCAACGTAAATCATTTCAAGAGACTCTGCCACCTGGTTAATGAAAAAAAAGTGGGGGATCCCCCACTTTTCTGCGCTATTTCTGAAAGAGGGATACCCAGGTATCCTCTGAATTTTTTGACATAACAATAAACTTAGTTAATGATGCCGCCACCCAAACAGATTTCCTGCTCGTAGAGTACAGCAGATTGTCCTGGGGTAATGGCCCATTGGGGATCACTAAAAGTAAGGGTAAAACCCTCTTGCGAGGCCGTGAAGCGACAGTTAGCATCCTGCTGTCGATAGCGGGTTTTAGCGCTGAAAAGGGTATCATTGTTAGGTGGGGTACCGCTAACCCATGAGACATCTGCTGCATTCAGAGATCCTTTAAGCAATAAGGGGTGCTCATGGCCTTGCACTACGATAAGGGTATTGTGATTCATGATCTTATCTGCCACGAACCAAGGCTCTCCTGCGCCGCCGATCCCTAAGCCTTGTCGTTGGCCGAGGGTGTAGTACATTAAGCCTTGATGTTCTCCGACTATTTTCCCCTCTGGGGTCATCATGGGGCCAGGTTCTTTCGGTAAATAACGTTGCAAAAATTCACGAAAAGGGCGCTCACCAATAAAGCAAATACCCGTTGAATCTTTTTTGGTCGCAGTAGGTAATCCTGCTTTTTTAGCGATGAGCCGCACTTCACTTTTATGTAGCTCTCCCACAGGAAAGAGCGTGTTTTTTAATTGAGCTTGATTGAGGCGATATAAAAAATAACTCTGATCTTTGCTGGCATCAAGACCCTTGAGAAGCTGGAAATGTCCATTCATTTCTCTCACTCTTGCATAGTGACCTGTCGCGATATATTGAGCGCCCAGGGAGTAAGCATGATCTAAAAAGGCTTTAAATTTGATTTCCGAGTTACATAAAATGTCGGGATTAGGCGTTCGTCCAGCACGGTACTCTGTTAAGAAGTTGTGAAAGACTCGCTCACGGTATTCTTGAGAAAAATTTACCGCCTCAATGTCAATGCCTAATAGGTCAGCCACAGAGGCGGCATCAACGAGGTCTTCACGGGCATTACACTGTTCATCGTCTTCCCAATTTTTCATGAAAAGCCCGACCACTTCATAGCCCTGTTCTTTTAATAGCAGAGCAGTGACGGAGGAATCCACGCCACCTGACATGCCTACTACAACCCGTTTGGTCATGATGTTAGCAACAACGCTTATTGAGCGTGATGTGTGTGATGTTTATGATGCTTTTTGGTGGCTTTCTTAGCATGATGATGGACTTTCTTAGCCTTATGATGTTTTTTTGTTGAGGCAGAAGGGTTGTCCATAGGACTGTTGGCAGGTTGTGGCGCAGGAGAGGCCAGGGGCATTTGTTGCATGGGAGCGCTCGGTTGAACACTGGTAGGCTCAGCGGCTAGGGCAGTAAATGATAATCCGCTAATTATGATGGCGATGAGTGAACAGGTTCTCATGTATTCTCCTTTTTTAACTTAATTAAAAGATTGGGGTGTCACAAAGACACCCCATACTATGTTAACGCAAAGTGAACCAAAACAGGAATGCATTTAGTCGATATAGTCATAACCTGGTAGGGTTAAGAACTCTACAAAATGATCAGAGGTGGTTAACTCGTCAAACATTTTGGCGGCATCATCATACTTACCCTTGGCATATTGTGCGTCACCCAACTCTTCCTTGATTTTGGTGAGTTCTAAAGGAAGTAAATCGCGGAATAGTTCATTGGTGACTTTACGACCATCAGCTAAGACGCCATGGGGAGAGCGAATCCATTGCCAAATTTGTGCCCGAGAAATCTCTGCTGTGGCAGCGTCCTCCATCAGGTTATGAATCGGAACGCATCCCATACCAGCCAACCATGACCCTAAATACTGTAGGCCAATGTTGATATTCATACGTAAACCCTCTTCCGTAATTGGGCCGCGGGGTGCAAAGTTCAACAAATCCTCGGCAGTACTGTTCACATCCTCGCGTTGACGTGAGATTTGGTTAGGAGTTGTCATGTGTTGATTAAAGACTTCCATGGCAACCGGAACCAATCCAGGGTGTGCTACCCAGGTACCATCATAACCATCCGTTGCTTCCCGAGTTTTATCTTCACGAACCTTGGTGAGAGCAGCTTCATTTGCGGCTTCATTATTTTTAATGGGAATTTGTGCTGCCATACCACCCATTGCAAAAGCACCGCGTTTATGGCAGGTTTTAACTAATAGCAAGGCATAGGCACGCATGAAAGGGGAGGTCATGGTGACCAAATTACGATCCGCTAAAATAAAGTTGGGATCCTTACGGAATTTTTTAATACAACTGAAGATATAGTCCCAACGACCTGAGTTTAATCCGGCACTATGATCTTTTAATTCGTAAAGAATTTCATCCATTTCAAAGGTTGCTAGAACGGTTTCTATGAGTACCGTGGCTTTAATGGTACCAATTGGTAAACCCAAGGCATGTTGTGCTGCCACAAAAATATCGTTCCACAAACGAGCCTCAAGATGGCTTTCCATCTTAGGTAGGTAAAAATAGGGGCCGCTACCACGGGACAACAGATTTTTTGCGTTATGGAAAAAATACAAAGCAAAATCAAAGATCCCCCCTGAAATGGGTTTGCCATCGATTAAAATATGTTTTTCATTTAAATGCCAGCCACGGGGGCGCACGAAGAGAACCGCTGGCTGGTCATTGAGCTTATATTGTTTTCCCTCTGGACTCGTGAATTCAATAGTTCGGTTAATGGCATCACGGATATTAATTTGTCCGCGTACAGAGTTATCCCAAGTGGGAGTAGTGGAATCTTCGAAATCCGCCATAAATACTTTAGCGCCACAATTTAACGCATTGATCACCATTTTTCTGTCGGTAGGCCCCGTGATTTCTACTCGACGATCTTGGATATCAGCAGGACAGGGGGCTACTTTCCAATCCCCTGCCCGAATATGAGCGGTATCAGGATTAAAATCAGGGCGTATACCACGGTCAAACTCCTGTTGACGTTTTTCTCGTTGAGCGAGTAGTTCTTGACGACGTGGTTCAAATTGGCGGCTTAGGTTAGCCAAAAAAGCTAACGCTTCAGCGCTGAGAATAGACTCGAAATCAGGATGTATCGGTACGGTAATACTCAGGCCTTGTGGCCAAAGGGATGTGTTCATAATAGCCTCATTTAAGAACGATAAGATCAAATAACAAATAAGTATAAGGTAAAGTGATAAGACAGGAAAGAAGCGAAAAAAATCCTACCTCAGGATCACCAAGGCAGGATTTCCTCCTACACACATCTACTCAGCGCATTAAATTAATGGAATTGTTCTTCTTCGGTAGAACCGCTTAGCGCTGTAGTAGAAGACTCCCCCCCCTGTATTACTTGGGTTACTTCGTCAAAGTAACCGGTTCCCACTTCACGTTGGTGACGGGTTGCGGTATAACCAATTTTCTCTGCAGCAAACTCGGCTTCTTGGAGTTTGACGTAAGAGGTCATGCCGTCACGGGCATAGCCATGTGCTAAATCATACATGCCATAATTTAACGAATGGAAACCCGCCAAGGTGATAAATTGGAATTTGTAACCCATAGCGCCTAATTCACGTTGGAATTTAGCGATCGTTGCGTCATCCAAGTGTTTTTTCCAATTAAAGGACGGTGAACAGTTATAGGCTAACATTTTATTGGGGTAGACTTTGCGAATGGCTTCGGCGAACTGGCGGGCAAACTCTAAATCAGGTTTGCCGGTTTCACACCATACCATGTCAGCAACTTCTGCATAAGCTAGTCCGCGGGCAATGGACGCTTCAAGACCGTTACGAACTCGGTAAAAGCCCTCTGCCGTTCTCTCTCCGGTACAAAAGGGTTTGTCTCTTGGATCCACATCGGAAGTTAACAAGTTAGCTGCCTCAGCATCGGTTCTGGCTAAGAGTACTGTGGGAACTCCCATAATATCGGCTGCTAATCTGGCAGCTACCAGTTTTTGCACTGCCTCTTGAGTGGGTACCAGTACTTTACCTCCTAAGTGACCACATTTTTTAGCCGCTGCCAGTTGGTCCTCAAAGTGAACACCTGCTGCCCCCGCTTCAATCATGGCTTTCATTAATTCATGTGCATTTAAGACGCCACCAAACCCAGCTTCGGCGTCAGCCACGATGGGAACATACCAATCAATATTGTTATTGCCTTCAGCAAAGTGCAGTTGGTCGGCGCGACGCAGAGTATTGTTAATTCTTTTCACTACGGTGGGTACTGAGCTCACTGCGTAAAGGCTCTGATCAGGATACATTTGTAAGGAATCATTGGCATCCCCTGCCACTTGCCAGCCAGATAAGTAAATAGCCTTAAGCCCTGCCTTAACTTGTTGCATAGCTTGATTGCCTGTGAGGGCGCCTAAGGAGTTGATATAGGGTTCGGTGGTACACATTTGCCAAAGTTTTTCTGCACCACGGCGTGCTAGAGTGTGCTCAATCACGAGGCTACCCCGTAGACGAACTACATCCTCTGCGCTATAAGGGCGTTTAACGCCTTGCCAACGTGGGTTCTCGGCCCAATCTTTTTTCAGTTTTTGAATTTCTGCTTCAACGCTCATGTTTATTGCTCCCAAAGTATTTAGATTGACGGTTGTTCAAGTGGAGAGATGCTACATGCCACAATGCCATCTTCATCGGCTACTACCCAATTGCCTGGAGTAAATATGACGCCGGCAAAGTTAACTGGAATGGCGGCAGTGCCTTCCCCTTTTTTTATAGATTTGCGTGGGTGCGTCCCAATTGCTTGCAAACCAATGGGCATATTGGCAATGGCTTCAGAATCTCGTATACAGCCATACACAATAATGCCTGCCCAGCCCTGAGTGATGGCAAGTTCTGCCAATTGATCACCCACCAAGGCACAACGAAGGGATCCGCCTCCGTCAACCACTAGTACACGGCCATGGCCTGGGGTTTCCAAGGTGGCGCGTACGAGGGTATTGTCTTCGAACACTTTTACTGTCGCAATTTGACCGTGAAACGATGTTGAGCCACCGTAGTTATAGAACATAGGTTCAGCCACTAAAGCCCTTTCACCTAATTCGTCGCATAAATCAGCGGTACTGATCATTTCACTATCCTTGTACAATAGGGAAGGAAAAAATGTTAAATTTTTCCTTCCCGAAGTGGTTTGTAATATATATCATATATAAGACATAGGACACAAGTTTTTTTATTTTGGAGGATTATCTGTCATGTATCAGCATATTAAAATCCCAAGCGTTGGCGAAAAAATCACTGTTAAATCAGATGGTTCCTTAAATGTACCCGATCACCCTATTATTTCTTTCTTAGAAGGTGATGGCACCGGCGTCGATATTACCCCTGTGATGAAAGCGGTGGTTGATGCGGCGGTTGAGAAGAGTTACGGTGACAAAAGAAAGATAGCCTGGATGGAAGTTTATGCTGGCGAGAAGTCTGTTCGTATCTATGGCGATAATGTATGGCTCCCCGAAGAAACTTTAGAGGTGGTCAGGGATTATGTGGTCTCTATTAAAGGTCCTTTAACCACGCCAGTGGGCGGAGGAATTCGTTCTATTAATGTAGCCCTCAGGCAACAGTTGGATTTATATATTTGCTTACGTCCTGTGCGCTGGTTTACAGGGGTTCCAAGCCCGGTTAAAGAGCCCCATAAAACGGATATGGTAATTTTTAGGGAAAACTCTGAGGATATTTACGCGGGGATTGAGTGGGAAGCGAAATCACCTGAAGCCATTAAATTGATTGAGTTTCTACAAAAAGAAATGAAGGTCTCAGCGATCCGTTTCCCCGTGACTTCAGGGATTGGGATTAAACCTATCTCGCAAGAGGGAACAGAACGCATTATGCGTAAAGCGGTTCAGTATGCCATTGATAACCATCGTCGTTCGGTCACGATCGTGCATAAGGGTAATATCATGAAATATACTGAAGGCGCCTTTAAAAACTGGGCCTATGCTCTTTGTCAAAGAGAGTTTGGTGCTGAGTTACTAGACGGCGGTCCTTGGATGAAGTTACCTAACGGTGTAGTGATTAAAGATGTGATTGCTGATGCGTTTTTACAACAAATTTTATTGCGTCCTGATGAATATGATGTGATTACCACCATGAATCTGAATGGGGATTATATATCCGATGCCCTTGCAGCGCAGGTGGGAGGAATTGGGATTGCCCCCGGTGCTAATTTGTCTGACACCGTTGCCATGTTTGAGGCGACCCATGGCACTGCTCCTAAGTATGCCGGCAAAGACTACGTTAACCCAGGTTCTCTCATTTTGTCCGCAGAGATGATGCTACGTCATATGGGATGGGTTGAGGCGGCTGATTTGATTATTCATTCTATGGAGAAAACCATTGCTGCGAAAACCGTCACCTATGACTTTGCCCGTCAGATGGCGGGGGCCACGCAGTTATCCTGCTCCGGCTTTGGTCAGGCAATGATATCGCACATGTAGTCAATGAGAAAAAAGTAAAAAAACCGGCGTGTAACGCGAACCGTATCCTTAAGGTATTGAAATTTTAGGGATTCGACAGATCAACATGATTGGGTCTCTTCGGCGGAGCGGCTTTCGCGGGTGGCGTCCAATAACTAAAAAGTTTTTGTACACATAAGGCCTTTATGCAAACATAGGACGTTGATATTCTATGTTTGCAGGTGGCTGCTACGCCCACAAGGGTAACAATGACCCCACTTTCAACGCTCGATACAGAAAGCTGCCATTCAACCAAGACGGCGATAGGCGTAGCTGTGTTCAAATCGAGTTAAACCACACGGCTTTCTTGGCTGAAGGTCAATCATGGAGCAGAATCGCTGTTCGAAGGGTTACGCGGGGAGAATTCTACATCAAACGTTAAGATGAATTGCGTCAATTAGACTGAGGCGGCATTGGGAAAGTTGATTTTTCTTCCGTGAAGGCTTGCCATGTATATGCGACCAGTTGCAGCAAACTCAGCCGTGTCAAAGCCTGATCTTTGCGATACATCTCTTCAGTTCATACCGGTCACATGGTAGAGGGCACTCAAAAACTAGATTTTAAACCTGCCATTGCGGTTGTCGATCGACTACTGTTGATCGCGTGCGCGCCTCACGCGGAGTTGAGTTTTCCGAAAATCACCAAAAAAGGCTGGCAAAGATTTCTTCATCAAAAAGATATCCTGAAAAAATAAGCCTACGAGGTAAATTTACCTTGTAGGCTCAATTTCTTCAACACTTTAAAGATACGGCTTGAGATTAATGCCGCTTTAAAGGCGAAAACGACTTTTCAATACATCTAGGATTATTAGGCCGCTTGAATGTTAGAAGCTTGTTTTCCTTTTGGTCCTTGGGTAACTTCAAAAGACACTTTCTGACCTTCTTTTAATGTTTTAAATCCACCCATTTGAATGGCGGAAAAATGAGCGAAAAGATCTTCGCTGCCATCATCAGGAGTAATAAAACCATAACCTTTAGAATCATTGAACCACTTCACTGTACCTGTTGCCATCTTTGCTTTCCTTCAAAAAACGCTCTCAAGAGCCTTGAACATAGTTTGATTATCAAGGCCAGCAAACGGCAATACCGGTGATGCAGACAACTTGTTACCAAACTTCCAAGTTTCTTTTTACGCGTTTTAGCGAAAATGTCAATACTTGAACGTAATTTTTTATCAAAAAAGTGTTACGCCTCTTGAAATGAGGCTTCTTGGCCACAACTTTTTATAAAAGCTTAAAATGGTTTAGACTAGACCAACAAACTTAAATAAATCAGGTAATGTAGCGAATGTCATACTATGGTAACTAAATATCAAGATCAATTATTAGCCGATCAACAAAAAAATAAAACGAAACCACCTTCGTTATTTAATGTCGTATTATTGAATGATGATTACACACCCATGGAATTCGTCATTCAAGTGTTACAAAAATTTTTTTCATTGGATATGGACAGCGCTACCCGGATTATGCTCAAAGTTCATACTGAGGGGAAAGGTATTTGCGGGACCTATCCGAGAGATTTAGCTGCCACCAAAGTTAAACGCGTGCTTGATTATGCGAAGCAGCATCAACACCCATTGCAATGTGTCATGGAGGAAATAGGATCATGATTGCTCAAGAGTTAGAAGTTAGTCTGCATATGGCTTTTGTGGAGGCAAGACAAAAGCGGCATGAATTTATTACTGTCGAGCATCTATTGCTGGCCTTGATGGATAACCCCTCTGCCACAGAGGTGTTACGTGCTTGCGGAGCAAGCATTGAGGCGCTAAGGAAGGACCTGGATGGCTTTGTACAAGAACATACTCCAATTGTGGAGGGCGACGACGAAGTGGACACGCAGCCAACCCTAGGCTTTCAACGAGTGATTCAACGGGCTATTCTTCATGTTCAGTCATCGGGTAAGAAGGAAGTAACGGGAGCCAATGTATTGGTGGCTATCTTTGGTGAAAAAGACTCCCATGCGGTGTATTACCTTCAACAACAAGGAGTGACCCGTCTTGATGCGGTGAATTTTGTTGCGCACGGTATCGCAAAAGTTGAGGGCGCCACCCCTAAAGAAGAAATAGGTACTGAAGGGGAAGCTGAAGGACAGAGTCCTGGGGCCTTAAGTAATTTTGCTTTAAATCTGAACGCGCAAGTGGGGGCAGGTAAAATTGATCCTCTGATTGGTCGTGACAAAGAAGTGGAACGAGTCATTCAAATTCTTTGCCGTCGCCGTAAAAACAATCCTCTGTTGGTGGGTGAGGCGGGGGTTGGTAAAACGGCCATTGCTGAGGGTTTGGCATCACGTATCGTTTCGGGGGATATTCCAGAGATTCTCTCCCAGGCAACGGTTTACTCCTTGGATATGGGAGCCCTGTTGGCGGGAACTAAATACCGTGGTGATTTTGAACAACGCCTCAAGGCAGTATTAAAACAACTGCAAGAGGATCCTAACAGTATTTTATTTATCGATGAAATTCATACGCTAATTGGTGCAGGAGCAGCCTCTGGGGGGACTTTGGATGCATCCAATCTTCTTAAGCCGGCTCTCTCGAAGGGTAGCTTAAGATGCATAGGAGCCACCACCTACACAGAATATCGAGGTATTTTTGAGAAGGATCACGCACTATCAAGACGTTTCCAGAAAATTGATGTGGTGGAACCTTCCATTGAAGAAACGGTACAAATTCTAAAAGGGCTGAAAACGCGTTTTGAGAAACACCATGGTATCCGTTACTCAGAAACAGCCCTGTCCTCTGCCGCTGAATTGTCAGCAAGGTTTATTAATGATCGTCATTTGCCCGACAAAGCCATTGATGTGATCGATGAGGCGGGTGCTGCTCAACGTATACTCCCTAAGTCAAAACAACGAAAAGTCATTGGCAAATCAGAAATTGAGGATATTGTGGCGAAAATTGCTCGTATTCCGCCCCGTAATATTTCCAACGATGATCGCAGTGCTTTGAAAACCTTAGATCGTGATTTAAAATCCGTGGTCTTTGGCCAAGATCGAGCCATTGAAGCCTTAGCAGCTGCCATCAAAATGGCCAGAAGCGGCCTGGGAAACCCACAAAAACCGATTGGCTCCTTCTTGTTCTCAGGACCCACAGGAGTGGGTAAAACTGAAGTAGCAAGACAATTGGCCTATACCCTTGGCGTAGAGTTGATACGCTTTGATATGTCTGAGTACATGGAGCCTCATGCGGTATCCCGATTAATTGGTGCGCCTCCAGGATATGTGGGCTTTGATCAAGGAGGTCAGTTAACGGAGGCGATTACCAAACATCCTTATTCAGTGTTATTGTTAGATGAGATTGAGAAAGCTCACCCGGATATATATAACATCTTGCTCCAGGTAATGGATCATGGGACCCTCACTGATAATAATGGCCGACGTGCTGATTTTAGAAATACTGTGATTATCATGACCACTAATGCAGGAGCTCAAATATTAACGAAAAACACTCTTGGTTTTGTGGAAAATAAAAGTCAGGGTGATGAGATGGCTGATATTAAACGTCTCTTTACTCCTGAGTTCAGAAATCGTATTGATGCCATTATCTCCTTTGCTCCCTTAGATAAGCATGTCATTTTGCGTGTGGTGGATAAGTTCTTAATGCAATTAGAAAGTCAACTGCAGGAAAAACGCGTAGAAGTGAATTTTACCGATAAGCTGCGCGAGCATTTGTCAGAGAAGGGCTTTGATCCTCTGATGGGAGCAAGACCTATGGCACGCTTAATTCAAGACACTATTCGTCGCGCTCTGGCCGATGAGCTACTGTTTGGTCGTTTGTCTGGTGGTGGGAAAGTCACTATTGATATTGATCAAGAAGGACAAGTTCAGCTGCGTTTTGATGAAACTGAGGAAGTAGGGGTAAATTGATAGGCGATTTATCTTAAACAGCCACTGCCATGGCTATATGCGGATGGCAGTGGTAGTTGTGTATAACAAAGTCCTCAAATCGGTAATCAAAAATTGACTCTGGACGACGCTTGATTTCTAAAGTTGGGAGAGGGTAAGGCTCTCGTTTCAATTGTTCTTTAATAGCGCTCACATGATTGGTATAGATGTGGCAATCCCCCCCCGTCCAGACAAACTCACCTACCTCTAAATGACATTGTTGTGCCATCATATGCGTAAGTAAAGCGTAGGAGGCAATATTAAAGGGGACGCCTAAGCCTGCATCGGCTGAGCGCTGATAGAGTTGGCAAGAGAGTTTTCCATCGGCCACATAAAATTGAAACAGTAAATGGCAGGGAGGAAGAGCCATATTTCCTACCTCACCTACGTTCCAAGCTGATACGATGAGGCGCCGAGAGTCGGGGTTGGTATTGATTTGTTCAACCACTTGGCTGATCTGATCTATGACTCTCCCGTCAGCGCATTGCCATTGACGCCATTGTTTACCATATACGGGGCCAAGATTCCCTTTCTCATCAGCCCATTCATCCCAAATGCTGACACCATTTTCTTTGAGGTATCGGATGTTGGTATCTCCGGATAAAAACCAGACTAATTCATGAATGATAGAGCGTAAGTGGAGTTTTTTTGTGGTCACGAGGGGGAAGCCCTGGCTTAAATTAAAGCGCATCTGATAGCCGAAGGTGCTAAGGGTGCCTGTTCCGGTACGATCAGTTTTGCTTGTACCGTTGTCTAAAATATGTTGTAAAAAATCTAAATACGCTCTCATTACATCATGATAACATCATCTTTATGAAAAATGATCACTTTACAATGCCCGAGTGGCACTGGATACAAGGCCAGCAAAAATCTTGCCCTCTGGTTATTTATGTACTCGCTGATTTACCAAAACAATTACCTGTGCCACAGCAAGATCTTCTGAGCAAAGTGTGTCGGCAGAGGAAAACCGAACAAAATGTGGCGCTAAAAGAAGGGGTGTTGGCGACCAACTCAGAGGGGGTCACTTATTATTGGGTGAGTGTTGATCAAGTACAGGATACTTTTGGTCTGCATGTTACCTTAGCCAAAATCGTTAAACAGTTACACCCTTTGTCACTTCAAGAAGCCATGGTGGAGGTATTAGGAGAAAACGCTAAGCGTATTGCTGCCACCACGCTTTATGTTTGTCTGGTCAATAACGTACATTTGGTGCAGCGTAAAGCGGAAGCTAAAAAGATATGGCAACATATTTATTTTAAGGCCCCAGCGGCCACCAAAGAGCACTGTCAAAAAGCCGCAGTGTTAGCCCGGGCTAATACGCTCACACGTTACTTAACCATCAAAGCCCCAAATCAGCTAAACCCAAGCTTATATCGACACTATTTGAAAGACTTTGCAAAAACGCACAAGTTGCAATATCAGGAGTGGAATGAAGAGCGTCTACAAAAGATGGGTGCGGGCGCTTTTTTGTCGGTGTCCCAAGGCAGTGATCACCACGAGGCGGCTATCGTTAAGCTCAGTTATCAGCCGAAGCTGGCGAAAAATAAAATCGCCTTGGTGGGAAAAGGCATTTGTTTTGATACCGGTGGTCATAATTTAAAACCTGCCCGTTACATGCATAACATGCATGAGGATATGAACGGTTCTGCTGTGGTATTAGGTATTCTTCAGGCAGCCGTAGATTTATCCTTGGATGTAGCCATCGATGCTTGGTTCGCCATTGCTGAAAACCATATTAGTCCACAGGCCTACAAGCAAAATGACGTGGTGACTGCCTTAAATGGAGTCAGTATTGAGGTGGTGCATACGGATGCGGAGGGGCGCATGGTTCTTGCCGATACATTGACCTTGGCGGAGCGGGCAAAACCAAATTTAATCATTGATTTTGCGACGTTAACTGGTAGTATGCATGTGGCTCTTGGAGCACGGATGAGTGGTGTTTTTGTGAATCGCCCCGATATGGCAGCGTTGGCCACCGAGATTGGTCAATTAATTGGGGAGAGGGTGGTTTGTTTTCCAGCGCCCAGTGATTATGACGAGGCCTTGGTCAGTCAAGTGGCTGATGTGAAGCAATGTACTCTGACGGGAGAGGCCGATCATATATTAGCTGTGCGTTTTTTATCCAAGTTTGTCAATCATACTCCATGGATTCATATGGATTTGTCTGCCTCTCGCCATGAAGGAGGGCTTGGGGCGGTGTTGTCGGATGTCACGGGCTTTGGTGTATTGTGGGGCGCACAATTTATAGACAGTTGGGGTAAAAAAGAGCTATAATCAGCATCTTAAATAAGTAATAGCAATAAAAGTGGGCCAAGAGCCCATTTTTTATTGGTGGTTCATTCACCCATGAGGACAATACAGTGCAACTCTCCGCAGTGGACAGTTTGATTGAAAAAATTGTGACCGGAATGGCCTTTGAATGTGTAGATATTGAACACTCAGGCAGGGGGTTATTGCGAGTGTTTATAGATGCTCCCCAAGGTATTACGGTGGAGGACTGCGCTCTTGTTAGTAATCAACTAACGCGCACCTTTGCGGTGGAAGGGGTGGATTTCGATCGGTTAGAGGTGTCTTCACCGGGCATGGATCGGCCGTTAAAAAAACCCAGTGACTTCCAACGTTTTTTAGAATGTGAAGTGAAGTTGAAAGTTCGTGTGCCACGTAATGGTCAACGAAATTTTATGGGTCAATTAGTGAGCGCCGATGGATCATCCATTGGTCTGCTGGTTGAGGGTTCCTTAGAGCCAATAGTCATTGAGTATGCTGATATTGAGCGTGCCAATTTAGTACCGGAATTTTAGTGAGGGAAATATGAGCAAAGATGTACTATTACTAGTTGATGCTCTGGCTCGAGAAAAAAATGTTGAGCCCGATATTGTTTTTACTGCGCTTGAATTGGCATTGGCTTCCGCCACAAGAAAAAGATTCGGCGAAGAAGACTTTGACGTCCGAGTAAGTGTGGATCGACAAACAGGTAATTTCTCCTCGTTTCGGGTATGGCGTGTGGTGAATGATGCTGACTGGTTATCTGAGTTCCAAGAAATGCCCATCTCGCAGGCAAAACTGCAGTATCCCGATATTGAAGCGGGAGATGTCATCGAAGAACCCTTGGAGTCGATTGATTTTGGTCGTATTGGTGCGCAGGCTGCAAAACAAGTTATTTTCCAAAAAATCCGTGATGCTGAACGTGAACAAATCTTAAATGATTTTCTTGAGCGCAAAGACTTTTTAGTGACCGGTACCGTTAAGCGTATGGATCGTGGTAGCGCCATTGTGGAGTCGGGACGAATTGAAGCGATATTACCTCGTGATCAAATGATTCAAAAAGAAAACTTACGTATCGGTGATCGCGTCCGTGGTTATTTGATGCGGGTAGACCGAGGTGGGCGAGGACCGCAACTGATTTTATCTAGAATTGCTCCCGAATTTATTGTGAAACTTTTTGAGTTGGAAGTCCCTGAAATTGAAGAGGGTCTTTTAGAGATTAAATCAGCAGCTCGCGATCCTGGTATTCGTGCAAAAATTGCTGTGAAATCTAATGATCGCCGTCTTGACCCAATTGGTACCTGTGTAGGCATGAGGGGTTCACGGGTACAAGCGGTGACCGGTGAGCTTGGTGGTGAGCGGGTTGATATAGTGCTGTGGTCAGAGGACCCTGCACAATTTGTGATTAATGCCCTAGCTCCTGCAGAAGTCAATTCCATTCGTGTGGATGAAGAAAAGCATAGCATGGACGTAGTGGTAGACGAAGAACAGCTAGCTTTAGCTATCGGTCGTAGCGGGCAAAATGTGCGCCTCGCCTCCGAGCTCACTGGTTGGGAATTGAACATCATGACTGAAGATCAAGCCAGAGAAAAAGATGATATAGAATCCTCCCACTTGAGGGATTTGTTTGTCTCTCGCCTAGATGTGGATGAGGAAGTGGCTGATATTTTGATTCAAGAGGGATTTAGTTCTCTTGAGGAAGTAGCGTATGTACCGCTTAATGAAATGCTTGAAATAGAAGCTTTTGATGAAGACACTGTTAATGAGTTACGTGCGCGAGCTCGCAATGCGTTACTCACAGAGGCTATTGCGTCAGAGGAGAAAGTAGAGCATGCGGCAGAGGATTTGCAAAACATGAAGGGAATGGATAGTGAAACTGTTCTTCTTCTTGCAAATAATGGTATTACCACGATTCAAGAGTTGGCAGATCTTGCTACTGATGAATTATCTGAATTAACTGGACTAAATGAAGAACGTGCCCGAGAATTAATTATCGCGGCGCGTGCTCCTTTATTTGAGTAAGGCCATGGAGACCTTGAATGGCAAAAACAAATGTTCTGGATTTTGCAAATGAACTTAAAGTCACACCTGAGACGTTGATCGAACAGTTGAAAGCTGCAGGGGTTGAGAAAACTTCTGCAGAGGACCCTTTAACTGAAAAAGATAAAACTCAATTGTTGGAATATTTGCGTGAGCAACACGGACGCAGTGAACCTAAAACGAGAATCACTCTGACGCGAAAACAAACCACTGAGATTAAAAAATCTGACGCTACCACTGGTAGGGCGAGGACTATCCAGGTTGAGGTCAGAAAAAAGCGTGTTTTAGTTAAACGCGATGTCAAAGACATTAATACTGACGAAGACAGCTCGTTAGTTGCTGAGACTCCTGCTGAAACAGTTGTTGCTCCTCTTGAGAGTGCTGCGGCAATCCCTGAGGTGGTGGAGGCTCCAATGATGCAAGAGGATCCTCCTGTGGTTGAGCCTATCGCTGAAGTCCAAGTAGTCGCGGAGACGCCTGTTGAAGAGCCCGCCCCATCTGTGGAATTCATGCCAGAGAGCGTTGAGACAGTTGTGGAAGAAGTGGTTGCTGCTCCTGTTCCTGCTGCTTCTGTTCCCCTTGCTCCGGCTAAAGGTAAGATGATTAAGAAAGTCTTTTCAGCAGTTGATGACGACCAGTTAGCTATTCGTGAAGCGGAAGCCAAGCGACAAGCTGAACTTCGTGCGTTACAAACGGCGGATCAGCAAGCAAAACAAGAGCGTTTGAGAGCCAAACGTGAAGCGGAAGAAAAGGCTCAGGCTGACGCCAAGGCGGCATTATTAGCTGCGGCCGAGAAAAAGAATAAACCCGCTCCTAAACCTGAAAAAGCAAAAGAAGATAAAACTGGAACATTACATCGTCCCGTTATCTCGGAGACTGAAAAGCCAGTTCCTAAAAAGGGAAAAAAAGGAGTATCAGATAAGCCTGCTCAATGGATGGACGAGGGGGTTAAAAAACGTACAATTAAAACCCGCGGGGATGTATTGTCCGGCACATCAGGTTGGCGTGATCCCAAGGCTCGTCATGCCAAAAAACATCATGATAATAACCAACATGCCTTTTCAGCTCCCACGGAACCTATGATCCATGAGGTATTGATTCCTGAAACGATCACTGTTGCTGTCTTAGCTCAAAAAATGGCAGTCAAGGCTGCGGAAGTGATTAAAGCACTGATGAAGATGGGTATGATGGTGACCATTAACCAAGTGCTAGATCAAGAGACGGCAATGATTGTGGTAGAAGATCTGGGCCATGTGGCAAAACCTGCCAAATTAGATGATCCTGAAGCCTTATTAGCCGAAACAGGGACAGAGCTCGACAACGCAATATTAGAACCTAGGGCTCCTGTTGTGACCGTGATGGGTCACGTTGATCATGGTAAAACATCGCTCTTGGACTACATCAGACGAACTCGAGTTGCTAGCGGTGAAGCGGGGGGGATTACCCAACACATTGGCGCCTATCATGTGAATACGGCTAAAGGTATTGTTACCTTCTTAGATACTCCTGGCCATGAAGCTTTTACTGCCATGCGTGCACGGGGTGCACAGGTCACTGACATAGTTATCTTAGTGGTAGCAGCAGATGACGGCGTGATGCCGCAAACCATTGAGGCTATCCATCATATCAAGGCTGCTAAAGTGCCGGTTGTGGTAGCGGTAAACAAAATTGATAAACCAGAAGCGAATTATGACAGAATCAAATCAGAGTTAGTGACTCATGAAATTCTTCCTGAAGAATATGGTGGCGATGCCCAGTTTGTTCCGGTGTCTGCGAAGACAGGTCAGGGTATTGATGATTTACTGGATGCTATATTATTACAAGCTGAGGTGTTGGAGTTAACCGCTCCGCGCAATACCCCAGCTAAGGGAATTGTGATTGAAGCGCAATTAGACAAAGGTCGCGGCCCGGTGGCCACAGTATTAATTCAATCAGGAACCTTAATTCGTGGCGATATGGTGTTAGCAGGATCATCCTTTGGTCGTGTACGTGCCATGTTAGATGAGACGGGTCACCCCATTGATCAGGCCGGCCCCTCCATTCCCGTTGAAATTCAGGGGTTAACTGAGGTTCCCGTGGCAGGTGAAGAGTTGATTGTCTTAAATGATGAAAGAAAAGCCCGTGAAATTGCACTCTTTAGGCAAGGTAAATTCCGCGACGTGAAACTCGCTAAGCAACAGGCGGCGAAATTAGAGAACATGTTTGAACAAATGGGCGAAGCAGGTACAAAGGTACTGTCCGTCATTATCAAGGCAGATGTTCAAGGCTCCTATGAGGCTCTTTCGCAATCCTTACAGAAACTCTCCACCGATGAGGTGAGGGTCAATGTGGTTCATGCTGCGGTGGGTGGAATTACAGAGTCCGATGTGAATTTGGCTTTAGCCTCAAGAGCTGTGGTCATTGGCTTTAATACGCGCGCTGATGCAACAGCCAGAAAATTGATTGCTAGCAGTGGTGTGGATGTTCGTTATTACGACATTATCTATGCTGCAGTGGATGATGTGAAACTGGCGTTATCGGGTATGCTCTCGCCTGATAGGAAGGAAAATATTATTGGTTTAGTGGAAATTCGTGAAGTATTCCGTATTTCTAAAGTGGGTGCAGTGGCCGGTTGTTACGTGCTGGAGGGGATTGTTAAACGTGGTTCAGGAGTGCGTTTGTTACGTGATAACGTGGTGATTCATTCCGGTGAACTTGACTCACTCAAACGCTTTAAAGATGACGTGCGTGAAGTGAAGTCTGGTTTTGAATGCGGCCTGTCCTTGAAAAACTATAACGACATTCATGTGGGTGACCGATTAGAGGTTTTTGAAGTAGTCGAAGTGGCTCGTTCACTTTAACGACTATGGCGAATTTTCCGCGTTCAAGACGAATTGGTGATCAAATACAACGTGACCTGTCTGACATTCTGAGACGAGAGTTCCGTGACCCCCGTCTGGGCATGGTCACTATCACCGATGTGGATGTCTCCCGTGATTTTTCACATGCCACCATCTACATTAGCTCACTACAAGGCAATGAGGTGTTGACCGACTCTGTGTCAGCCCTCACAGACGGAGCGGGTTACTTACGCTCCCTGTTGGGCAAAAGACTGTCCATACGTGTCCTGCCACAATTGCATTTTGTTGCAGATACCACGCTAGATCGAGCTATCAGTTTAAGTTCATTGATTGATCAAGCTATCGCTGATGACAGTAAACACCCCAAAGACTAATTCTACTCCCCACATCAAAGCTCCCCTTGAAGAGGTTTCAGGGGTGCTACTGTTCAACAAACCCTTTGGCTTGAGTTCTAATACGGCCTTACAACGAGCGCGACATTTATTACGGGCTAAAAAAGCGGGGCACACCGGTACTCTTGATCCCCATGCTACAGGTTTGTTACCCCTTTGTTTGGGGGAGGCGACGAAGTTTTCCCAATGGATACTGGATGCGCCAAAAGGATATATTGCAACCATTAAACTGGGTTATGTGAGCGACACTTTGGATGGCGAGGGACATATTGTGCAGCAAGCTGCTCCCCCCTCCGACCGTGAGTTAATAGATAGAGTATTGCTCACTTTTGTGGGGCCTCAGCAACAAACGCCACCGATGCATGCGGCCATAAAACTGCATGGTAAGCCACTTTATAGTTATGCGCGATCAGGGCAGACGGTGCACCGGGAAGCGCGCAATATTGAGATATTTTCCTGCACTATCCTCTCACTGGTTGAAGAGGTATTGACTATTGAATGCTTGGTTAGTAAAGGAACTTATATTCGCGTATTGGCCTCAGATATAGGGATGAAATTGGGTTGCGGTGGTTATTTAATGGCTTTGGAGCGGGTGAGTACGGGCCCTTATAGCCTCGACAACTCAATCGGATTAGAAGATTTAATGGAGTTAGATGAAGTACAAAGACGAGCCTGTTTATTACCCGTGGACTCTTTGTTGTCTGGTCTACCAAGCTTAGTTGTAGAGGATAAAATGGCACAGGACATCACGCACGGCCGTAGTGCCCGTCTAGCACAATCTACTGGTGGGAGTGCAGGGCTATATCGTATTTATACAACACTGAATCAATTTCTAGGGTTATGTGAATTAACTCAAGAGCATGTTTTACGACCCATTCGATTAATGGCAACGGCTTCTTAAAAGAGAGTTTATTATGCGGCATCACGCGCCAGGCGGGACCCAACCATCACCTAATTTATTTAACGCCAACGACTTTAAAGCGATCAAGTCCTTAGCTCCATATTTATTGGCCTTTAAAGGGCGGGTATTCATTGCCCTCTTATGTTTGATCATAGCTAAGGTCACTAATGTGGCTGTTCCTTTGGCATTAAAATCGATTATTGATGGTCTTGATCCCAAGCATCAAATCATCATGTTTCCGATAGCCTGGATTGTGGCCTATGGGTTACTGCGTTTTTCTACCACTTTGTTTAATGAGTTAAGGGATGGGGTATTTGCTAAAGTAACGCAGAGTGCTATTCGTCGTATTGCTTTAACAGTTTTTAAACATTTACATTCGCTGAATTTGCGTTTCCATTTAGAGCGTCAAACAGGCGGAATGTCACGTGATATTGAACGAGGAACGAGAGGCATCGAGTCATTAATGCGTTTCACCCTCTTTAGTATTATGCCTACTCTGGTGGAAATTCTTCTGGTGGCAAGTATCTTGGCCTGGAAGTATGATGTTTGGTTTGCTTTAATCACTTTAATTACCTTAGTGGTTTATATTGGTATTACGGTTGTGATCACAGAGTGGCGAACTCATTTTAGACGGCGCATGAATGAATTGGACTCTAGAGCAAATGCGCGGGCAATTGATAGTTTAATTAATTACGAAACCGTCAAATATTTCGGTAATGAAGCTTGGGAGACTAAGCGCTATGACGAAAATTTAGAAAAATGGGAGAGTGCCTCCGTTAAAAGTCAGACTTCTTTGACGCTCCTTAATGCATCACAAAGTTTAATTATTGGTCTTGGTGCCACCATTCTAATGTATCGTGCGGCGCAAGGGGTTTATCAAGGTCATCTATCCATCGGCGATTTGGTCTTAATTAACTCGTTGTTGCTGCAACTTTATATCCCTTTAAATTTTTTGGGTGTGATCTATCGAGAAATCAAACAATCATTGGCTGATATGGATCGTATGTTTCGTTTATTATCTGTCAATGCAGAGGTGAAAGATAAAGACAGTGCCACCGAGTTAACCTTAAATGAAGCTCCTCAAGTCACTTTTCAAGAGGTTAATTTTGCCTATGACGAAAGACGTCCCATCCTTCACCAAGTGAGTTTTACTATTGATCCAGGTAAAACCATTGCGGTAGTGGGCCATAGCGGTGCCGGTAAATCGACTCTCTCGCGCTTATTGTTTCGTTTTTATGATATTCAAAGTGGATCAATATTCATTAATCACCAAGATATTCGTGATGTGACGCAACAAAGTTTGCGTGCTGCCATAGGTATTGTTCCACAAGATACGGTGCTGTTTAATGACACGGTGTTCTACAATATTGCCTATGGTCGCCCTGACGCCAGTCGCGAAGAAGTTATTGCGGCGGCTAAAGCTGCCCATATTGATGGATTTATTGAGAGTCTACCTGAGGGTTACGAATCCATTGTTGGCGAGCGTGGACTAAAACTCTCCGGTGGAGAAAAACAACGTGTAGCGATTGCCAGAACATTACTCAAACGTCCTCATGTGCTTATTTTTGATGAGGCTACTTCAGCACTGGATTCACATTCAGAGAAAGAGATTCAACAGGAAATTACTGCTTTGGCTAAGTCCCATACCACCCTCATTATTGCTCACCGCCTCTCTACAGTGGTTCATGCCGATGAAATTATTGTGATGGATCAAGGCCGAATCATAGAACGTGGTCGCCATGAAGATCTGTTGGCAGAACATGGTGCTTACCGAAGAATGTGGGTGTTGCAACAAAAGGAACAAACAAAAATAGAAGCATGAAGCAAATTACCTTATAAAAATGCGCTAAACAATTGACGGATTTGAAGAATGTTTGTAAATTTCACTTGCGTTCAAGGCCTTTTTTTTGTATTGTAAGATCATTACAATAAAAGGGTCTTGAACGTGCTGACAAAAAGCCTTTTAAGTTGCGCTTCCGCTGTCTTGTTTCTTGTTACTGGCTGTGTTTCCTCTTCAGTTTTTGCCGCTGATGCACAACATAAAAACAAGCATAAACATCACCGTCACTTGCATCGTCTTTCCTTTAATCCGTCACAAATTAATTTATTGTCACGTTCTGCTTTAGTGATTGATGAGTTAGATCATCATGTGGTTTTTTCCAAAAATCCAGACCCCATCCAGCCTATCGCCTCAATTACTAAATTGATGACGGCGGTGGTGGTGCTAGAGTCACAGCAAAATCTCGACGAAAAACTGACGGTTACAAAAGATGATGTGGATATGCTGCGCTTTAGTAGCTCACATCTTCGAGTTGGTGCTCAAGCATCAAGACTAGAGTTTTTGAAAATGGCTTTAATTGCTTCAGAGAACCGGGCAGCTAGTGCACTAGGAAGAAGCTATCCTGGCGGTCTTAGCGCTTTCGTCCTCAAAATGAATGAAGAAGCTAAGAAATTAGGGATGGTGCATAGTCATTTTGCTGATTCGTCGGGGCTGAATGGCAAGAATGTCTCTTCAGCTGAGGACTTGGTCCGTTTAGTGGAAAAGGCCAGAACAATTCCTCTTATCCATAAAATCACCACCACTGCAGAGGTGACTTTGCCAGTAGGTTACCACCATCAGATGGTACGCTTTAAAAATACCAATCCTTTAGTGGCAAAGCAGGATTGGGAAATAGGATTATCAAAAACGGGCTATATTAATGAGTCAGGTCAATGTTTGGTAATGGAAGCCACTATTACAGGGCGCCCTATGGTGATCGTTTTACTGGATTCCCACGGACACCAGGCGCGTATTAATGACGCACGCCGAGTTAGGCAGTGGTTAGAGTATCGCTCAAGAACAACCAATACCACCGTCGGACAGCTTTAAATCAGGAAAGAAGTATGAAGGTTGGTCTATTCGTCACCTGTCTTGTTGACATGATGCGTCCTGCAGTGGGTTTTTCTACCATAGAGTTATTAAGTCAAGCAGGTTGTGAAGTGGTGGTTCCTGATAATCAAACCTGTTGCGGACAACCTGGTTTTAACTCCGGGGACCGTGAATCGGGTAGAACCCTCGCTAAACGTTTTATTGAACTCTTTGATCACTGTGACTATGTGGTGGCCCCCAGTGGATCTTGTACGGGTATGATTCGGTTCCATTATCAGGATTTGTTCCCCGAAGACCCTGCACTGCAGGAACGAATTCATTTGTTAGCTCAGCGTACCTTTGAGTTAACCGACTTTTTGGTCAATATACTCAAAGTTGATCGTGTGGAGAGTGGTTTTAAAGGTTCGGTCACTTATCACGACTCTTGCTCTGGATTAAGAGAACTCAATATTAAAGAGCAACCCAGAAAGCTTCTCAACTCCATAGAGACTCTCACACTAAAGGAGATGGACCAAGCCGAATTATGTTGTGGCTTCGGTGGAACCTTTTCGGTTAAGTTAGGAGATATTGCTACACGTATGTCTGACAATAAATGTCATTACGCACAACAAAGTGGTGCTGAGGTGATTGCGGGTGGAGACCTGGGTTGTTTACTTAATATCGAGGGGCGGTTAAGACGGAGAGGAGATAATACTACTCAAGTTAAGCATATCGCGGAAATTCTGACTGTTAAAGCCAAATAATCATGGAACTCACCTCTTTTACGTTTAAGAAAAACGTTAAAAATAAACTCGCAGATGCGTCATTACAAAACAATATGCGTCGTTTTGGAGGACGTTTTGTTGAGGCGCGTGCAAAAGTAATGCAGGAGGTGGATAACCTTGAGGATATTCGAGTGGCCGCTGCCGCCATACGTGATCGATCTCTGGCACATTTGGATACCTACCTGATCCTCTTCGAAGAGCAAGCTCGACAAAGAGGAACTATTGTTCACTTTGCCGAGACAGCCCATGATGTGAACCGCATTGTTATTGAGATCGCCAAAGCCAATCAAGTTAAAAAGATTGTTAAATCAAAATCCATGGTCAGCGAAGAGTCTGGTCTTAATGATGCTGTGATCAAGGCGGGGATTGAGGCCATTGAGACGGATTTGGGAGAATATATTTTACAGTTGTCCCAGGAACCTCCCTCACACATTATCGCTCCAGCTATTCATAAAAGCGTAGAGGAAGTGGCTGAACTTTTTTCAGCGCATCACCATACGCCTAAAAGTACTAATATTCCGGCTTTGTGTCGCGAGGCCCGAGAACAGCTTCGCCCCCATTTCCTATCAGCTGACATGGGGATTTCGGGAGGCAATTTTTTAATTGCTGAAACAGGTTCGGTCGCCATTGTGACCAACGAGGGGAATGGGCGTATGGTCACCACCATGCCGCGTATTCATGTTGCCATAACAGGTATTGAGAAAGTATTGGGTACCTTAAATGATTTCTCTACCATTTTAAGATTATTAACACGTTCCGCTACTGGGCAATCTATTACCAATTATGTTTCTGTTTTAACGGGTATTAAAGATGGACCTGATGCAGAGGGTCCTGAGCAATCCCATGTCATATTGGTGGATAGCGGACGATCACGTTTATTAGGCAGTCGCCTACAAGAGGCTTTGCGTTGTATTCGCTGTGGGGCATGCATGAATCACTGCCCTGTTTATCAAAATATTGGTGGTCACGCCTATGGCTGGGTTTACCCAGGTCCCATTGGTGCTGTGCTCACCCCATCTTATGTGGGATTAAAAGAAGCTCTTGACCTACCACAAGCTTCAACGCTTTGTGGGGCTTGCCAAGTAGTGTGCCCCGTAAAAATTCCCTTACCTGAGTTGATGCGTGTATTACGCGAGGACTCTTTTTCACAGGGTCTTCGTCCTTGGTATGAAAGAGTCTCTGTGCATGTATGGCGATATACGGCCAACCATCCTAAGTTGTACGGTTTTCTTACTCGTCTAGTGGTTAAATTATTACAATGGCTAGGAGGCAAATCAGGGCAAATTCATTGGTTACCAGGTCTTGACGGATGGACTGAAGGACGAGATATGCCAGCCCCCGCCGGAACCACTTTCCGCGATCAATATAAGGCACAACGCAATGAGCGCAAGAGATAATATTTTTGCTCGTATTCGCCGTGGCTTAGGTTTACCAGGCACTCCTGAACCAGAAGAGCGTGAGGAAGCCTTACAGGTACTACGAGATAAACCTCGTGGACCTCACCCCAGTCAAGTATGGCAAGACCCTATAGAGCGATTCATTGAGCGATGTGAACAATTATCTACCACCACAGATCAAGTGAGTGATAAGAGCGCTATTCCACAGGCTGTGGCCAACTATTTAACAGAGCATCAGTTGCCTCATGACATGGTCATCTGGCCTGAGTTGGAGTATCTTTCATGGCAAAGCGCTGGATTAAATATTCGTACGGGCAGCGCTAAAGAAGGGGATTTAGTAGGGGTAACGGGTGCCTACTGTGCCATTGCAGAAACCGCAACATTAATGATGCCCTCTGGAAGCCATACACCTTCCACCGTCAGTCTTCTCCCTGAGACACATATTGCTCTGTTAGATAAAAGAAGAGTAGTCAATTATATGGAAGATGCCTGGACTCTTTATTTCTCTGAACACAAAACACTACCTAGAGCCGTTAACTTTATATCTGGTCCATCGCGAACTGCTGACATCGAACAAACCATCATCATCGGTGCACATGGGCCTTACCGTGTACATGTGATCATCTATTAATACTTTTGTTTTTAGTGTTATCTGTCACGCTGATATCATGAGTAAAGTTATGATTAACGTGAGCCAATTGTCTGACAGCAACGGCATGAACACTATTGACGTACTCACTGAGACGTTGCGTTTGCTTTAACTGGCTCTGCCACATATGATGGAGTAATTGCTTGGCCAAGGTATTGTTTAAATAAGTTTCATTAATGAGAAATTGTGTCCAAGAGGGTTTCTTTTTAATGACCTTATTGCGTAATGCTTTTAAGGTATTAGGGCGATTGTGTAGTAGTTGATGTAGCTGTTTGACCTCTTTTTCAGTTAATAAAAAATCCCTGTGTAGTTGTTCAATAATGGACTGTTGCTTGACAACATCTTTACTTTTTCTCTGTATTAAAGAAATAGTTGTGGTAGTGGAGTACAGATAGTTTTGTTGAAGTTGCAGCAAGGAATAATGATTAAAGCTGTGTTGTGTTGCGTTTAGATCAGCTATTTTCTTAGGGGAGAATAATGAGTAATATTGTTGATAACTCACTAAGCTTTGCCTGTTGATGGAGTTATCTGGCGTCACTGGTCCCCATTTTTTAATCAGTGAGGTGGCACTGAGCTGTTTATCAATCACCGAGGGTTTGATATAGATGGGTCTACCATTTAATTGAGTTGACCAGACAAATGATTGATGGCGCGGGTGGATGCTTATCTGACAAAAGTTAAGTGTTTGCAATAAAGAGCGCCATTGACTTCCCTCCTCTTCAATCACTTTCATTAAGTTTTTTTTTAAGTAAAAACGTATCCATTGATAAAAGGATAAGGGTTGGGTATGAAGTAATTCTGAATGAAAGGGAGTCTGCGATACATTTCTGACGTTGGTATCTTTTTGATTATATTGCAAGATTTCTTTTTTCAGCTGTTTTTTAAGCGCCAACTCTGCAGTCTTAGATATCAGCAAAAGATGCACATGCGGGTGGTTGGTATCGGTATGAATAAACCACAGTGCTTCTTGGTAGCTATGTGGATGGCGTGCTAAGAAGGAATTGATTTCTTGTTTAATACTGTAATAGCTAACGGTAGATGCCTGCCAGCTGAGTACCGCATGATGCAGAGTGAATGGCTTATCAGAAAGCAAGTAGGAACGCCTGAGTACCTGAGCCAAACTTAATAAATCACTTTTTTGATACAGTGGAAAATCTAAGGTGTTTATACCCATTAGCCCTTGACTAATAGCCCACTTGTCGTCTTCATAATAGTCACGTGTGAGATAGAGGAGAATATTCTCAAAAGAGTAATGAGTGTTTAAACTCTCGCCAGATAAAATCCAGAGGTTTATCCTTGACATTGATAAAAGTAATGAATTTCCTCCAGTAATGTATTGAGTTTCATATACAAATCATTGAACATTAGAGCAGTAGAATGGGTTGTTAAGCGTTGTTGGTGCCATTGGCTTAAGAGTAGTTTTATATGATGTAACTCAAATAAAAAACATTCAACGTTCAAAGTGGAGGGTTGTTGGGAAAGTAATGTATGTTTTACCCATACCGGGGCAGGTAAACCGCTAATATCAATGGCGCGCTGAATGGAGGCGAACTCGGAAGCGGTCAAGGCAGTATGGGTAAAGGTGTTGGATTGCATAGCCTTAATCCGCTTGGAGGGAAAAATAGTATTATTTGGGAAAGAAAATACTCACTTTAAATCCGCTCTCATCAGCTAATTGCGTGAGGGAAATGGTGGCTTGATGTAATTCAAGGATACGCTTGACAATAGATAAGCCCAAACCGCTACCTTGTTCAACGGTACCATCCAGTCGGTAAAAACGGTTAAATATTTTTTCCTGTTCCGCTATTCCTATCCCTTTTCCTTGGTCAATAACCGATAATTCAATCTTCCCCTTAACTGTGCGGAGGAGAACTTGAATAGTGGAAGGTTGAGGAGCATACCGCAAAGCATTATCAATAAGATTACGTAAAACAATCTCTAGTTGCCAAGGATTACCAATGACCGTTAAGTGATGATCCAGATCGCTTTCTACATGAATGCGGCGCTGATGGGCATAATTCATCAGCTCTGCAGTGACTTTGTGAGCTATTTGGCTCAGATCAACCTGAGTCATTTCGTTGTGAGCATTGTCAGGATCTACGCGGGCGAGGATTAACAGTTGCTCAATAAGGTGGGTGGAGCGTTCAGTCCCTTGTATGACCTGTTGCAGGGCATGCATTCGATCTTCAAGGTTATCAGCTCTCATGGCTACTTGGGCCTGAGTTTTGATGGCAGCCAGGGGCGTTCTGAGCTCATGCGCAGCATTACCAGTAAATTGTTTTTCACTGTCTAAGGATCGTTTTAAACGATTTAACAGATCATTAATCGAGACGGCGAGTGGCAGTACTTCTTCGGGAACAGCGGCCAAGGGTATGGCCTCCAGGCGTGAGGCATTTCTTTGTAAAATGGCTTGGCGAAGTTTTTGTAGGGGAGTGAGGCCCATACGTACAGTGAACCAAATCAGAAAACCTAAAAAAGGAAAAAAGGTCAGGGTGGGCAATAAAATTTGATAAGTAATATGACGCGCTAATTTAGCGCGGGTCACAAGGGGTTCGGCGATAACAATATGAAATACATGGTTTTCATCCCACAGGTTAAGTAGGCGCCATTTCTGATTCAAGTAATTAATTTCTTGGAAACCAAGTTGATGACCTTGATTAAGAGGTTGCTCTGGAGCGTGAAGGGAGCGCATGACAATGCCATGACTGTCCCAAACTTGATAGAGCATGGTTTGGGCATAGGGTTGGCTACCGTCATTGTTGTTTATACCATGCTCAATGATTTCCTCTTTCGCATGCCTTGCCATGCCAAGGAGTATGTGGGCTGCTTGAGTAATTTCTGCATCAAAGATAGTATCAATTTCATCTCCCGTTTCATAACGGGTTAACAGTGCAGTGACTAACCATGCGCTGGATAAGAGCGCGATCAGTAAAAAAATCAAACGTCTACGAATAGAGGTCATAGTTTGTCAATCACATAGCCAATGCCGCGAATGGTCCGAATTAACTCATTACCGAGTTTTTTTCGTAAATGATGAATATGTACCTCTACAGAATTACTGTCTATTTCATCGTCCCAGCCGTAGAGTTTTTCCTCTAAGTGTTCCCGGGAAAAGACTCGCCCTTGATTAAGTAATAGTTGTTCCAGAATATTAAATTCCTTGGCCGAGATGGCGATAACTTGATGGTTAAGCGTCACACTATGGGCGGCTGGATCTAGCATAAGTTCTCCTCGTTTTAGGATGGGAGAGCTTTGTCCGTTACTGCGTCTGACCAAGGCTCGAAGCCGAGCCAGTAACTCATCAAGATCAAACGGTTTAATTAAATAATCATCGGCGCCAGTATCCAATCCTTTAATCTTATCGGTTAAGGTATCGCGTGCTGTTAAAATTAAAACAGGGATCGGGTTATTTTGTTTACGGCAATCCGAGAGAACCTCTAAGCCCGATTTTTTGGGTAGATTAAGATCAAGAATCATGGCGCCATAATCTCCTGTTTTCAAGGCATGATCAGCCGCCATTCCATCCATGACCCAGTCCACCACATATCCTACTTGCTTCAGACCAGCGCGGATACCATCACCCAGAATAGAATCATCTTCAACCAGTAATATTCGCATAATGAAAACAATAGCCTCTTCGAGGTAAACAGATATTGTTAATTATTTCAGTGAGTATCTTCTAATCCTGGACAATCCACAAGAGAGTTTAATCTTGTTTATTCTTGCTAACTAATCGGTAGAGATAACCACTGACCATGGCTTGCGCTAGGGGTGTTTTGTCTTTTATTTCATGCCAAATTAAAGCACTGATATGAACGATGATAAAGGCCCAGAAAAAGTTATAAAGCAATTCGTGAGGTTCATGAAATAAACCTTTCAACGCTTTATTACCACCTAGCCAAGACTCGAAGGGACCCATATTAAGTTTAATGGCTGCCAGACTTAAGCCTGTTAGTACCATGACAACCAACAGTAGGTAAAATAGCAGATAGGCGGCACTCGCTAACGTGGCGTGACCCCAGCGAGGGGGATCAATCCAGCGTCTGGTTTTGAGTACATTAAGCCAGGCTCCAGGATGCCAGAGATCACTGAATTTAGCCGTAGTACTGCCGAGAAAGCCCAATAGAATTCGAAGGGTCAGAGCTCCTGTAATACCGTAGCCAATCCATACATGAATATGCCAGAGTGTGTCTCGGGGTACCCCTTTTTCTATATAGTCTGAAATTAAGGCTGTAAAGATTTGAATGACAATTAAACTCCCCAACCACATATGAGTTAGACGTAACAAAGGATCAAACACTTTACGTCTTTCGTATTGGTAGTGTTCCATGACTTTTCTCCAGTTATTGATAACTTATCATAGCCTTTTAATCTTAATGCCACCTTAACTCTTAAGACCATAAAAAAAGGTGGTCTAAGAAGACCACCTAAAGGGGGGAGACAGCCATAATCATATTTATTCATGACCTGCATCTGTCTTTATGTATTGCAACACATCATTCTTAACTGAATCTTAATAACCGAATGTACTTGAAACAACTCATGCTCAAGTGAATGAGTGAGTCTTGAGATATGCATAGGTCCTGTGTAATAGGAGGATAGCTGATGACCAGAGCAAGAGAGCTCAGGGCTTCATGGCTGCAGTACAAACTACTTGCTAAAAAGGAGAAAAACTTTTATATTAAATTCATGAGCCATATTAAACAATTTGTTTTATTTTTCTTTTCTGTCGGTGGAAATCTACGTCTTCCACTACTGCGCTCTGCGCGCTAAAACTATTCAATCCCCACAATTCGATGTATTCTTGTCTCTATATAATGGAGGCACTTCTGTTATTTAAATCAGATAGTTAGGAGCTGATCGTGAAACAACAATTGATTATTTTTGATACCACCATGCGGGATGGTGAACAAAGTCCCGGGGCCTCTATGACCCGCGAGGAAAAAATCCGCATTGGCCGTCAACTGGAAAAGTTAAGGGTGGATGTGATTGAGGCAGGGTTCCCGGCCGCCAGTCAAGGAGATTTTGAATCAGTAAAAGCCGTTGCCTCGGTGATTAAAGACAGTACGGTATGTGGTCTCGCTAGAGCACAGGAAGGGGATATTCGGCGTACAGCAGAAGCGATCAAACTTGCCCAACGGGGTCGCATTCATACGTTTATCGCCACCTCACCTATTCATATGGAAAAAAAATTACGTATGTCACCAGAGCAAGTGTTAGAGGCTGCCGTGAAAGCAGTGACTTTGGCGAGACAATTTACTGATGATGTGGAGTTTTCCTGTGAAGATGCGGTACGTTCTGAAACGGATTTTATGTGTCGTGTGATTGAAGCGGTGATTCGTGCAGGAGCCAAGACCATCAATATTCCTGATACGGTGGGTTATGCTATTCCTTTTCAGTATGGTGAATTAATTCAGACTTTAATTGGACGTATTCCTAACTCAGATCAAGCAGTTTTTTCAGTGCACTGTCATAATGATCTGGGGTTGGCTGTGTCAAATTCCTTATCTGCAGTATTGGCCGGCGCGCGTCAAGTAGAGTGTACGATTAATGGTTTGGGTGAGCGAGCTGGTAATGCCGCTTTAGAAGAAATCGTGATGGCCATTAAAACTCGCCATGATGTCTTTGCGGTGGAGACAAGAATTGATACAACGCAAATTGTTCCTGCCAGCCGTCTCGTGTCAACCATTACCGGCTTTCCAGTTCAACCTAACAAAGCGGTGGTGGGGGCTAACGCCTTTGCCCATGAATCAGGGATTCATCAAGATGGGGTATTAAAACACCGAGAAACCTATGAAATCATGCGTGCTGAAGACGTGGGTTGGAACGCTAATAAATTAGTTTTAGGCAAGCATTCAGGACGTTCAGCTTTTAAAGCACGTTTAACTGAATTGGGTATTGAGTTGGGTTCGGAAATTGCTTTGAATACGGCATTTCAACGTTTTAAAGATTTAGCTGATAAAAAACATGATATTTTTGATGAAGATATTCATGCCATAGTCAGTGAAGAGTTAACGGAACCTGAAGCCGAATTGTATGGACTCATCTCTCTGACTGCCCACTGCGAGACGGGAGAGTCTCCTTTCGCTAAGTTGGTGATTACTCATCATGGTCAAGAGAGTCAAACCCAAGCCACTGGAAGCGGTCCTGTTGATGCAACGTTTAAAGCTATTGAAGCAGTAATTAACAGTGGTGCTGAATTACAACTCTATTCAGTTAACAACATCACGAGCGGTACTGAGTCGCAAGGAGAAGTCACTGTGCGTCTGGGTCGTGGTGGACGAATTGTGAATGGTTTGGGTGCCGACACGGATATTGTTGTGGCCTCTGCTAAAGCTTATTTAAGTGCCTTAAATAAGTTGGATAGTAAAGCACAACGGATGAGTCCTCAGTCCCACGAGGCGGTGTGAAGGGTTTTCGTCTTTGGTTGTATCCGTTGACCCCAGTGATCACCACACTGGGGTTTTTATGGTTTGTGCTCAAGAAGTTTCATCGTGACCGTTGTCTTCAAACAGCCTCTAGTTTAACCACTACCACCCTTTTTTCAATTATTCCTGTTGTCACGTTATCTTTGAGTGTGTACTCTCTGTTGCCGGGGTCGGCGTATTTAAGTAAAAGTGTCCGTGGTTTTCTCATGGCGAATCTGTTGCCTGATGTGGCCTCACGAATGATCAGTGTTTACACTTTACAGTTTTCTCAACATGCAGAGCAATTAACCTTAGTGGGCTTGGGAGTACTGTTGTTGACGGTACTTTCTTTAGTGATTACTGTGGATCATGCATTTAATGCAGTATGGGGAACGACCCCACGGCATCAATGGTATGCCCGTTTAATGATGTATTTAATTGTGGTAGTGGGCGGTCCCATTATGTTGGGAGTTACTTTATGGGCGTTTACTACCCTAATTAAAAGATCCCTTGGTTGGGCAGGGGAGAGTCATCATTTAATTAATCACGCAGTGCAATGGAGTTCATTGTGTATTCTCGTCCTAATTCTCAGCACCGCCTATTATGTGATTCCAGGTAAAGCCGTTAAAAAAAGTCATGCCCTAATAGGAGGGGTTGTGGCAGCCGGTGCCTTTGAGGCGCTAAAAAATGGGTTAACGTGGTTTATTATTCATTTTTCAGCGTACAAAATGATTTATGGTGCTTTTACAGCATTGCCCATATTTTTGTTATGGATTCAGTTATCGTGGGCAGTAGTACTTTTTTGTGCTGTATTAACGGCCAGTCTGCCACAATGGAAAATGAAACTCTAGGTTAATGCGTTAGGCATAATCCATTGGCGTAAAGTATGCGCAAGATCGGTAAATGATATCTTCCTTGATTCATTATCATGGCGACCCCTCACTTCAACGGTTCCTTCTTGAAGGCCTTTCTCGCCCACAATAATTCTAAAGGGAATACCCATTAATTCTTGATCAGCGAGCATGACCCCAAGACGCTCATCGCGATCGTCCCACAACACATCAATACCTTGATGGGTTAATAAATCATAAATTTGACTGGAGGTTTCTTCAACTAAGGGACTCTTTTTTAGACCAATAGAAATTAAACTCACTGAAAAGGGAGCCATGGCTAAGGGCAAAGTGATACCGTTTTTATCATGGTGCTGTTCAATAGCCGCTGCCACAATACGACTGACCCCTATACCATAACAACCCATTTCCACCACTTGGCTTTTACCTTCTTCATCCAGGTAGGTTAAATTCATAGCTTGTGCGTATTGGGTTCTTAATTGAAAGATATGTCCCACTTCAATACCCCGACACAATTTTAAAGTGCCCTGTCCATCAGGGGATGGGTCACCGTCTACCACATTTCTCAGGTCAATATACTCTGAGGGCTCTGGACAATCACGACCAAAATTCACGTGCTTCAGATGTTTGTCTGTCTGGTTAGCGCCACACACAAAGTTAGCCATGACTGATACGCTATGATCGGCTATCACACTGATGGTCTCAGGAAGATTAACCGGTCCCATAAATCCAGGAATAAGTCCTAACTGGGCAGCTTCTTCAGCTGTAGCTAAACGAGCGCCTGGAATGACTTTTTCAGTTTTTACCCAATTGAGTTCGTGATCTGCTCTCAGTAATAAAAGGTGAGGTTGATGATCTTGATCAATCAACAGGAGTGACTTAAGGATATTTTGAGTAGGGATATTCAGGAACTGAGCCACTTCCTCACAGGAGCTAACGGAGGGAGTCTCCACCTCAGTGACTGCGGCGCTAGCGGTGGGGCGTTGTCCTTGTGGGGGCAGCGCTTGGGCGAGTTCCACATTGGCGGCATACTCTGATTGATCACTGTAAGCCAGAGCATCTTCGCCAGAATCTGCTAAGACATGGAATTCATGTGAGCCAGACCCTCCAATGGCTCCGGTATCCGCGGCTACTGCTCGAAAGTTAATTCCAAGACGGCTGAAGATACGCTGATAAGTATCCTTCATTAATGCGTAGGTTTGTTCAAGGCTCTCAAAGTCCGCATGGAAGGAGTAGGCGTCTTTCATCAAGAATTCTCTGGCACGCATCACCCCAAAACGAGGACGAATCTCATCACGAAATTTAGTTTGGATTTGATAAAAATTAACCGGTAATTGACGATAACTTTTGATTTCACGACGGGCTATATCCGTAATGACTTCTTCATGAGTAGGCCCGTAGCAAAACTCTCGTTCGTGACGGTCTTTTATTTTTAGCATTTGTGGGCCAAATTTATCCCAGCGACCAGTTTCCTGCCACAGCTCAGCGGGAATAATTGAGGGCATTAACAGTTCAAGTGCCTGAGCTTTATTCATTTCCTCCCGGACAATGGCTTCGATTTTTCTAAGCACTCTCAAACCCAATGGCATCCAAGTGTATAAACCGCTACCCAGTCGTCTTATATACCCCGCACGCAGCATGAGTTGATGAGAAATGAGTTCTGCTTCCTGAGGAGCTTCTTTAAGTGTTGAGATGAAAAATTGTGTAGCGCGCATGGGTAGCTCAAAAAAAGTAAAACAGTATTTTACTCTATCCTAAGGGCTTCATTAACTTTAGTTTGGTTGTACAAAGAGGTATTAGATGCCCATAGAAAAACAGACAGCATGATGAGGGTGTCAAGTTAAGGGTGAGAGCCTAAACGAGCAATAGGTTATCTCGATGAATGAGTTCCTCGTCACTCACAAAGCCTAAGATGACTTCAATCTGATCACTGGCCTTACCAATGATCTTCTGGACTTCTTGATAATTGTAATTAATTAATCCACGAGCAATTTCAAGACCCTGTTCATTGACACAGGAAACCAGTTCACCCCGATTAAATTGTCCTGTGATGGATTGTACTCCTATGGGTAGGACACTTTTTCCATCTTGACTCACCGCATACGCCGCACCTTGATCGAGAGTGAGTTGGCCCTTTACCTGTAACTGACTAGCTAACCAATGTTGCTTAGCATTGAGTTTTTGGGTTCTTGCCATTAATTGAGTGCCCAATAATTCGCCTGTTGCAAGACGAGTTAATACATTCTGTTCGCGACCGCTCACAATAGCAGTATGTACCCCCCGCATGGCGGCCCGTTTGGCTGCTAACACTTTTGTTAACATTCCCCCTCTGCCCAGAGATGAGCCAGCTCCCCCCGCCATCGATTCTAACTGGGGGTCCCCCGCCTCAGCTTCCCTGATTAATTGCGCATCAATATGGTGTCTAGGGTCTTTATTAAAAAGCCCCAGTTGGTCGGTTAGAATGATTAACCCTTCGGCGTCCACAAGACCCGCCACCAAGGCGCCTAAGGTGTCGTTGTCGCCAAGACGAATTTCTTCAGTGGCTACCGTATCATTTTCGTTAATGATAGGAATCACCTTCATACTCATTAACGTCAGGAGAGTGGAGCGGGCGTTAAGATAGCGTGTGCGATCTGAAAAATCTTCGTGAGTCAGTAAAACTTGGGCTGTGGTAAGACCATACTCCGAAAAGCAGCTCTCCCACATTTGGGCAAGCCCCATTTGGCCTACGGCAGCAGCAGCTTGAAGGAGTGGAAGTTCACGGGGGCGATCACTTAACCCTAACCGTTTCATACCCTGAGCAACGGCTCCTGATGAGACTAAGAGCACCGTCTTTCCTAATTGTTGGTGCAACTGCACCATCTGTTTAACCCATTGACCGATTGCAGAGCGATCAAGCCCTTGGCCATCGTTGGTCAATAAACTACTACCAATTTTTATGACTAGCGGTGAGCCGTGTTGTACAAAAGAGTTACTCATTGTTATTGTGATTGGTTTCTTCTATGTCATCGTCTTGGGGTTGTTAAATGCTCTTCCTCCCGGGGAGTGAGCGTATCCAAATAGTTCATGACTGCGTAGGTGACGGCTTTAGTGCCATCTCCTGTTAGCGCTGAGATGGAGAAAATAGGCATATCTTGAAAATGCTCTTTAATAATGTGTTGAATGGCCTGTTGTGCATCATTATCTAAGAGATCGATTTTATTGAGTAGAATCCAACGTGGCTTTTGAAATAGTTCTTCATCATATTTTTTAAGCTCGGTAATGAGCGCTTCTGCCTGTTCAACAAGATTAATCGACTCGTCAAGAGGAGCGCAATCAATCAGATGCAATATTAACCGTGTACGAGTTAAGTGACGTAAGAATTGGTGGCCTAAACCTGCCCCCTCAGCGGCGCCCTCGATTAAGCCAGGGATATCGGCAATAACAAAACTTTTATTCTCATCCACACGAACCACACCTAGATTTGGGTGTAATGTGGTGAAAGGGTAATCTGCAACCTTGGGTCGCGCTGCCGACACTGAACGAATAAAAGTAGATTTGCCAGCATTGGGATAACCCAGTAAACCAATGTCAGCCAGCACTTTAAGCTCTAATTGCAACTCTTTTTCTTCTCCTTCTTCGCCCCGTGTAAATTGGCGTGGGGTTCGGTTGGTGCTGGATTTGAAATGTAAGTTACCCAGCCCACCCTTGCCACCTTGAGCAATTAATACTCGCTCATCATGATGGGTGAGGTCAGCGAGGGTAGCACCGGTTTCTTTTTCTTTAATTAAGGTCCCAACGGGAACCCTTAATTCTATATCCTCAGCACTTTTTCCATTACAATCGGAACCACGCCCTGGTTCACCATTCTTAGCACGGTGAATACGGGCGTAGCGGTAATCTATCAGAGTATTCACATTGCGATCAGCTCGTGCCCAGATACTGCCCCCGCGACCTCCATCCCCACCATCTGGTCCGCCCTTGGGGATATACTTCTCGCGACGAAAACTCGCTGAGCCGTCGCCTCCTTTACCGGCAAGTACCTGAATTGTTGCTTCATCTATAAATTTCATAACAAAAAAGCCCTATCGTTAGATAGGGCTTTCCTTAAAAAGTAATTCAAGCCCTTAAGCAGAGGCTTCAATGGGTTCAATCACTGCAAACTTGTCTTTAAGAGGTCCTTTAGTGCGAAAAGCCACGTGGCCATCAACCTTAGCAAATAAAGTATGGTCTTTCCCCATCCCTACGTTTGCACCAGGATGAATGCGTGTTCCACGTTGACGAACAATGATGCTTCCAGCGCTAACTAATTCACCACCGTAAGCCTTGACCCCTAAGCGTTTTGATTCTGAATCACGACCGTTGCGTGAACTACCACCGGCTTTTTTATGTGCCATGTGTCTTTACTCCTTAGCCTTTAACAATACTATCAATTTGGACTTCAGTGAAACCTTGGCGGTGCCCCTGATGTTTTTGATAATGCTTACGGCGACGCATTTTAAAGATTTTCACTTTATCATGACGGCCGTGGGACAATACTTTAGCAGTAACTTTAGCACCCGCCACGAGAGGACGCCCAAACGTAATCTCTTCCCCATCTGCAACTAATAGCACTTGGTCAAGGTCAACGGTTGAACCAACTTCCACAGCAAGTAACTCAACTTTTAATTTTTCACCAGATTGCACGCGGTATTGCTTGCCACCTGTCTTAATCACAGCGTACATGTGACGCTCCTGTAAATAGATCAATAAAACATAATCTGCAATTATAGGTGCCTTTTGTGGTTTTTGTCAAAACTTTGTAGGGGTAGAATCACTGTAACATAAAATAAAGAAAATTTAGATATAATTATAGGTATAGGGT